>Ga0118677_10002889_pt1 | contig 33675 bp, 22 predicted proteins | sample AliMusrvi5mmetaG_FD_86154 | JGI IMG/M metagenome (GOLD analysis project Ga0118677, IMG submission 86154) | reverse complement strand
GGGATATAGGAATAAGAAGCTGTACTCAAAGTCAAAAGAACAATTTAAACGCCAGGACATCAGAAAGCTAATTCAACGCATTCAACCAATAATCCTTTATTTCGGTCCTGGATTGAAATTCCAGGTTTTAATACCGCTTCAATTGTAACTATTTGGTTCCATCCGGTTTTTCAGCAGACCCTAACTAGAAAAGAGGAAAGAGGAATTAGTTATTGGTGATGAGGGAAAGTTCCCTCCCAACCTCCCCAAAAAGGGGAGGAGAGAAGCCTTGATCAATGTTTGTTTGCGAAGCTTCTTTCCCCCCTCCTGTGGAGGGGTTGGGGGAGGCTTTCCCTTTTTCCTTTCCCTTATGGTTTTCTACTGCTTGACCTCAAAGATAACCTGTGATTAGGTTGGTGCTATTTTGCCGACAATATAGCTTTGTACCGATCCTGGTAGTAATAAGCCAGAAACAGGTTTCCGATAAGGAGAAATGCTGCCAGCGGTACTCCTTCGGGTTGTAGAAAAGCATGGAAAAGCAAAATGTTCAGTATGATCGGAAAGATCACTACCGTTGCAAGGGGAACAAATCTTCCGGATAGAAATGCAATGGCGCAAAGGAGTTCAAAGATCTTAACTGTTGGCATCAAGTAGACTGAAGCGACAATTCCGTCGTTAAAAATCTTTACACCTCCAGTTGGCTCCGGTTCATGCATCAGTTTCAGGAAATAAGCGATTGATGCAAATGCAAACATTAGGCCCATCAGGATGCGGACAATGATAACTGCAATTTTCATAGTATTTGTTTTTATTATGTATTAATTTTTTAATGAATATATCAATGAATAGTTTTCTCAAGGTATTCTTTCAGGGAAGTACCAATAATCATAGTCCATCCTTCTGCGAAATTTTCTTTGGCAAGATCAGGGTTATCTGACGGAAAGGATTCCAATCCCTTATGGGTTAGTTTTAGCCTTGTTTGGGCCCCTTCATCAAAAAACTCGAAGGTGACCAGTGTATTTCCGGTATAGCCTTCATATCTCCAGGAATGGGCTAATTTTCTGCCTGCAATCACTTCTGTGATTTTGCAGAGGTGTTTGTATTGCCGGTCTGCAGAAGGACCTCCCATGAATTGAAATTCGACACCCACTTCTGGTTTAAAATCAGGAAGATCGAAATACCAAAGTTTCATTTCTTCCGGTTTGGTGATGGCGTTCCAAACCCTATCAGTGGTTACGGGATAAGTACGTTCAATCACAAATGCTTCGTTAATACTCATGGATTTAAGTTTTATTTCTCTAAGAGGGTTTTCAGGTTTAATAGTCCTGTTTCAAAGTCCTTGCCAACCATCTTCTCCATATTCATAAACAAGAGCATCAGGTTCATCGGGTACTTCATACTGCTGTCAAAGCCCCAGGCTACCATGGTTCTGTTGTTTGGAAGAGAAGTGGTCTTGAGGTAGGCATTTGCCACCCCGGTAAAGGGTTTAATAAAACGAATCTCGTAGTCAATACGATCGCCTTCGGTGATTCTCTTAATTTCCTGTTCTCCTTTACCCACATTCTTTTCAGTGCTGTCCCAGGCAGAAACAAAGCCAGGAGTGCCGTCAATTCCCCGGTATTCCTTTTTCATATTAGGGTCCATCAAGGCCCATTTGCTGAAGTTGTCCTGATTCTTCAAACGTTTCAGATAATCAAAAACAATCCCTTTAGGTTTGCTGATAATGATGTCACGCTCGACGGAATATTCTTTTTTTACAAAAGCTGCAATAATCAGCAACAATACAACAAAGCACAATACCCCTAATAAAACAGTAAAAGTTAGACTCATAACAATATGGCTTTAAATCTATTTAAAATTCACTTATCCGGAGTGTACCGATAATTATAAGTGGCTCAATAACAAAAAATAGGATTGAATTGTTTCATGACAGATAATACTTTTGTCTTAAATGTGTAATTCGTACAGCTCTATACTTGTAACTTTTTTGTTACGATCAGTGTTGTTTACAGAGATCAGTCGATCGATAGTTGGGTTTGTACTTATTTTTGCCTGAATACAGGATTAAAATTTAGATGATGACAATAAGATACGGAGTAATCGGGACAGGGGCTTTGGGTGGATTTTACGGTGGTTTACTGGCCAGGGCAGGGCAGGAGGTTCATTTTTTGTTCCGGAGTGATTATAGACATGTAATTAAATACGGGCTGCAGGTTGATTCGGTTAACGGTGATTTTCATTTAAATGATGTAAAGGCCTATTCTTCAACAAAGGATATGCCTGTTTGCGATTTCATCCTGGTTTGCATGAAAACTACAGGAAATCACACATTGCCTGAGTTAATAAAACCACTGCTTCACCCAAAAAGTGTAGTTATATTGTTGCAGAATGGACTTGGCCTGGAAGAAGATCTATCGGCTCAGCTTCCTGATGTTGCCATTGCAGGAGGGTTGGCATTTATCTGTTCCGTTAAGGTGGGACAGGGGCACATCAAACACCTCGACTTTGGGAAACTGATTATCGGTTCGTACAATGTGCCTGATCAGGAAGTCCTGAAACAGGTTGTGAGCGATTTTCAACAGACAGGAATCCATGCAGAACATGCACCGGACCTGAAGTTAGCCCGTTGGCAGAAGCTGGCATGGAACATCCCGTTCAACGGAATGACTGTCGTATTAAATACAACCACTGACCGGTTGATGGCGAATGAATATACCCTACAACTGTCTTTGGAGTTGATGTTGGAAGTGATAAATGGAGCCAATGCCTGCGGTGTTGATCTGAAGGAATCACTGGCACAGCAGATGATCGACATGACCATTCAAATGAAGCCCTATGCTCCAAGTATGAAGCTGGACTATGATCATCGTCGTCCACTGGAAATTGAATACATATATTCCAGACCGATTCAAATTGCCAAAGATGCTGGCTTTTCGATGTCAAAGGTTTCGGTGCTCGAAAAGCAATTAAGGTATATTGAAGCTTATCGGCAGGAACAATAGAATTCATGAAAAGTGACTAAATTTAAGTCATGAAACGACTCTTTATTGGCATCCCCATTCATTCGGACGAGGCTTTACAGATTCGAGAAACCTGGAGGAAGGATGAAAAGCTGAACCCTAATGTACTCAAATGGTCAGATCCTGATAATTGGCATATTACCCTTGTTTTTCTTGGGAATACTCCTGAGACAGAAATCGATGTATTGCAACGGTTGATAGAAGAATCGTTTACGGATATTCCCTCCTTCAAAACCCGGTTGCTGGGAATAGGGGTATTCTCGAATGCTCACAATCCGAAAGTCTTATGGTTGGGGATTGAAGATATCCAACCGCTGATGTCAGCTCAGACTCGTTTGGTCGAATTGTTACAGTTGCATGGATTTGCAATAGATAATAAGCCTCTCAAACCACATCTGACCCTGGCCCGGATAAGGAATGCCGGGCACCTTACTCCGTTTGATTCTTTGCTGAGCCGATATCAACACTTTATATCAGGGCCCCTTGAAATCAATCAAGTGATACTTTACGAGAGTGCCCAGACGATCAATGGGCCGGTTTATAGACCGTTGTTTATGAAGTGGCTCAAATGAAAAAATCATGGAAAGGGAAATAGGAATAAGGAAAAAGTCAATTTATGCACGACACACGCACAAATGAATTTTTCCTTATTTCATATTCCTCTTTCCTAATTCCTATCGAAATATTTGGTGTGAAGCAATTCGTGCGACAAATGACTTAACGGTTGTTTCAGAAACTCCTCATAGATTTGAAGAACTTCAGGGTTCTCGTGAGATTTGCGTACTTGTTTACCTTCATCTTCTGAGTAGATGGCCTGGATACGTTTCTTTCTGATCTCATTGGTGGTAAATCGTGGTTGACCTCCACCGCCAATGCATCCTCCCGGACAGGTCATTACCTCAATGAAATGGAACTCTTCTCCGGCTCGCATAGCTTCAATGATTTTCTTTGCATTACCCAATCCATGAGCTACACCTACTTTTAATTCAACACCTTCAAGGAAACTCCAGTCAGGTAAACATCCTTCAATCTTCAGGGATGCCTTTTTAACGCCTTCCAAGCCTTCAACAGGCAGCAAATGCAGGTTCTTTACAGGTAATTCACGACCAGTTACTATTTGATAGGCTGTACGCAGGGCTGCTTCCATTACACCCCCTGTATTGGCGAATATATCGGCTGCACCTGAGCCATTACCCATGGGTGAGTCTGTTGTGCCATCTTCCAGTGACCTGAAATCGATACCCGATTGCTTGATCATCCGTGCCAGTTCACGGGTTGTCAATACAAAGTCGACATCCTGGAATCCGCTGTCGTTCATCTCGGGACGCTGACATTCAAACTTCTTGGCAGTGCAGGGCATCACTGAAACGACTATTATATCTTTTGGGTCGACCCCTGCTTTTTTAGCATAGTAGGTTTTGGCAACGGCTCCAAACATCTGTTGTGGTGATTTGCAGGAAGAAATATTATCCAGTATTTCAGGATAGAAATATTCGGCATATTTAATCCAGCCGGGTGAGCAGGAGGTAAACTGGGGCAAAGCAACCTGCTTCTTGTCAACCAAAGCAAGTTTGAGTCTTGTAAGTAATTCAGTTCCCTCTTCCATAATGGTCAGGTCTGCAGTGAAATTGGTGTCAAATACCCTGTCGAATCCCAGTAGCCGAAGGGCAGAAGCCATCTTACCCGTAACGAGTGTGCCGGGTTCGTAGCCGAAGCACTCGCCAAGGGCAGCCCGAATAGCCGGAGCGGTTTGTACCACTACAAACTTGGTTGGATCTTCAATAGCCTCCCATACAAAGTCGATATGTTCCTTTTCGGTAATGGCACCGACTGGACAAATGGCTGCACACTGACCACACTGAACACAGACAACACCATCGAGGTGCTGATCAAAGGCAGGGCCTATTTTAGACTCGAATCCACGCCCTTGTGCAAAAAGTGAGCCTACACCCTGTATTTCATTGCAAACAGTCATACATCGACGGCATTTGATGCATTTACCCGAATCGCGCACGAGGGCAGGGGTACTGTCATCAATAAATGTTTTTAATGTTTCGCCTGGAAAGGCAATATCCATGATGCCCATTTCGGTAGCTAATTGCTGTAACTCACAATCCTCGTTTCTCACACAGGTCTTGCATTCACCGCAATGTTCTGAGATAAGCAGTTCAACCACAAACTTCCGTGCCTCGCGAACATTCTTTGAATTGGTGGTGATCTTCATTCCTTCGGCAACGGGAGTAGTACAGGATGCTACCATGTTTCGGGCACCCTCCACATCGACCATGCACACCCTGCAGGCCCCCTTTGGAAGTTGATTTTCGACATGGCACAAAGTGGGTATCTTGATTCCGGCTTTTGCCGCAGCCTCAAAGATGGAGCTGCCTTCACCAATTTCTACTTCTTGTTTATTGATATATACTTTTGTCATCTTCTTTTGTTTTGTATTATTTCGATCCGTAATCACACCTGAGGCATCTTCTTGCCTGTCTTATGGCTTCACCTTCTGGCCAGACAAGTTCCACCTCATCGAAGTTGTGCATGCGACGGCCGGCACTAAGCATGACCATATGCGATCGTGGGTATTTGGCAGGATCGGCTTCAGGATCATAGAAGGTATCATTGTGTTTTTCCTTGCGCCAGAAGTCATGTTTCTCGCCTGAAAGCAAGAGGTCAATTCCAACTGCAGCCCTTTCACCTCCAGCCACTGCCTCAATAACTGATGACGGACCGGTGGCGGCATCTCCTCCTGTGAATATCCATGATTCGGAGGTCTGCCCGGTTTGCTTGTCACATTTGAATTGTGACTTGCCGGTTAAAGCCAGTTGAATTCCATCGGTGATCTTATCCACGTCGAGTGTTTGCCCTGTAGCCACTATGATTTGGTCGGCCTCCATAGTGAACGATTCATCGCTCTCAACTGGTTTGCGTCGACCGCTTGAATCAAATGATCCCAGCTTCATGCGTACACAGAACACTCCTGAAACTTTACCGTTTTCAGTCAGTATCTCCTTGGGATTGGTGAGGGTAAGAAGTTCAATCTTTTCCTGAACAGCTGCATCAATCTCTTCGGCCCATGCAGGCATTTCTTCCTGAGTACGGCGATAGACGATACTAACCTTCTCAGCACCCAAACGAACGGCTGTACGTGCAGCATCGATGGCTGCATTTCCACCACCTACCACGATGATTTTCTTACCGACAGGAACTGATCCTCTCAGATTATAGGTCTGTAAGAATTTCAATGCATCAACTACCCCTTCACTGTCGATACCCGGTATTTTAGGTTTCATCCCTTCCGGATTACCCACACCGATAAATACTGCATCGTAACCTTCCTCCTTTAAAGAAGAAAGAGTGAAATCAATTCCAAGGCGTGTTTCTGTCTGGATATCGACTCCCATATTTTCAATCATACGTATTTCACGGGCAAGAATTTCCCGTGGAAGACGATATGCTGGTATGGTTTGAACCAACATTCCTCCAGGGCGCTGTTCTGCCTCAAATACTTTAGGTTTATAGCCTAAGCGGGCCAGAAAATATGCACAGGAAAGACCAGCAGGACCTGCTCCGATAATGGCTATTTTCTTTTGACTGTTCAGAACGTTTTCACGCATCTCTGGGAGTTGTATGGTGATCTCCTGATCGACCATAAACCGTTTTACGCCCCGGATGGATACAGACGAGTCGAGACTTGCCCTGCGGCATTTGTCTTCGCAGGTGTGGAAACAAACCCTGGCGCAAACAGCAGCAAACGGATTACGCTCACGGTGCAGTTTCAGTGCTTCAGCATATCGTTTTTCACCCGTTAAAGAGATAAAACCAGGAACATCTACTCCGGCAGGACAAGCACTCTGGCAGGGAGCACGTACCAGTTTGGCACAAACTCCTGCTTCGCATTTGTGCTCCATGATATGCATTTCGTATTCATGCCTGAAATATCTCAGTGTTGATAGTACCGGATTTGGAGCTGATTGTCCTAATCCGCACAACGATGTCTTTTTGATCCAGTGCCCAAGTCGCTCCAACTTCTCAATATCTTCTGGAATTCCATGCCCTGTTGTGATCCGATCAAGTATTTCGTACATGCGTTTGGTGCCGACACGGCAAGGAGTACATTTACCGCATGACTCTTCAGTAACAAACTGTATGAAGAATTTTGCCACATCGACCATACAGGAGGCTTCGTCCATAACCACCAATCCTCCTGAACCCATGATGGCTCCAAGTTCATTCAGTGACTCATAATCAAGCGCTACATCAAGGTGCTGTTTTGGAATGCAACCTCCTGAAGGTCCGCCTATTTGTGCAGCTTTAAATGGTTTTCCGCTGCTGGTGCCTCCGCCGATATCGTATATCAAGTCACCCAGGTTAGTACCTACAGGAACTTCGAATAATCCTGAGTTCTTGATTGCACCAGCCAGTGCAAATATCTTGGTACCTTTACTTTTGCCAGTTCCGAATTGTGCAAACCACTCGCCGCCTTTTTCAATGATTGAAGTCACATTGGCAAATGTCTCTACATTGTTTAGGACAGTTGGCTTACCCCACAATCCTGCAGTGGTTGGGAAAGGTGGACGTGGACGAGGTTCGCCGCGTTTCCCTTCGATTGAAGCCATCAATGCAGTCTCTTCACCACAAACAAAAGCGCCTGAACCCATACGGATATCCAGATCGAAACTGAAATCAGTACCGAGGATATTATTTCCAAGAAGACCCATTTCGCGCGCATCATCCATGGCTTTCCCAAGTCGTTCAACAGCCAGGGGATATTCTGCACGGACATATACAAAACCTTTGGATGCGCCAATGGTATAGGCACCAATAATCATTCCTTCCACCACACTGTGTGGGTCGCCCTCCAGTATGCTTCTATCCATGAATGCACCGGGGTCACCCTCATCAGCATTACACAAAATATATTTCTGATCGGCAATCTCTTTTTTTGCAAGGTTCCATTTCATGAAAGTAGGAAATCCTGCACCACCGCGTCCTCGCAATCCTGAAGTTTTCATTTCATCAATTACCTGGTCAGGAGAAAGCTGAGTAAGCGCTTTCCGAAGTGATACATAGCCTCCGGAAGCGATATAGTCATTGATGCTTACCGGATCAATGGTACCGCAACGTTTCAACACGATCTTCCGCTGATGGCTGAAAAATTTGATATCAGCAGCTTTGGCAATGGGTTTTCCATCTTCATCCCGGTGATGTAAAAGCTTTTCCACTGGTATACCTCCAAGCAAGTGTTCATCAATGATGGAGTCGATATCAGCCAGCTGAACGTTTTCGTAAAAGATACCTGACTTTTTCATCAGAATAACCGGTCCTTTGGAGCATGGTCCAAGGCAGCCTGTACCTTTGACCATGAATTTGCCCGCAAGTCCGCGTTCTTCCAGCTTTTCGGTCATTTGGGTCCTTACGTTCAGCGAGCCACAGGCTATGCAGCCACCGCCCGTACAAACCTGAATAATCTCTTTATATTGGTTGTATTGTTCGGATTGTTTTTCCGATAAATCCTGAAAGTACTTGTCAAACTTCTCAGGAGAATCTAGTTTATACATAGGTATTGTTTCAAATGTTTATATTTTCTAACCACATAGACACATAGGACACATAGTTTAAATGTTACTATAAATATTTCTATGTGCCCTATGTGTCTATGTGGTTATTTTTCATTTCAAATGTCACTCAAAACTATTCAATATCTCACTCACACCGGTTGGTTTTACCCGTTGAAAGGTTTGGTCGCCTACCATGACAACTGGTGCAAGACCGCAGGCTCCAAAGCAGCGTCCTACTTCAAGTGAGAATTTTTTATCGGGTGTGGTCCCTCCGATACCAATGTTGAGTTCTTTTTGGAGTGCTTTCAATACATCTTGTCCACCCCGAACATAACATGCTGTTCCCAAACATACCCGAATGGTGTATTTACCTTTTGGTGTAGTCGAAAAGTAGGAGTAAAATCCAACAACCCCTGCCACTTCGCTGTAAGGCTTTTTTAGTTCTTTACTGATTATTCGAAGTGCTTTTTCGGGAAGATACCCAAAGAGGTTTTGAGTAGTTTGCAAAACGGGAATAAGTGCTCCCGGTATAGTTCTCTGCGACTGAACGATAATCTTAAGTCGTTCGTAAAGCTCATCCTCATGAACTTCTCCACAAGTACAGCTAGTGATTTGGGTTTTTTGTTCGTTCATAGTAAGAATTGGCTGGTTGAAATATTTACTTTTCGAAAATTACGAATAAATAGTCTAAAAAACAGCTATTTATAAACAGTAAATAGGATCTAAATACATGTTGTGCAATAACCTATGGAGTTATCTACATTATTGAAATAGATCAGTTATTTCTGCCATTCAAATGGGTGCTTATTTGAGGATTGAGTGTAATATGCTGATAGTTAATTGTTTGATTATGGGTTATCTATAAATATTATCCAGTTAGTATTTTACCAGAAAGTTTTTAACTTTAACCTAAGAATGAGTTCATGCCATAGTATTGTGATAAGATACAGATATGAATCTATTTACTTCGGATGACAGTTTTCTCTCAATTCAGAAGCTCTTTAGGAAAACATAGAACCAGCTTTCGACTTACTCGGAATGTACCAAGGAGGAGATTGAGTAGGGATTGCGCTTCAGGACTTAATCTATGATTGATTTATAACTGTACTAAGATTTAGATTTTAGTACAATTATAGATCAGTCATAGTACAGATATAGAAAAGGGATACCCTCTCTTTCCCCTCTCGATCCCAACACAATCCCTTCCCTGTTAATGGCGTCATTGCTTCGGTCAGTCATTTTGAAGGATGGACTTTTTGTAAACATATAATTTGGATGGGCTTACAGGTGTGTGACCATTCGGGGTGAGATGAAACTACTGAATATTTATCCAGTATATAATTCTACTTTTTATAAAGGCAATGTTACTGAAGTCTTCAATAGTGAAAAAAAGCAAAGGCGTTAGATTAGACCTGGTCCAACCTAACGCTTTTGCTTTCATACAAGTCTTCTGCATGCAATTATTGTATAGTCAATCTGGTATAGACTAAAACTATGTTTATCGTTACTTCAAGTTTAGCAGCCAGAATTCGATCCAGTTTCTATACCAGCTATTCGATCATAAGCTTGGTTGACTCCCGCCTGTTATTTAGATAGAGATTAAGAATGTACATCCCTGTTTCAAGGTTTACGTTCAATTGTCTGTTCCCGGAGACAGGCTGATCAAAGACTTGTTCGAATACCTTATTTCCTGTCGGTCCAACAATGTCAATTCTACTATATTCAAAATCAGGACTGTTAATAGTTATGTTGCCTTTAGTGGGATTTGGAAACAGCGTGAATGAAGGTTTTTTAAGATGTGACATCCCGGTTGGGGTCGATAAAGAATCGCTTGTAACCAAAAGATAAGTCACCGACATGGCTGGACTACTGAATTTAATATCACCATTTATACTGGTCGCAACAGCCTTCAAGGTTGAATAGTTATCAGGACCACCTCCGTCACCTGAAGGGCCCTCGCCATTTACATATACTTTACGCGAGAAATTTCCATTATCAGTTCCGCCTGTTAATACATACTGGTAGTAACTTTTTGGATTTGTAAAATTAGTCATCTGTAAACTAACCGTTTGTGGTATGGTTCCTTTATTCACAATGACTATTCCGCTTTGTCCCGAGGTAAAAGAGGAGGCATAAGCAATGACGTTGGTTGAGTTGGTAACCTTTGAACTGATCATCTGGTCGCCAAAGTACTTCTGAAAGTAATACATGTAATAGAATGGTGCGTGTGGAGTTCTAAGCGTCACGCCGGGTTCATCGCTTGAAGCAAATAAGCCCATATCGTCTCCATTACTCCATCCATTCATTAAATCCCATCGGGTAGCTTCTCCAAATTGGTTTTTAATCAGTTCACCAAGCACCAGTGAAGCGTGCATCCCATTGACATAGGATACGGCCTGTTTTCCGCCAACTGCAAAAATGTTCCATTCGGTTAAAGCTACAGGTATCGTATCCTTTTTTGCGAATGTTTTAAAGTCGGCTAAAACATAGTCCTTTAAGTTTTTTGTATTTGATGCTGAATTAAGGACGGTTGCAACAGTCGAGTTTTCGTTATAAGGTGTGTAATACGAATGGACGATGAGAAAATCAGCTTTCCCCACAATCTGAGGCATCATGCCAGCATTCCAGTTTTTCATTACATCATCATACGATACGTAAGATTCAACTGTTACCACGCCAATTTTAATCACAGATCCAACCTGGGCAGCAGCAACTCTCATTGAATCTATAAATATCCTGCAATGTTTTCCATACAAATCACCCGAGATTGTTTCAGGTTGATTGTCCTTGTTTAAGGTTTTATCAATCTTATAGCCAGCTTCCCAGCTACCCATGTTTTCATTACCCAGTTCCCAGTATTTGGTTCGTCCCTTATCGTAACGTACCCAGTTTGCGGCATAATGAGCTGCGTTAGCGACGGGGTCGGCACTTGTTCCATAACGGGCATAGCCGTAATTCACGACGATACAACCAGTTGAATTGGTTTTTTTCAACAGGTCGTAATAGTTGTCCAAAGTCATTGCCCAGTTGGCCGTTGTCTTTCCCATATTCAAGACATCAATTGATATCGTGGAAGGGATATCTGTGGGTACTTTCCCTTCTGTTGCATCCCAGAAATAGGTATCAGAAAGACTTCCACCGGGACATCTCAGAATGTTAGGACTTAAATTCTGGATGTTTTTAGTCAGGACAGGATCCGTGTTCATCTTCCCTGACCATGGAACACTATTGTTCCCATAGAGATACTGACTTACTTTTGCAATTTTACTATTGAAATCGACTGCTATATTGACGGTGGCACTTGCCACAGGCTGCTGAGCCTCAACATAATCAGGAGTGATGCATGTTTTGGGTTGCCAATTATCAAGAAAGAACCCCTGCGGATTTTGTGCCTTTCCAAGATAAACCGTCAGGCTGAGAATTAATATGAATACAGATCGTTTCATTAGTTTTAGTATGATTGAGAATCTTATTTTATTCTCCGGGAAGTCTATATAAAAATTGCTACCAAGACACTAAAACACCAAATTACACAAAGATAGATATTAGACTGTATGTTTGGTGTAATTTGGTGTTTTAGTGTCTTGGTGGCATAAAAAGTGTTTGCAGAGACTCATTATTAGATCTATTTCTTTTCAAAACAAATGGTAGGATCCAATGGATACCGGCCAAAGTTCTCGCCATAGATGGCCAAACCTCCCGGGAAAGAAGACTCAACCTCAAAGCGAACCTGCAGATCTTTGCCTTCACTTTGCCTGATGACTGATGTCGGGATATTTGCTTCCACCAAATAACCATACGAACCTGCTTCCTTTAAGGTTTTATCATGCTTTTGCGAATTCCAGGAAAGAATGCCACGATGGTCAGCAGGATCATCTTCCAGGTTAAAAGAACCCAGGCAAGTATTATTCACAGAGATCTTCACAATGCTTGGAAATTTCTTTTCGTCAGTCATTGGGTAAGAATTTGGGTTCAGGCTTGGATCATTTGTTCCTTTTCCAGCCATATAATCTCCATCTACGAGGTAAGCACCCTCCTTATCTTTTCCAAACAATTGTTTAGCCGATAATTCAGCAATTATTCTTATTGAAGAAAGATCGTCAGCTTTGATACTTGCAGGAAGGGCTACTTTATATTCAAAGAAGCCTGATCCGGCGCCATTCACTTTCAATCCGTCAAGTACATTCCATTGTTTCAGTGTCCATTTTGCGTTGGTAAAGGTGTTGGGAGCAAAACGAACGTACGTGACCTGTTTCCCGTTTTCCTGAATGGTTTCGTTACGTGGTGATTGACCATCTGTCACTTTGAAGGTTGTGAAATTACGTGCCAATACTTGTCCTGAAAGTGTTTCCAAACTCATGCGCAATATGGCAACAGATTGTTTGCCAGGCATCTGAATAGATAATTTACCTATGTTTTTGGTCATCCAAGGTGTATAGGGAGTATTTAAAGAGTAGTTTGAATACACTTCAAACCGACCCAGATTATCCCATCCGCACAATTCGGCTTTAATAACCATGTTTGTTGCTGCAAGTTGATCTGTCAATGCAGAGAGATAAACAGGTACATCAATTCTCTGTGAAGTCATCACTTTCTGACAGAGTTCGCTCCCTGTGCTAATATAATAAGGGTTGTGGAGATCGTTGAGCGTCATACCCGGCATCAATTCTTCAATTCCGGTGAATTTGTGTGTACGGTCGAAACGGTAGTAACCGTTCCACTCATTGATTACATCGTGATGTTCAGTATAGAGCCATCCGCACATTTTGGGGTGCATACGGAATTCGTTCATCATGATATGGTAATCCCAGCTCCAGTCTACATCACCGGTACTGCCTTCATAGCCCCAGACATTGCCACATTCGCTGTTCAGCATAGGTTGGTTTCCCTGCTTATTTCCACCAATGAAATTCCAGGTTGACCCAGGATATGTATTGGCAACGGTTTCATCCAGCATTTTCTTCCATTCATAACCTGGCAGGTAGGAATGCCATGAATTTAAATCAGTCACCACATGGTCATTGTTACAAGCTGAGTTGTCTTCAATTAAACGGCTTTGATCGAGGCTTTTTGCTTTTTTATACATATCTGCAACCCAGGCCTGGGTGTCTGGATAATAAGCGCGTTTGCCGTCTCTTTTAGAGAAAAGACCCCAGGTTTCATTGTATAAAATCCATGAAAAGATTGCAGGGTGATTATAGTCGCGCCTAATCATACCGCGCATAGCAAATTCTGATTCTTTCTGCATATCGCCATCAGGTTCACCCCATGAATTGGGAACATCGGCCATAATGAGAAGACCAAGCTTGTCGGCCCAGTAAAGTTTACGGGGAACTTCAACCTTTATGTGAATGCGGTTACCGTTCAGTCCGATTCGTTTAGACATGAGTATTTCATTCCTCATAAATTCGTCACTCGGGAAAGTATAAAAACCATCGGGATGATAAGATTGGTCGAGTGTTAATTGCAGATAAACAGGTTTATTGTTCAGAGCCACATAGGGGTAATCACTCCCCGGAAGTTTAGTTACACTGATCTTGCGCATGCCGAAATAGGTAGATACCTTGTCAGTTTCTTTTCCCTCGTCTGCCAGTGAAACTTCGGTTTCATAAAGAAACGGATCGTCCAGATTCCAAAGGTGTGCATTTGGAATAGCTATATCGAATTGTGCAGTTTGTTCGCCTTTTTTGATTTTAGCAGTGAAGGTTTTTACATCATCGGTACTGAATTTTACATTGATTTCTGTGTTTTTACCGGCGGGTTGGTTTAATGCAATTTCAACTTTAACCTTATTGTTATCAATGTCAGGAGTGAAATGGATCAAATCGAGGTAGTTGCTTCCCCGGGCTTCCAGATAGACCGTTTGCCAAAATCCCTTGGCATCGCCATAACCTTGTTTTCCGTAAAGTTTGAATGGGAGTGATGAGTCGTCAACTTTAAATACAATATTTTGCTCGGTTCCCCAGGTCACATTTTGCGTCAGTTCAAATTCGAAAGGGGTGTAGCCACCACGATTTGACCCAACCCGTTTACCGGATAGCCAACCCGTTGTTGTCCAGTCGCTGGCACCAACTACCACAAAGATCCGTTTGTTTTTCCAGCTTTCAGGAACTTTGATTTTACGGGCATACCAGGCAATGTCTGCCTCATTGGCTACTTCCGATAGTTTACTTCCCCATGGAAAAGGGACGAGGATTTTTCTGGAGAAGGAAGAAGGATTATCGAACCATTTTTGTGTTTCTCCAACATTCTGTTTATCGAACACGAAATCCCAGTGGCCGTTGAGGTTAATCCAGTCGGCACGCATAAAATCAGGACGTGGATGCTCCGGTAATGGTATGTTTTCAGTTTGTGGGTTCTGGCTATTCGCTGAATAATAAAATAAAACGAACGCAGTCAGTAGAATTAATAGATGTTTCATTGGTTTAGTTGTTTCTTTTGTTTCTATTGTGAGGTCTCCGGTCTTCAGTCTCCGGTCTTCTTTTTTCTTTTATTTGATGTCTTTCAGAAATAATGTTCTCGGATCGTTATAAAACTTCACAAAATCCTTTTCACTGGGACTGCCTTTTGATGGACCGAAAGGGGCGTCTTTAGCCTTGGATGTGATGGTTGGATTGCGCCATACCAATACATACGAAAGATCGTATGGACGCAAGGTTTCTAGTATTGATTTGGTCCACCATTCGGTATTTTTGGCTATTGGACCGCCTGCTTCGCTTACTGCACCTATTTTACCTTTATCTGCGGCTATTTTTGAAACAAGTTTGGCACAGTTGCTCAATGTGGCATTGTATTCAGGTCCGCGGTCGTATAAATCGAAGGCAACCATATCAATCAGGTCATCGCCGGGATAACGTTCCAGATATTCTTCTGTGGTTGAGAAACGGTCAGTTGAATAAGCATATAACAAGTTGTGGACATTTCGGGTAGTGCGTAGATAGTTAACTGTAAAACGCCATAACGTCTTGTATTCATCAACTGTGCAAAGATTTTTTCCCCACCAGAACCAACTACCGGTATGTTCGTGATATGGACGGAATAAGATTGGAATCAATTTTCCCTGGTTATCCTTTAGGCTAAGCATAAAATCGGCCAATTTATCAAGGTATTTCACGTATAAATCATGTTTCTCGCCTCCAGGTAAAATGGAAGCAACGGTTTTCTTTGAAGACACATCCCAGGCTGATCCGCCGGTAAGTGCATTGCGGTGGTGCCAGCTCAGTGTATTTATAGCGCCCATCTGATTGGCTTTGATTACTCCGGCACGGATACGGTCGAAATAAACTGAGTCGAGGCTATAAGCATCACCAAGTTCAAGATGGCCAAGTTCCCATCCAATAATCGCAGGATAATCGCCGCAAACGTCTTTTACATCGGAACGGCCTTCCTGTGAATACCAGCTTGTACCATAAGCCATATCATCCTGATGGCCAAACATCAGACCTTTGTGCTGAAGTTCCATCATTTTTTGATATAATTTTACAGCTTCGGGAGTTGCTTTTGGATCAGAAGGTACAGGTAGGGTTGCGTAAGTTGCTAGGCCTGAGCAGAGCAACAGAATAAGTAGCAGGTTTTTCATTGTTTTGTTATTAAGGTTGTGAATTTGTCTGATTAATGGCCAATTGATTTTCCATTTAATGATTTTCCACTTACATTTAAAAAAAAAGTAATTCATCGTAACAGGTAAATGGTTTAATGGTAAATAGATTTTATTAGTCGTTATAAATATAAGTATTTACTGATTCCGGTTTTAGCTGAAATTCGACTTTCCCATTCTTCGTTTTTGAACTATTTTTCTTGACTTCCCAGTTGTTGGTTTCAGTGGTTGAAGTTACATCAATCTTTTGTGAATTGAATCCTGAAACTTCAACACTTACAGGTGTTTTCTTCATATTGATGAGTTGCAATACTCTTTTCCCGTCGGGATGAATACCACTGATTGCAAGTATTTCAGGATCAGAGCTGATGGAATGCACGATCTGGGTGCCGGTATTGAGAAAATCTACCTGGTGACGGGTTATGTAATAGGACGGATACTTTTGCAGAATGTCGGCTGACATAATTTCATAATTGTATTGCCATGTCCAGTAAAGAGAAACTTCGACTTCGGCATATTTCATCATGCGGTGAGAAATTTTGGCAAAACGAAGTGCGTAATCCCAAGTCTTATTCATGTCTTTTACTTTCCATGACATGGCATCAAAACCCAGTTCACTGCACCATACTTCCTTATTCCATGCTTTACCGAATGCGGCTACACGCTCAAATTCTTTATCAGGCATCTTTTCTGACCACCAGCAATGAAAACTCAGGGGGCCGAGGTATTTCCATATTGATGGATCAGCCATGATCCTGGTGGCAAATTCAACGGTTCCCAGGGTTTGGGCAGTGTCTGCAAGCAAAAATTTGGTCTTTAGCCCCAGTTCATCGAATTTCTTTCCGGCTTCTTTTACAAATGCAATAGTTGCCTCAGGGGAGAAGATGATCTGGTAACCACCATCTGACTCATTGAATGAGAATTGATCCACTTCAACATCGTATTCATTTTTGGCTTTCAGAAAAAAGTCTGTAAGCATTTGGATAACCTCATCGTAGGCTTCCGGTTTAATGACTCGTTTTGCTTTTTTTGTTGGATCGACCATGAATTCATCAGGTAAATCCCATACTGAAATCGTAAAGTTCCTGACACCACAATCTGTTTTCATGTGTTTCAACTCTTCCAGAACTTCAATGACCAGAGGTTGTTTGGCGAAATTTGCACCACGATATTCTTCAAAAGCTTTGCCCCTGAATCGCATGGGGAGTGCCACCCGAACATGTGTTGGCCTGAATTCACGCAATGTTTCATTTCCAATAGCATCGGCAGCATGTTCTGAATAATTGGACTGGCAGTAATTGCCACCTACAGATTTAATAATCTGATGTTTTATTTCAGGGTAAATCTGAACAAAAGCTTTTTGGGCAAATAATTCTTCACCTGAAATAAAAAGAAGCAGAATTAAGATTAGTATAGTTAGTGGATTGTTTTTCATGGTTTGAAGACTTAAAATGTTTCTAATGTTTCTAATGTTTCTGTTGTTCGTTATCCGGTCTTCCGTCTTCGGTCTTCCGTCTTGAGATTTATCTCTTGAAAACTTTAATTTCGGTTTTATCATCTAATTCTACCATATACATACCGGCAGGAAATAAGGTTGTTGAAACAACAATGATATTGTTTTCAGATTTGAATTTCTTCAGGCAAATCCCCATTTGATTGTATATGGAGATTGTATGATTTGATTCTGTTGTTTGAATCGTAAGCTGATCGTTGAAAATGGTTGGATACACCCTGATTGTCTTATTCTCCTTATTGAGATCATTCCCTGTATTTGTTACAGGTGTTGAGTATGTCCTTAGATTTGGCATTTCATCCAAAGTCAGAACGTAATCGCTGGCAAACATTTTCTTCCACAAGTTGAGTGAATTATAAGTACTGTCCTCCACGTAGCTACCATACCAGGGCATATAATACGACCAGGCAGCACCATCCTTTAAAAGATTATCGACATCAGGAAATGAACCACATTCACTGAGAGTGACCATTTTCTTACCTCCATACCGGGTGGTCATATCGTTAAACTCAAGAATCTGAGAACTGTGATCTCCGTCTTTATAGATGTCACTGCCTGCAATATCTACATATTCATCGCCCGGATACCATGCATCATCGTTGGGTTCATGTGTCCATACCCAAATCAGGTTATGAAGTCCGTGGTAATTAACCATACGATCGTACATGATCTGATATAGCTTTTTGCATGGGGCAGCACCTTTGGCTCCCCACCAAAACCATCCACCTGCAGCTTCGTGCAGGGGCCGCCAGATTACTGCAATCTTATTGTCCTGTAATCTCTTTAACAATCCGGCAGTATAGTCGATGTCACTGAGCATGGCTTTGTATTCAGCTGAAGTTTCATCGAATATCTTTGAAACATCGAAGCTGGTACCTGTAGTGTAAAATGATTCTGTTTTACGCGAAGGGTCGCGCCAATGCCAACACATAGCAGGGATACCGTTTTGGTTGTAATAGCCTTGGGCATCGTTTCCTGGTTCCAAATCGTTATACCAGGTATACCCCCGATTAGTATGCATAAAATCGAGACCTACAAGTGCAGGTTTTTTGCCTGTATTGGTTTTTAGCCAGTTTACTTCATCCATACTGGCAAGGGTCATAGTTCCTGAAATTATCTTTTTGCCGTAGTTATCCAATAAAAATTGGTATAATCTGGATGCTTCATTAGTCGGATCAGGAGTTACAAGGGTTTGGTTAAGAGTGAACCGGGTTGCAGGATCGACCTGTTCAAATTCGATGTAATCAATGTTAATCCAGCCCCATGACTTAGTGATAGTTACTTTGTGTGTTCCGGTTGCCAGTTTGGCAAAGCTCACTACTTTTAATTTGATATAACTGCTATCCTGATTGGTCGAAAAGGTAACGGAGGATCCATCAATAGAAAAGTTATTGGCCTTAAACCCGGAAGGTGAAGCAACCTGGATGTAAATATTATAAGTGCCTTCGGTGGCTATGTTGAGGTTGAAAGACAGATATCCCCCGTTTTGCGCTACATAATATTCTCCTGAAGCCGAACTGCTTGCCACTTTTGTTGCACCTCCACCAAGACTTGCTGTTTCAGCTTCAAACTTTTGACTGAATACATTCGATGTAATCAGAAAATAAAGAAGAAATAAATAAACTTTCATAAGTATTGGAATGAATAATTAAATCACAAATCAATTTACTATTAGCCCATATCCAATTTAATTGTTTTAAACTGTAAATGGTAAATAATTAAATTGTAAATCATTTTACTGATGAAATATTACGAAATATTGCTTTAGCTGTATTTTTCGTATCGTGCGAAGTTACAGCTAGTCCAAGATATATTTTATCGGATAGCTCCATCGTAAACGTAGTATAAGCCTTCCATGTTTTTCCATCGGGTGAAGTGTATCCGGTAAAGTCATTTCCTGCACGTTTAAGCCTGATCCAGGTATTCGGATAATTTACCGGGAACTCAGGATTACCTATAGCCTTTGCCGGGTATATGGCTTTCATTTCGCCATTTTTTAACTTGCGGTACTGAAACTCAAATCCGCCATTGTTCTTGTTACGGGCATTGTTATTCGGGAATACCTGAAAAAAGATATGACGGCTGTTGTCTGTAAGTTCTTCACGGGCCATCAAACCTGCTTTGGTATACAAGTTGGGAGCAGTCAGGCTTTCAATTCGGGTCACAAGATCGAAATCACCGGTTTGTTCATAATACGAAAAACGGAATTCATCCTTCACTCCCCAAACATCCGCTCCACCAGCGGTAATGCTAATACCATCATTCATCAGTTCGGTTACTCCTGAAAGATCAGGATTCCCAATGTCTGTACTTTTGAATTTCTTAGATGAAATTGCTTTGTTCTGGGCGGAAAGTGAAAATCCTGCAGCGAACAGTAGAATTAGTAATAAAGAACTATTCTTTTTTAACATGGCTAAAAATGTTTTTTTGTTTAAAATCGAACTTGCTTGCGCAAGTTACTATTGTTTCTGACTTCAGTATTCTGACTCCGGTCTTCTGACTTCATTCTTCGATCTTAATCTCCACATCTTTCTGATGTTTTGTGAAAACATCCTTCATGTTCATAAGCATTTTGCTGTGATCCGAATCGGTCCAGCTCCAGGCCTGTGCACCAGCATATCCTCGTTTGTAGAGTTCATCGTATAGTAAGCCTTCGTCGACTCCAAAAGTGGTTTTTGGATGAAACTCGGTAATAGCAAGTGGCTTGTCCAACTCCCAATAGGATGCGTCATGATGAAAGGGTGAACATTCAACTTTAGCCCAATCATAATAATGGACGGTATAGAAGTCCAGTGTTCCGTCTTTGTCACCGCCTGCTTCAATCAGGCGGGCATCTGTATAGTAATTTTTATTCTTTCCGCCAACATCCGATGAAGCATAGAAGCACCAGGATCCATTGGTTACCTGGGCATTAGGATCTGTCCGGTGAATGGCTCCTGCACATAAATTGATAAACCGCTGAATATCAGACATAGGTACATGATAGTTGAATTTCCAACCAAATTCATTACTCATCCCTTCAGGTTCATTAAAGATTTCCCATGCAACGATGCCGGGATGCCCTTTGAGAGCTTTAACCATTGGGATTAGCGAATTGCTGATATAGGATTTTGTTCCCTCTAGATTGGAAAGAATATTTTTGGCACGTCCGGTAACCAATTCACCATTTCTTATTCGAAGCATATCAAATGACCATAAACATAACTCAAGACCTACCTTGTTTTCCCATGCGACATCAAGGATGGCTTTTACATCGGCAATTGTCCTTTCGCCCGGTCCGGTTACGTTGCCCGAGGCATCAAATTCAGGTGAATTGGCACCTGTGGTGTGCAACCAGATACGCATCGAATTTCCTCCATTGGCATGTACGTCGGCAAATATTTTGCGGAAGCCTTCAATGTTTGTGTCGCTTTTTGGACCAATATCATTGGCAAAATTAATCCAGGCAATGTTGGCGCCATTCAGGAAAATATCCTGATTATTGAATCTGATCCGGTCTTTTTTGTTTTGCGCTATACCGATGACTGAAATCAGAAGCAGTAACAGAAATATGTAATTTTTTCGCATTTGGTTAAGGTTCAGATAAATGTTTCTATTATTTCTATTGTTTGAAATGTTTCTGTTGTACGTACTTCGGTCTTCTGACTTCCATCTTTTTTTATACTATTGAATGACAATTTTTTCGGTTAATTGTTTGTCATTGGTTTTGAAGATCAGAAGATAAGAATCTTTTGCCATGCCTCTTATGTTAAAATAGTACCGGTTCGAACCTGCATTAGCTTTTTCATTCAGCAATTCTTTAACAGGTTGTCCCTGCATATTGCATAGGCTTAAATGTACTTTCATCGAATCTTTCATCGTAAATGTAACTGACAGCTGTTCGTTGGCTGGATTTGGATAACAATCAAGTGATTCCTCAGTTTTCTGAATAGAATTTGATGAAAGAATTATTTCATTCAGATCAAAACGAACAAACGATTCATTGGCAGGTCGGTTTAGTTGCACCCATCCATCTCCCATTTCTGTCATTGCGATTGGTTTTCCCGTGGTTTCTGAATAAGCATGACCGAGTTTCCACGACATTTCCGCAGGTTTAAACTGAATAAGGTTCTGCGTTCCGATGAATGCCAGATGAATGCCTTTTGTATCATTTTGCATAAATATGGTACCAGTCGTCTTTACTCCTTTGTAAGTTTTTTCAATACCATAAGGATTGATAAACAAGCGGTTCTCGATACTGGCAACTGCAAGGTTGGAATTGTTATCGCTAATCCGGAAAACCTCCTGCTGGTTGCCATCCGAGGCATAAAATCCTTTCGCTGCCAATTGCCTGGATTCGACCAAATGTGATACTTTATCAAAGTTCACCGTGACCTTCCACCCATTGGAAAATATTGTTTGTTGTATCATTCTATCCATACTCAGAAATGAATGTTTGGTCATTTCTTCGAAGGCCAGGTTTCGGGTTATACTGCTAATAAGATGATAGCTGGTAAGGAATTTTTCAAAGTTAGTATTCCAGTATGTGCGGTTTGGCGGCATAAAAAGCGGCATGGAAGAATACAAAATGTTGAATAGGTCTTTGTCATCCCATAATGATGGAACTTTTGAAACTCCGTCACCTGTATACCAGGTTGGTATATGAACATCGTGATAAATTAATCCATGTAAAGGAATACGGGTGGCCGAATTGAGATTATATTGTCCATAATATGCGCTAATAGTATCAATAGGAGTTGACCAGTCATACCCAGCGTTGACCTGTGGTAAAATGGTCATAGTTCCTTCTCCATAATCTGATACAGGAAAAGCAAAATCACGGGCCTCCTCAACGCCGGTCACCAGCGAAAACTTGTTTTTGACTGTGTTTAGGGCGGCGATCCTGGACAGGGCATCCATTTTTCGGGAAACAGGATGAACAGTCGAATAGCATTCTTTTAAGCCCGAAGCCATCTCAACATCAATAAAGCGGTTATTATAACGGTTCGTGGCAAGATCGCTTGTAATTTCCCTTATTGCCCAGCTTGAATGGGTTTGCGAGCAGGTATAATAGCCTTGTAATTGGGCTCCGTTTACATAGGCCAGCCATCCTTCCTGCAGAGTGCCGTCTTTTTTTACAATCACATCTTCAGGATATCCTTCACGCCTGTAACCAGCGGCAGAAGGGAGTATATTGGCTGGATATACATCGGTAAAAATGTCGTATTTGGATGTCAGAAAACCTTTTACATTCAAGGAATCTATCAGTTTTGGCAAGGAATATTCGTAGCTGGAAAAGGAGAACAAGGCTCTGTCCATACCGTATTTGTATAGGTTGTCGGCATCTTTTTGAACGAAGTTCATGTTTATGACCCAAAAGTCAACTGCGCCTTTCAGCCGGTTCATATTAGGATTCTCAATTGCTTTTTGTGTTAATGTTTTATGGTAACCTTTGGCTTCAACAAACTTCTTATACCATTGGCACATTTCGAGGTAGCCATCATTGACGAAAACATAATGCAGAGTGCGGTCATATCCCCAAATTCCTTTAGCAGATATGTGTGTTATCGCAGGATTAATAAAAGATGATGAATTTGCCTTTGATAATGACGCTTCCGTATCCCATGGATCTTCGGTTACAATCATGTAACCTGATTTTAAATCGGTAACTCCGATAAACGACATGGTCGACTTCCAATCGTAAAACAGGAAGGAGTTGGAAAAGTAATTCTTATTCACGGGCCAAAGTACTCCAGTTCCTCTCGGGATTACCAGAAAATCGGTTGATCTGCTGGCAATGGCTCCCGGAAAAAACAAGTTATCATTTAATGTCGCTGATGAGTCGCCTTTTAGTTTAATATCCAATGCGTTTTCTGATAGACTAAACTCGATCGTCAGATCAATTTTTTCAGTGAGATGATGCGTATTTATAATAAATTTATTAGGTATTGAAGAGTCAATTGAAGCTACCAAATATTCATAAAGTGGTTCAGTTGTATAGGTTATGTTGTTCACTTTATCCAATGTGCTTATTTTCATTGATGGATAAGAAATTACAGACTTTAGGTTGCTGTTTTCCAGTGTGTAAATTTTGTTTGATCCCGCTAAATTGCCCAGTAAAGTCATTGATACATCATCAACAACTATGCTACACGGACCATAACCCACCAGACGAGGGACGATTTTTTTTACATTTGTCGGAACACTAAAACTACTTGAAAATTGCTTGTATTGTCCGTTGGTAATTGCAAAGGCGCAGGTTCCATATATCCAGTTGGTTACCGTTCCTGTTGAATCAATTAGTTCAACTGATAATTGTGCGTCTGAAAAAGTTGTATTTGCATTAACCCATGCCGAAAGCTCAAACAAATCGCCGGTTTTAACCAAATACTGCTTATTGACCGAATAGGACCAGTCTGCATTTCCAGTGTAAATAATTTGCAGTGCTTTAGTTCCGGTATTTATAGGAGAACTGACTATAGTTGCATTTCCCAGATTGTCACGCGACCACCAACTGGTCCAGTTCGAGGTACCCGACTCAAATCCTCCGTTTGTAATCAGATTCTGGCCGAATGCCAGATTGAATGTCAGGATCAATAGCAAGCCTAATATATTCTTCATTGCTTCCTTCAATTGATTTTTAATATCCTATTAATTTGAATGTCAGCACTTGGTTTATATTGCTAACCTTCAAAGTGTAAAAGCCAGGATTGGCCATTGAGACTATAGTTTTGCAAGATAATTGGTACAATTTCAGAATAGATATATTTATTAATGTAATAGAAATTAATCATCCAACTCGGTTTAAGTCAAGAGTTCAAAGTTTGACAAATATTTTGGTTTGAACTTCAATGTTGTTTATAAACCTAATTAGATAATTTCCGCTTTTTAGAAATTTTAGGTCAATAGTCTCATTATTTGTCACATTTCCTTTTAATAGAACCTGACCATAAATATTGAGGATAGTGTATTCCAATGGTGAATTTATTCCGGAAATAAACAAATTATCGTGTGTCGGGTTAGGGGAGATTATCAACTGTTTCCCTGTTTCCGGTTGAATTATCGCTGAGGTAGTTTCTTTAGTTACTGAAATGGTACCCATGTTGTATTCAGCATAGTCAAAAAAGATCCGCATCACCTGTACTCCTTTTTTAAGGGCAATTCCTGTGATTGTTTTTGTTGCAAAATTAGAATAGCTTCCTGTTGAAAGTACTGAAACCTGACCTGTTTTGTCAATTCCGTCAAATTCAATATGAAATTTGCCATACCTTCCTACTGTTGCAAATTGAATTCCGAAGGTATAGTTTCCATCTTCAAATACATTAACTGTATATTCGAGCCATTCACCGGTAGCAATCCCACCAATGGTTCCTTCCGGAAGCAGGAATTCGGTATCAACTCCTTGTTCCGGACGGATTCCATCTCCATCATTGGTTGCTGTTAGATCGTGGTAAGCCACACCTTCGCCGCCCTGATCGTAATAAGTAACATTGATAGTGCCGGGAAGATTGGTGGGAATGCCATTGGGATAGGCCAGTTGAATCCCGGAATTAACATACACTGTAAAGTTTTTTGTTACTGTCATGGTTTCGCCTTTTGCCATGAAAGTGTAGTCTGTCGTACTATCAGGTTTCAGGTCCAATGATCCGTTCAAATCTATTAATTCACCATTCAGAGTAACAATTGAAGCACCAAAGGTTGTCCAGTCTATCCGGCATGTTTCCCCTTGTTTAATGGTTTTTGTTCCAATCTGTAAACTTGCCTTTACCGGCTGAAGGTATGTTGGAGTGTTAGTACGAAATGGTGTTGCTGGCAAACCTTCATTATTGGACAGGCTTGCAGTTGCCCCATCTGACCAGGCATACCTGATGTATTTTGGTGAGGCAATAATATCATTCCACACCAATAAAGTATCTCCATCTATCAGTGTTTTTGCGGGAGAAAATACAAGATCGTATCCTGCAATTTCGAACTCTGTTGGAGAATTATTATCTGCTTTTAATCCGCTACCAGTGTAATTGAAAGAAATCCCGATTTTATTACCTTCTATGAGCATCGATTTATACTGTGGCCCTGAGAAAACCAGGTTGGATTGACCGTAATTTTTTGCAAGTACCCATAATGCAAGCCGATGACCAACCTGTTCTTTCCGCGCCGGATGAATATTGGTCATGTCACCAATATCAAGAGTTCCTACCATACCAGTATTTTTTAAAAGCTGAGCATAAGCCTGGGCTTCCCAGGTTTCAGGAAGTGCACCTCCATAACCATAAGGACAAAGTTGGACATAGTAAAAAGGCAAATCATCCTGTTGAAAATCACTTCGCCAGCCTTCGATCATGGCGGGAAAGAGCTCGCTTAACTGAGCCGCACGCCCAACATTGGTTTCGCCCTGGTACCATAGCACACCGGCAAATGTGAAAGGGATGATAGGGGCTATCATGCCGTTATAAAGCACCGTTGGAGTCTGGTTATCGTCAGCAGTGAGCGATGTCCATGGGCCTTTGTTTTTGAAATCGGTAACAAGTTGAAGTGACGCCGGATTAGCCCAGGTTTCACAACTCGATCCACCCCAGTCACTTTCTACCAACCCAATCGGAATGTTTAGTTTACTAAAAACTTCTTTTCCAAAGAAATAACCAGCGGCACTAAAGTTCGTTGCTGAAGTGGGAGAGCAGGCAGTCCATGTACTGTTTGTCCAGTTAGGTTCAATGTTTGCCAGTGGTGTTGATGACGATTTATTCCCAATTATAAGTAGCCGAATATTTGGGTAATTGGCCAAAGCAATTGCCTGTGCGCTGCCTTCGACGGGTGCACCTGCCCAACCTGCGAGCGGTAATTCCATATTCGACTGACCTGATAAAAGCCAAACCTCTCCGATCAGAACGTTGTTCAGAACAATGGCATTCTGCCCCTTGATGGTTACAGTGTAAGAGGTTCCATCGGTTTTAGCAGCTGGAGTACTTAATTTAAGAATCCATTTTTTATTTGAATCTGTAATTGCTTTTACTGTTCTGTTATTCCAATTACCTGTAACTGAAATCGTGTCACCCGGACTTGCCCAACCCCATATGCTGACCTCGCTGTTTTGCTGAAGAACCATGTTACTGGTAAACATGCCTGAAACAGTTACCTGTGCATAAAGAAGCTTTGGCAATGCCAATGTCAATATAATTACTGCAAATACGATAAGTGGTAATCTCATAATTGAGGTGTGTTTGCTGCAAATATAAGGAAAAAGGAAAGGGGAATGAGGAATAAGAAAAATCGCTGAGATATAGATTTCAATGCTATTTCCCTTTTCCCTTTTCCTTTTTCCCCTTTCCTAATGTCCTGGGTTATTTATCCTTTTCGGCTTGTTTCCTTAATAACTCCCGGGTTTTAATTCCTGATTCTTTCATATCTTCATTTTTCCAGTTTCCCTGCGATGAAGCACTTGGTTTCAGCATGGCACAGGTCTCATCCTTATCAGAAATTGACCAGGAAATCAAGCTAATATTATTTACCGAACACCAGTCGATCCACTTCTGCCATTCTGAATAATTAATTGGACCATTTCCCGAAGCTTCCATGCCTGCTGATTCGGAAATGAAAATAGGAATTCCTTTTTTTAGGGCATAATCACACCGATCACGCAAGGATTTACCATGAGTTGCAGCATAAAAATGACAAGTATACATGATGTTGCTGAATCCCAGAATCGGATCATCGGCTACCAGATTAATGTCCTGATCCCAGTGTGGGCTTCCAACCAATATCACATTGTCGGGATCGATGGCACGGATAGTTTTAATCAGCTCCACAGAATACTCTTTCACCTGTTGCCATGAATCTTTCACTGGCTCGTTGAACAGCTCATATATGACATGGGGTTTTTTACCGTATTTAGTGGCCATTTCAGCAAAGAATGCCTTTGCTTCAGGTAATCTGATGTTATGGCTGTGCCAGTCGATCAGGACGTATATATCGTTCTCTATGGCGCCTTGAATGACAGCTTCTATCTTTTCTTTAGAACTTTCCGGACTATCAATGTAACCCCCTTTGGGTTCAACTCCCATTGCCGCCCTGACGACCGTACATTTCCAGTCAGTTGCAAGCCATTTGACCGATTCTTTGTTGTAAAACCTTGGCCACCAGTTGTGCCATCCGTAACAAACTCCGTTCAGTACTGTCGCATTTCCATGCTCATCGGTTAGTTGAGTTCCATTAACTGATAGCTTTCCATGTTTTTTTACCGGCTGTGCGATAAGATTCACGGATAACAAGACTGTTATCAGAAGAGTTATAAATAGATTTTTTTTCATAATTGATGTATTATAAGGGTTACCAGGTTAATAAAATAAAACACTAGAACACATAGTTAATTAGGAATAAGAAAATAGGAAAAAGGAAAAAGTCACTACATTCATTACACGTGCACAAATGAATTTTTCCTTTTTCCTCATTAATTATGTGTTCTATGTGACTATGTGGTTCATTTTTGGTTTATGTTATTTTATATTTGATAAAATTGTCTCTATTGTATCATTAGTTTCATTTGACTTAAAGCTGAACCTGATTTCAGTGTGAGAATATAGGTTCCTGCAATCAGAGATGAAGGCAATTGATAATGGATCTGATTTCCCAGCACCTGAGAATAATTCAGGTTGTCAATTATTTTTCCATTCATATCACAAAGATTGACATCCACATTGTTCGTTTTAATACCCTCAATGGTTAGATTTGAATTGCCTTTCAGATTCAGTGGATTTGGGAAGATTTTGATGTCTAAGGCCAATTTATAATTGTCTTCTTCAGGATAAAGACCTGTAGCGTTTACAAGCTTTCCATAAATAACACCTCTGCCTGTTGTCCCAATATAGACTGTATATTCTTCTCTTAAATCTCCGCTGATATCACTACAGGTAGCCGGAACATTACCGGTTATGAGATTGGCCGACCAGCTTAGGCCCATATCAGTCGAATAATAGACACCGCTAACATTTTTAATTGTAGCATTAACAAACAAAGTCAGATTTGGTGAGGTGCCTATTGCTTTTCCAAATCCAAATGAGAAACAATTACTTACCCCGGCGATTTTTGACCAGGTATCGCCGCCATTTATACTGTAATAGAGTGGGGATCCATTTCTTGTACAGAACATGAGATTTTTTTCACTCCCCGGCATCGATTCAAGTTTTACCTGGTAATAACCAGGCAGTACATTGGTTGATATTTTTGTAAAAGAGGCGCCTCCATCCGTGCTGCGATAGAAATAAGTATTCGTATTATCATAAGAATAGTAATAGAAAACGGACCCGTTTACGCGGTCAGAAACCAGGTATTTGCTTCCCGCATAAACCTGGGAACATACATTATCACCCACCGGGATGCCAGAACAAGCCTGCCAGTTGATCCCGCCATTAGTGGTATACCAGGGCATCACATTTAAAGCATTTACTGAACAGTTTAACGGCGCCCATACCCAATTGTTTTGATTGATCGCAGAAACAGCCACATTGCCCGAAGCTGAATTTAAAGGTTTAGTCGTAAAGTCTTTCCAGGTAACTGCTCCGTCAGTTGAATATTGACCGTAACCAGTGGGTTTAGTCCATTGCTGGTCGTCGGCAACACGTACAAAAAAATCTGGATTAACGGCACAGTAATCGATTGAATTCCCTTGACCAAATCCTGTCCCTATCTTTACTTTGGGAACCTGATCGACATCCTTGAAAGCAAAACCCTGCTGATCAAGAACTGTGGCGACTAATTTTGTTGTGCTTGGAGACGGAGGTACACAAACCCTAACAACACATAATTCTTCAAGGTTTTTCTCCTCAACATTATAAACCGGATTTGCAGCTGTTATATCATTGGTAATAAAAACTCCGCCGCCAAAGGTAAACCAAACTTTATTAGGAGTAACAGGGTCAAATGCAATACCGGCACAATAATCATAACTTAGGAAGTTTTTATCCCACCAGGGAGGACAATTAAAATTCGCTGCAGTGCATGTTTTCGTATTCCAGGTAGTCCCTGCATCACTTGAATAATGAATACCTTTCACATTACCCCAGTTCCATTGGATTGTTACAATTTTATTTGGATCTGTTGGACAAACATTAATTCCGCCAAAGCTTTTTCCATTATTGACTGGAGGTGTTATATTTACTCCAGTACCGGAGGTTGAGAATTTATAGACTCTTCCATCCTTAGTGTCGCTCCAGCCTTGGGCATAAGTTACATAGAGGTTTCCATCGGAAGATAAAGAGCCATTGACCGGATTATATATGGTCGCATCGGGGCCTCCGGTTAATAAGGAAAAGCTGGTACCACCATCGATCGATTTATAGATGCCATTGCCAATACCACTAACCCCAACATAGATTGTTGTCGAATTAGTTGTGAGGTTTCCTGAGTTTTTATCAAAAACGATAAATGCCTGGCCTCCCGATGCGGAAGTACCAACAGGGATAACCGTTGATGCAATTTTAATCCAGTTTACCCCCGAATTCGTACTTTTCCAAAGTCCATTCTGGCGTGAAGCAAAAAACATAACCTTTCCTCCGTTATTTGGATCGATGCTAAGCCTTGGATCATCATTTCGCCAGGCATCGTTTGAAGATACCGGAACGGTAAAATTTGAGAGTTGTTGCCATGTTCCACCCTTGTCGGAAGATTTATAGAGCATACCGGTATATAATCCCCAGTTGACTCCTACAACAATAAAAACTTCGTTTTCATTACTCGGATTTAGTGCTAAAGCCTCTACACCATAGTATGCTATTTTACCATCTGTGATGGGAATCCAGGAACTATTTGCTACATCCCGGCGGTAAACTCCTCCTACATCTGTCCGAATATAAATATCATTGCTGACCGGATGTATGGCTATGCCATCAACATAACCGGTTCCCTGGAAATTTACATTTTTCCAGGTGTAACTTTGACCTTTTGAAGTATAAAGTAATATAAGTGCAAACAAAATTAAAAAGAGTCGTTTCATGTCTTTTTAAATGTAAACTTATTAAAATTTAACCACATAGGCACATAGAACACATAGTTAATTAGGAATAAGAAAATAGGAAAGAGTAAAAAATCACTACTTTCATTACACATGCACAAATGAATTTTTCCTTTTTCCTCATTAATTATGTGTTCTATGTGACTATGTGGTTCATTTTGGATCTTTTACAACTAGTTTCATCGTTTGAGAATCACTTTCTGAAGCCAATCTAATCCAGTAAATACCGCTGGCAATGCCTTTTAAATTAAATTCTGTTGTCTGAGTTCCGGATTCATATACTCTATTGCTTATGGTTTTAAGCACCTGCCCATTTGGATTGATGAGGTCAATTCTTAATTTACTTCTTTCAGGAAGCGAAAAGCTAAGATGAACCATTTCATTTGCAGGATTTGGATAAACACTTGCCTTGAAACTATTCTTTTTAATTACAGGTATTACTGCAGTATTCAATCCTTTCAGTATAATTGAATTAACTGATAATGGTGGTAGATCTATCGTTACAATGTTACTGACAGCAGTTACATTGCTTTTTACCAAAGCATTCTTGATATGCGAAACAAATGTCTCCGTTGTACCTAGTTTAGAGAGCGAATACATGCTGTATGTACCATCTGCCAGGATATATCCTGCAAAGTTAAGGTTAACTGTCTGCGTCATTGTCAGAGAACGGTTCACCAGAGCAACAGTCATCGAGTCAGTTGTCTCGTTTATGGTGGGATAGGCCGAAATCAAGGTCTCGTTCTGTGAAGTCGCCTGAACGTAGTTTCCCTTATTGTATCGGCTGAATAAGTGAAGTGCTTCCCACATGCCAACATTCCAGCTCCAGGGAGTAAAAATTTCTACCCCGTTTCTCATGAATTCACCCATGGTTGATGCATACCAGAGTGCCTGAACGTTGGCATTTGTTGAGGCCATTCCAGTTTCGGTCACTCCAAGAGTTACTCCGTGATTGGCACCCATATACTTGGTAAGCCAATCAGCACAGCGACCTAAAACATATTCCTTGGTGATACTGTTGTCCCAGCCACCGGTAACGGCATGCACTCCATTGGCTTCAGGATAAACATACGAACGGTCGAAAAATACACGGTGAAACTGAAGGCAGGTAGCTGCATCGGTCGAGCCGGGATAATAATGTAGATCAATAACATCCAACAATCTTATCCCTGAAGCTTTTTCTTCTTCGGCAATCCGTTTGATGAAAAACTCAAGCCAGGAATAAGAAATTCCATTTTCTTTGCTTCCTCCACTATAGTTAAACCACTGCCATTCGTTGGCAGGAACAGGTCCAACCAATTTGATATCAGGGTATTTTGCCCGTGCAGCCTTGGCTACTTTAAAATACTTTTGCATAAATTCCTCAGCAGTACACTGTGTTGGCATTACATCATCGTGGGTTCCTGACCAGATCTCCGGCTCGTTGTCCATGTCCCAATAACGAATACTGTTTTTGTCATAGCCAAGACCTTTTGGTCCGAACCATTTATCCAGTATTCCAACGGTTGAATCGGCCGGCCAGTCCATTAAATAGAGATTTGGATTTCCTTCAACCAATGCCTTACCCGTTGGGTTGGCAATATTGGGTTGTCCCCCGCCAGCCAGGTTCTGATTTACTCCCGCCCACCATTGCGAGCCGTTAAAGGCACCGTCGTTAAAATTATGCTGTGTATTGGAAGCCGATTTTCCAAGCAGTTGGAATGCCCACATACCCTGAACTCCCGGCATTTTTGCAAACATATTATTGGCTGCATCATCCCAGTCATTGATATAGCAATTGTTATACCAATCTGGGTGACTGGAAAGCCTGTTTCTCCAGTTATACTTGGTGCTGTTGTTCCCGCCGCTTTGTCGCACGAAGCGAACACCGGCTTCTTTTGCTATCGTGATATCAGGTGTTGTTCCAGTACCTAAAAATGTACCGGGCAGAACATTGTTTTTACCGTATATAAGAGGTGAAACAGGTATTTCCCCTTTGGTGAGGTCAATATCTATGCGAACTGGTGTTTGTGAAAAAACTGTACTTGCGGTAACCAGCAGGATTAATGATGTTCTTAGAAAGAATGAAATTTTCATAACTTATTCGATAATGTTTTTTTACTGAATTACTGATTGTCCGATATATTCCATGCGCCATGGATTGCTCCAAACTTCTTCACAGGTATATTCAAATGTATTTTTTGGATTAATTCCTTTCAACATCTGATTGACTATATCCCTTGGAGGATACTGCACCTGGGCAATTTGCTGTGTTGAAAAAAAGAACTGCAGGAAGTGATATCTATACCGATTATTGAGTTTCATGGTTTGGTTTAGGAGAAAGATATAGCTAACACCTTGATTTTAATTTCATCAACTGAATGTCTTAACATCAATGAAATACTTTAAAGTACAAGAATGCCGGACACATTCGGGTGCTTCTTTCCCGACTATAAATTAATGAATAATTTAGGGAAAAATGTTCTAAAAGGCAAATAAAATAGAATCTTAATTTAAACAAAGTAGAGATGATTCCGGTACGGTTTTTTGCAACCGTTAAGGTAAAAAAATAAGGGCCCTTTTCATCACCCATGAACACGGCGATCACGTAAGGGGAGCCAGGGTGATGGGGAAGAAACTGGACATCCCGGTCTATATGACGGAAGGAACCTTTAAAGCCTCCTTCTCTACCTGGAAACCGATCTCCTACGTTAATATACAAAACAATGTGCCAGTGATGGTGGGTGCATTTACCATTTTCCCTATTCTAAAAAATCACGATGCGGTTGAACCCACCTCTTTCAGGGTGGTTCATCGAACTATCAGCGTAGGCGTCTTTACCGACATCGGCTCACCTTGCGAAAATGTCAAAAATCATCTGAAACAGTGTCATGCTCTTTTTTTGGAAACCAACTACGACCAGCAGATGCTTAAGGAAGGTCCCTACCCTTTTTACCTGAAAGCCAGAATAGAATCAGAAGTCGGGCATCTTTCCAACACTCAGGCATATGAACTATTGAGAGAGCATGCGCATCCATCGCTGC
>Ga0118677_10002888_pt1 | contig 33677 bp, 26 predicted proteins | sample AliMusrvi5mmetaG_FD_86154 | JGI IMG/M metagenome (GOLD analysis project Ga0118677, IMG submission 86154) | reverse complement strand
GTTGACCGTGCCGGTATAGACCTGCGTTTGCGTGCGGGTGAGCAACCCGAACGGATTCGTGGTGGTGTCGTAGGTATTGCTGGTGAGGTCGCCGCGCGGCGAGGTGGCGCTGGTGACATTGCCCAGGGTATTCAGCACCTGCGTGCTGGGGCGGCCATCCGGCCCGAAGGTCACCGTTGGCACGCTGGGGTGGCGCGCGTCTCCGTAGACGGCGCTGGACCGGCGGCCGAAGCAGTCCAGCGCGGCGCAGGCGCGATCCTGGCTATCCAGTTGCGTGGCATCGCAGGAGACCACCGTGCCCTGCGGATCGGTCACCACCACCGTCGCGCCGGCGTCGCCGTACAGGTAGCGCGTGATGGCCCCCACGGGTGTCTCGTCAGCTCCCGTGCGCAGGCGAGTGGCGAGTTGCCGCACCTGGCCGTCCACGGTGGTGATCGCCGTCACCAGGCGCGTCTGCGGGTCGACGGCGCTGGGACCGGTGATGGCGGTGAGTACCGGCACCCGGTGCCGGCAAAATTATGGGGGATCAGGGTGAGGTAAATTCCGTGTTGACCACCGGGGTAAATTCGCAATTTTTATCGCCATATGCATGCAGTGCCATGTATACCTCATGGGAGAAGAATACCTGCCGAAAGGTCAAGGTTCCACCACGAAATTCCTCTTGACTCACATAAGCATGCCCTGTCGTCGGGATGATACTCATCGCGGGATATCGGCCGCTTCGGGGATCAAAATATGTCGTTGTGCCGCACACAGCACAGTTATGTGCGCTGTCACCGCTAAGATCAAAGGTGCCTGGCAGAACTGCCGGGATATCGAGTTGCACCACGGTTTCCATGGGTACTCCAGTCATGCGTTTATAGACCGGGCGATATCCGATGTCAAAGGGACGAAAGACATCATGCCAGGTTTGCGGCGAAACGAAAAATGCGTCAAGAATCCAATTAAGCATCATAATTTTTCGGCGTTTCCAGGTGGGCTCGCTCAGGATGCGAAACGGCGCGACTTGCCGCCAGCCCGCGCCGCAGGTTGTACAATACTGGCTGAGATCGTAGGTGCCTGCAATGCTGTCCAGCGGTCCACTATCTGGCAGCGGATAACCATTCTGCCAGGTACACCAGAGCGTGAGCCAGTGATACCGCGCTAATTCCTCATGCGAGAACTCGACAGAACATCTATTCCCACCTACTTGATACCGCTGCATGAAGTCAACGATTAGCGGCCAACGACTATCATCTTCATATATTTCAAAAACTACAAACTCAGATTTGAAATAAAACCCCATCTCTTCGAATGTAGGCATTAGGCTTTTGTCGTCAAAGAGAATATGATGCTTTATGCGCATCCGAATACCTCCCACGAAAATAAGATTTGTACGATTTGCACATTCTGATGCTGGCAGTTGCAGGCTCTAAGACTTAGAAGCATATTAAATCCAGTTCCAGCTGCAGAACCTCTGAATGAGAACCGGACCTTGCGTCTAGCAGTACAACGTATTCCCATTGAGTAGACTCTTCTTTCCCAAACGCGCGAATATCTGGCTGCACAGAGATATGCATTCCCTCAAAACCCGCTCCAGTCATAGACCACCGGCAAAGCCGGTGGCTTGATAATGTGGGGACGGATTACGGGGACGGGTTATCTATTTGAGGCGCCATGATGCATGGTGTGCGGGAAGATGGCGGTGGCCAGCGCCCCTGCCGTGATGAACGTGGGGCAGGAGACATCTGAGCTTAGTGTCGGTCTGCGTCAGCAACAGCACCCCCGCGTCGGAGGTCACGTCGCCGCCATCAGACACAGCGGGCACCGCGCGCCCGCGCACGGCAAGAAACTCCAACGTCAGCGACGAATCAGTCATCTCAGAGCCTTCCCGGTGAATAGATTGTCTGGTGACTCTCTTATTCGACAGGAAGGCTCGAATACTTGCTCAGCCGACAGGAAAAATGACGCGGTGTCGGCGATTTACGCCGACGTGAATAATGATATTTCGGGTTAGCCATTTTACCTGTATCGCTTCTTGATACTGTGTGAGATGGCTTCCTTGCCTGACGGGAAAATCTGCTCGCGATCCACTCAGCCAAGGTTTTGCCATGACCTCTGTAGAACCTGCCCCCAAGCAACGTTCACGAAAACAACACTCGTAGGAGAGTTGTCATCGTTGCAGTCACTCTCGGCATCAGGATAGTTAGCCCGCTTTATTCGCGAAGCGATAAAGCTTTAGCTACTTAGTCCCCCACTTTTTCCGCAAGCGCAATTGCCAGCACTTGAGGCATGCGTTCGACGAAGTGGAAGGTAAGCGCGGCCAGCACGTGTGCGGGCAACTCTTCCAAATCTTTGCGGTTTTCTTCCGGCAGGATGATGTCGGTAATGCCGGCGCGGTGGGCGCCAAGCATCTTCTCTTTAATGCCGCCGACCGGCAGAACATGACCACGCAGGGTAATTTCACCGGTCATCGCCACCGTACGGCGCACCGGACGTTTCGTGAGTGCCGAGATGAGCGCTGTCGCCAGGGTGATCCCGGCAGACGGGCCGTCTTTCGGGATTTGTCCCGCGGGTACATGGATGTGGATGTCAATCTCGCTGACGACATCCGAAGCGAACCCCAACTCATCCGCGTGAGAGCGCGCGTAGCTCAACGCCGCCTTGGCCGACTCCTGCATCACTTCGCCAAGTTGACCGGTGAGTTGTAGGTTTCCTTTGCCTTTCATCAGGCTCACTTCGACGGCAAGGATATCCCCGCCGACCGGCGTCCAGCCCAGGCCAGTGGCGGCGCCGATTTCATCCTGCTCACCAGCCATGCCGTACCGATAGCGGACCGGCCCAAGGTAGGTGGCGACATTCTGGGCGCGCACATTGACGCGTTTGCGATAGCCACCGGCAATTTTCCGCGCCACCTTGCGGCAAATGGTGGCAATTTCGCGTTCCAGGTTGCGGACGCCGGCCTCGCGCGTGTAATGGCGAATGAGCTCGGTAAGCGCCTCCTGTGTCAGGGTAATATAGTCCGCGGATAGGCCATTTTCATCACGTTGTTTCGGCGCCAGGAAACGTGTAGCGATTTTCAATTTATCATATTCCGTGTACCCCGGAAATTCGATCACTTCCATGCGGTCGCGCAACGCATGGGGAATCGGATCAAGTAAGTTGGCCGTGGTGATGAACATCACCTCAGAAAGATCCAACGGCACTTCCAGATAATGATCGCTGAAGGAGTAGTTTTGTTCTGGATCGAGGACTTCGAGCAGCGCTGATGAGGGGTCGCCGCGAAAATCCTGCCCAATTTTATCGATCTCGTCCATCATGAAGACCGGGTTGCGCTTGCCGGCGGTTTTCATCCCCTGCACGATGCGCCCGGGCAGCGCGCCGACATACGTCCGCCGGTGACCACGGATTTCTCCCTCATCGCGCACCCCCCCCAATGAGATGCGTACGAATTCGCGCCCGAGTGCGCGGGCGATCGACCGACCGATCGATGTTTTTCCGACGCCCGGAGGTCCGACGAAGCACAGGATCGGCCCCTTCATCGTTGGGTTCAACTTACGCACGGCCAGATATTCGAGGATGCGCTCCTTGATTTTTGGCAGGCCCCAGTGATCCGCGTTCAAGACATCTTCTGCCGCGTGGATATCGAGTTCGTCCGCGCTGCGCGTGCTCCACGGAAGACTGATCAACCAATCCAGGTACGTGCGCGTGACAGTGACTTCCGGAGAGGCAATCGGCATATGCTGGAGACGGCCCAACTCTTTGAGCGCTTTTTCGCGTACCGGGTCAGGCATCCCGGCGTTGGCTATTTGCTGGCGGAGTTCACTGAATTCCAGGTTGCGTTCGTCATGCTCACCCAATTCCTCCTGGATCGCTTTGATACGCTCACGCAAATAGTATTCCTTTTGCGACTCTTCCAGTTCGGACTTGACTTTAGCATGAATGCGTTGTTCTACTTCCAGAATCTCCGCTTCGGCAACAAGGTATTTCGTGAGTAATTCCAGACGTGGCATCAGCGAAAGCGTTTCCAGTAGTTCCTGTTTTTGTTGGAGAGAAAATCCCATATAAGAAGTGATCAAGTCAGTCAGGCGTCCGGGATCTTCGACATTGCGCACGCTTTCCAGCGTTTCCACGGGGATGCGGTTGCCGAGATGCACGCAGTGCTCAAATTCCGCGAGGATGCGCCGGGTGAAGGCGGTGACTTCGATCCCGGTGGCTGTTTCCTCTTCCAACGTTTCGACTTCGACTTCAAAATGGTCGGAGTCTGGCAGGAAGCGCGTAATCTTTACGCGCGCGATCCCTTCGACGGTAATGCGGATGGTTTCATCGGGTAAGCGCAGAATCTGCAAACATTCGACTACGGTACCGATCTGGTGTAAATCATCAGGGGATGGATCATCGATGAGCGGATCGCGCTGCGCGACCAACAACAAGTAGCGGTCATGGCGCATCGCCTGCTCAACCGCCAGACGTGATTTTGGTCGGCCTACCACCAACGGTTGGATCACATACGGATAGACGACCATATCCCGCATGGGCAGCAGGGGCAAGGTCGCCGGTAAGCGCTGCAGGCGCTCATCACCCTGTAGCACAGTCAACACTTCATCCATTGTTTCTCCCATACAAACACGACCTGTTCAACACAATTGTTTCTCAACCTGTCTCCGACTCCCTGTCTGATTCTATACCATAGTCCAATAGCCCGCTTAATTCGCGAAGCGAATTAAGCCTCGGCTAATCAAAGCATTATTCATTTGTTCATGAATAATGCGGGATAGACAGACGAATTAGTTTGTTCGGGGAGGGGGGAGGGGTTTCCTGCCGGGAGAGCAGGCTACCGGTTGGCGATTCTAATCGGTGACGACAAAAAGTGTGAGATTGAGATGGCGATCCCGTGCAAAACCAGGTGAGGATCAAGGAAGGCCACCCCGTCAAGGTGGGATTGCACATCAACGGCCCAGCCGCCACTTAAGGCAAGTGGTGCACTGAGGTGTAATTCGTGTCGTATGGCGGCAATCATATGACGAAGGCCACCGATACTGGCAAAAAACAACCCGTTATGCAGAGCTTCTCGTGTTGATCGCCCAATGGCATTCGCCGGGGGGCGCCAGGTCACGGAATCGAGTGCGCTGGCATTTTTCGACAGCAGGTCGACCGACACTCCGATTCCCGGTGCAATCAGGCCGCCAAGATATTCGCCATCACCGGTGACCGCGTCAACGACAGTCGCCGTACCGAGGAGGACGGGCATAACGGGTCCACGGGCGCGGTGGAACGCAGCGACGGCAGCCATAAGACGGTCCGGTCCCAGTGTTTCCGGTGTGTGATAGGCATTGATCAGGGGCGTCACAAAAGTACCGGTAATCATGAAGAAGGGCCATCCGGCGGCGGCGGCCATACCTTCCCATTCCGTGCGTAGTTCGGAAACAACCGAACTCACGGCAATGATTGTATCGTGATGCACATCGCCGTGCGTCGTAATAGCGGTGTGCAATGCCGCGGAGGTTGCGGACTTATCGGTCGGAATCGCCCAGGTATGCCGCAACTCGCCGTCAGCAAAGACCCCAAATTTTGTGCGGCTGTTCCCCTGGTCAATCGCTAGTAGCTGCACGACGCGCCTCTTTTCGCGCGGAAAAAAACAATTGTGCGCCCCGTGCCGCGATTAATGATCCGATATAGCCCATCGCAAACAGGAGAACGAGTTTGAGCGCGATGACGATATAGAGTCCCGTGGTCGAGGCCGCGGTGGTGGCCTTCAACAACTGACGCGGGATAATCAGGTCAGGATTATGGAACGCCTGATAGGTGACAACGAAGGCCAAAATAAGCAACCCGATACCCAGTAGGAAGACGGCCATGCCGACAAAACGACCGGCAACAACTTCAGACGGGTCATGCGATGCTGGCTCGTGATAATTCTCCACGTGTTAACAACCCTTCTGCAATAACATACCCATAAAACCGCCGGCACACTCTCCCGTGGCCGTCTCCGGTAATTCACTGGCGAACGCACTTAGAAACAGATGCATGATGCGTAAGCGCTGTTCACCTTCCGCGCGAGCTTCCGCGGTGTGCATCGTCTCCGGCAACCGTAATAGCTTGGTGAAGAAATGGTCCAGTGTATAGTGCCCGTCATCAGGTTGATGCCACACGGCCAAAGGATCATCAGGATGGTATAACGCCCGATCCCCACCTTCCGCGAACGTCCGGGCAATGCCAATGGCTCCCAGGGCGTCTAATCGGTCGGCATCCTGCAATAACTGGCCTTCCAGACTCACCGGCGTACGTCCCGCGGAGAAGCGGTGATCACGGATTGCCGTGCAGATCGCCGCGACTTGTTCGGGCTGAAAACCTAATGCCGGTAAGTCCTGGGTCGCGATTTGTGCGGATACATCCGCATGAGAGACTCCAGAGTTTGCCTCTTCGCCTCGCCCTATATCATGCAACCAGGCAGCGGTTTCCAACACCAGCAGGTCAACCGTCGGATAATGCCGTGCCAAATTCTGGGCATTCGCGACAACGCGCTGCGTGTGATCGAAGCCATGAGCCCCGTTCATCTTCTGCAAATAGCGCGCAGCAAGGTTATATATGGCGTCATGATTCGTAACACACATCGACGAGCACCTAATCCTATTCTAATATTATTACTGGCAGCACAGGCATTCTCCTCCTTCCAACTGCAGAAGGGATGACCGGTTGCGAAGCGAAGAAAAGAACATCGTCATTTCGATTTCTTACTGAAGGGAATATTGTGATGTCTGATCGGCTTGAAGTGTTATTCGAGATGCAGGAACAGTTGAATCGTCGCATCGGGGTGAATACACGTACGTTCACGGACGAAGAGCGCGTGACGTGGGTGCTCAATTATTGCCGGGCGATGAACCAGGAAATCGCTGAACTCACCGATAGCGTCCCCTGGAAGTGGTGGGCGAAATACCAAACCTTCGACGCGCAGAATTGTCGTGTGGAAATCATCGACCTGTTCCATTTTCTGATTTCACTGGCGCAGGTGTTGGAAATGACGCCGGACGATCTCTTTCAGGCCTATGTGAAGAAGAATGCGGTCAATCATGAACGACAGGACGTCGGATATGCTGAGAAGGACGACTCTGATAGTCGGCATATATAGGTCGGGTGACGCATGTCGCGTGAACTACAGCTTCTCTTATTACTCGCGATACTTATTTCGGCTTCGAAATTTGCCGGGCATCTGGCACAGCGCTTGCTCAAGCAACCGGTGGTGTTTGGCGAAATTTTAGCCGGGGTGTTGTTGGGTCCGACGCTTGGGCGTATCTACGCCTGGCCCATCTTCACTGCGGCGGTTGGGCCGGAACACTGGTTGCAGAACACGGTAACAACGCTGGCGAGCATCGGTGTGCTCTTTCTCATGTTCGTTGCCGGGTTAGAGACCGATCTGGTGCAATTGCGCCGCGTCGGGAGGAGTGCGTTCTGGACGGCGGTCGCCGGCGTGATCCTCCCCTTCATTGGCGGTGTGCTCGTTGCCCTGCTCTTCAACCTTGAATTACGTCAGGCGATCTTCATCGGCGCCGTACTCACCGCCACCTCAGTGTCCATAGCGACACAAACGTTGATGGAACTCGGGCAACTCAATTCACGTGAGGGGTTTACTATTCTCGGCGCAGCAGTCATCGACGATGTGCTGGGTATCATCCTGCTCTCTATCGTCATCGCGTTCGGGATCGGGCACGCGGATGCGCAACGACTCCCCATTGTTCTGGCGCATGCCGTCGGAGATGTATTGGGGGTGCCGAATGCAACCCGTCTGTTGCCGATTCTGTTCACTCTGTTGCTTATGGCGCTATTTTTTCTGCTGGTCATCAGCTTGCGCCGCTATTTCTCACCGTTGTTGACCTGGGTGTCACAATTGCGTGCCAGCCATGCCGTCCCGGCGACGGCCATTGTTTTGCTGTTTCTCCTGGCCGTGGGATCGGAATATATCGGCCAGATGGCAGCGATAACCGGCGCCTACCTCATCGGGGTATTGCTGGGCCGTACCCCATTTCGACAAGAAATTATCGCCGGTATTCACCCGCTGACCTATGCGTTCTTTGTGCCGATATTTTTCGTCAGTATCGGGCTGAATACCACCTTGACGCCGCCCAATAGCAGTTACCTGTTTATCGGTACGATCGTAATGGTGGCAGTGTGCGCAAAAATTGTTGGATGTGGCTTAGGCGCCCGCTACACTGGAATGACACCGCGGGAAGCGTTGCGTGTGGGGGTGGGGATGATTTCTCGCGGGGAGGTTGAACTTATTGTCGCGCAAGTAGGATTTTCCAGTGGGTTGATCGCGGCATCGACCTATACCGCGTTAATCATCGTGGTCCTCGCCAGCACATTACTTACACCAGTGCTGATGCGTTTGACCTTCCCCCATGGTGTCAGTGTGGAAGCTCAGGTCTTTGAATCCGTGACCGCCGTGGAAACCAGGGAGGATGAATCGTTGACCCGGTCGTAATTCACCCCGGGATTTCTTCGAGAAGTCGCACCGCCAATGGCGACTCAGGTTATCGCGAGAACGGAAGCCAATAGTGAGCATGCGTACTCTGATGGTTGACCATGCATCAATTTCATAACTGCACATATTCCGCGGTGAAGAGCCGATACCCGATTGCGCTACGACGAATCGACAGAAATAGTCATGGCGCGGTTGCGCTCAACACCGGAATCCACAACAAGCTTCATCTTTTTCCAGCATGTCAGCGGATATCCGCGTGACAAACCAGAGCTTTTAGTGTCAAAATGTGTGCCGTATCTCCTTGCCCGCTTTTTTTGCGGGCTGCTAGTCTGCAAATCATGCTTGCGGCTATACATTTGACTCATGTTGGATTTCCGGATGTCCTTTCGTGTCTTTCGGCCCCCCCTGAAGGGGGTGGCTACCCGATCAAGCACGCTGAAGCGCGCTCGTTTGTTCCTGGAGCCGGGTTCACCCGGCTTGATCGGATAGGCATGTCCTTCAGGGCATGCCCGAAAAGCACCGTGAAAATGCTTACATGAGTAAAGTGCATATGCCGATCATGCTTATAGCCAGACACTCATTCACCCGCTGGCCGGCCAGCTGCGAAAGGATCCCCGATGGTTGACACCGAGGAAACCCCGGTCGACAATCCAACACCGGATGCCGCGTCCCCCAGTGCCCGATCTCAAGTAGGCAATCGCATCTTCAAAGCGACCGGCGCCTTGCTGGCGGTAAAGGTCGTCTTGCGCGGCTTTGGCGTGATTGAGAAAGTCATTCTCGGGCACGTGATCGGCGCCGACTACCGCACAGATGCCTATCAGGCGGCGCGTGATATTGCCTCCTACCTGTTGCAATTCGTCGACAATGTGGTTATGCACTCGTTCCTGCCGGTTTTTGTGCAACGGATGCGCGAGCAAGGAGAAAAGGACGCCTGGCGCTTCGCGAGTACCATCATCAATTTGCTGGCGCTCTTCCTGGCCGTCGCGTCCGTGATCGGCATCGTCTTCACTCCCACGATCCTTCACGTTTTGGAACCGAACTGGTACGCCGCCAGTTACAACCCGGATCTGATTCCGCTCACCATCAAACTCACCCGCACCATGATGGTGGCGATGATCTTTCTGGCTGTTACGTCGTTAACCTACAGTCTGTTGAATTCCTACAAGCAATTCGCGCTGCCCGCTTCAGCCGATCTGGCGCTGAAAGGCACGGTACTCGCCTGTGCCGTGTTATTCATTCGTCCCCTGGGACCGTATGCGCTGGCGCTGGGTTTCGTCGTGGGGGCTATCGCCAAACTCGCGGTGCACAGTATTGGATTGGGCAAGCGGTTAGCGTACTATGAACCGAAGATCGATTTGAAACAACCCGGCGTCAAGCAATTCGGTCTGCTGGTCTTGCCGTTGATGATCGGCATCGCCTTGTCGACGGTGCGTCAGATGACTGATCAGAATTTCGGTTCACATGAATTGTCCGGCAGTTGGGCCGCTTTGAAATTTGCCAAACAGTTGACCGACGCACCGGTGGATTTCTTCCCCCTGGCTTTCGGTATTGCGCTCTTTCCGTTTCTAGCGGATATCGCGTCCGCCGGTGATAAAGAGCGTTTACGCGGCATGTTGATGATCGCGACACGCATGATGATCCTCATTTTTCTTCCCCTTTCGGCGCTCTACATCATTCTTCGTCAACCGATTGTCTTTATGCTGTTCAGTCATAAATCGATTGCGGCGGCAGATCCGTTGCAAATCTTCGCGATCCAAATGTTTGTGGGCGCATTGGAGATCATCGTACTGCAATTTTTCTTCGCCATGTCCGACACATTCTGGCCGACAGTGGCTTCCGTGTTGGTGTTGCCGCTTCATCTGGCGATCTCTTCATCAGGGATCTTCGTGTTCCATTGGGGCATTATTTCCATTGCGCTGGCGCTGCTCTGCTCGCGCACGGTGAAGATAGTGTTGCTCTATGGCATCATTCGCAAGCGTCTCGGGAATCTGGAAGGTCGGCGCACCGCGCTGTGCGCGGGGAAGGTGATCCTCGCCGCGCTCCCGCTGGTGGCCATCCTGTTGCTGGTGATGCAGCGGTATCCCTATGAACACCTGCTTGCCTCAACTACCGCCGCGAGTGCGGCGCACCATGCCGCGGGGATGATGGGAAAAATACATTCCGCATTAAAATATGCCCGTGAATTTGCGCCATACCTGCTGGGCGGGGGCCTCGGGTTCATCCTCTACGGCGTGCTGCTGCACGTGCTGCGCGTCGAAGAGTTCGCGATGTTGCTCAATCGTTTGCGCCGGAAAAATAGTTCGCCCGTCGCGGTGTAAGGAGGATGTATGTTCGAGGTGGCGGGAAAACGCGTGCATATTATCGGACTCGGAGCAAAAGGCACCGGACGCGCCTGCGCGAAAGTGTTGAGCAACCTGGGAGCGCGCATTACCATTTCTGATGAAAAGGCGCCACAGGCGTTGGCGACGGAACTGGCACAGTTGGATTGTCCCACGGTACGTCTGCAACTGGGAGTCGGGGAAGCGTATGCGGACCTGAGTCAGGCCGATCTTATAGTTCCAAGTCCCGGTGTTCCCCTGGCCATGGTCCCTATTCGTGAGGCGCGCGCCGCCGGCGTCCCGGTGTTGAGCGAGATTGAACTGGCCTACCAACTGGCGCGCGCCCCAATTATTGCGGTCACCGGAACGAAAGGCAAAACCACGACAACGACCCTTATCGGTTTGTTGTTGGACGCTGTAGGGCAATCGGTGCACGTTGGCGGCAACATCGGTACCCCGCTGATCGAACTGGCCATACAGGCCGACCCCGCAAGTTGGCTGGTAGCTGAGGTTAGCAGTTTTCAATTGGAAGCCGTGGATGAGTTTCATCCCCGTGTCGCCGTGTTCACCAATCTCTACCCCGATCATCTTGATCGCTATGAAAACTCAATGGAGTTATACTTGGCGGCAAAACTGCGCCTTTTCGCCCGGCAAACCGCGGAAGATTTTGCTATCGTCAATCTCGATCAACCGGAACATGCGCAAATCGTTGCGGCGACGCGCGCCCGTCTGATCCCGGTGAGTGTAGATAACACGGCTCCCGGCGGCGTCTACCGGGACGGCGAAACGATTGTCTCAACGGTGCATGGCGCACCGACGCCGCTACTGAATATTGCGGATATTCGCTTGCGTGGACGGCATAACTGGGCTAATGTGCTGGAAGCGCTTGCAGTGCTGGAGGCGTTGGGTTTGCCCACTGCGGAAGTGGCCTCAACCGTGCTGTCGACTTTCCGCGGCGTCCCGAACCGTCTGGAAGAAGTGGATACCCTGGATGGCGTAACTTTTTACAATGACTCACAAGGCACCACGCCGATTGCGGTGCGGATGGCGTTGCACGCGTTCAGTAATGCCGCGCCGGTGTTAATTGCCGGTGGACGCCCGAAGGTAAGTGATTTTACGGAACTGGGCCAGGATATCGCCCACCATGCCCGCGCCCTTATCGCGATCGGCGAGGCGGCGGACGCTATCATCTCCGCGGTGCGCGCCGTGAATCCGGCCTTCGCAGTCCATGCAGCCACCTCCTTGCCGGATGCCGTGCGCCTGGGTTATGCGTTGGCGCAGCCTGCCGGCGTCGTGTTGTTGTCGCCGGCTTGTGCCAGCTTCGATATGTTCCGCAATATGGAGCACCGAGGCGAGGTATTCCGTCAAACGGTACGGGAGATGAAGACTTGTGGTAAGTAGCGTCTGTTCCAAAGGCGCTAACCCGCATTATTCATGAACACATGAATAATGCTTCGGTTAGCCAGAGCTTTATTCGCTTCGCGAATAAAGCGGGCTAAATAGTTTCCCGCGCGAAACGCGTATACGCGGGTTAAGCACCAGTCTCTTTATGGTATAATACGAGCAGTCTGTTTGAGAAGCGTGGGGTCGCGCGGAGGAGATGTATGCACCTGCGGGGTTACCGCGGATTAACGCTGGTCGAATTGCTTATCGTCGTGGTAACGATGGCGATACTCATGAGCATTCTCTTCCCGATCGCACAGGCAGCATACGCCAATGCGCGGAAAAGCGCCTGCATGAGTAATTTGCAGCAAATCGCGCAAGCCACGGTCGCTTATCAGCAGGATAATCTTGTTTTTCCCACCACCCCTGATGTTAGCAGTGTCCAGGGCATTCCGGATGGCGGCGTGACGGCACTGGCCCTCGCCAATGCTCAGTTTTCTACCGCGAATCTTTGGTGTTTGGAAGATCCGTATCCAGAACAGTTCTCCAAAAAGATGGTTACGGACACCCAGATGGGGTGGCTGAACCGTGATGCCACGTGGTCGTCGTATAATTACGGATATAACTACTATGGATATGTGACGACGTCGGACGGATTGCCCTTCCCGGTGACGACCGTAGAAGCAGCACAATATTTCTTCGGCTATGGGCGCAGCGATTGGGACATTGGTTTCTTTAACACCTTGACTGATTTGTTCACCGGTGATGGCGGAGCGGGACCTTTTATGCTCAAGCATCTGGCCGCACCGGATTCAGAGCAGATTACGGTCACCGATCCGGTCACGAAGATTACCGCGCCCCTCGTACGCAATACTGATTACACTATTGACTACTCGAGCAGTACGATCACGTTCACTGCGGGATCGTTGCCCCCGTCGAATGCGACGATTCGCATTGCCTATTACAGCAACACGACCAGCAATCGAATCCGCGGAATTTTTCAGGGATTGTTCAATAATCGCGCCCCGCAAGAAACGGTTATCACTTTCTGTCCGAACCATCCCACGGACAAGCCAGCATTTTTGCCGATGATCACGCTGGCGGGCAATGCGCTCTATATCAAACCCGTACGTCCGCAACCGCTCTTTGCCGCGAATGCCTATTCGTCTCCCATTCCGGCATCCTTTTCGGTCGCGAATCGCCAGATTCCGAACATAAATGTCATCAACGGCCCGGCGACCAACGCATTGCGCAATAAGTTCGCGCCGATCGATTGGCGTATGAATAAGGCGCCGTTAACCATCTCCGGGAAAGATCAGGATAATACCTTAATCGCCGACTCACCGACCCCTGCGGATACCATGCCGCTGGTCAGTGTTTACTATCGTTTGATTAATGTTGCCGACATCACCAAGTTGCCTGGAGCGTATCCGATGTATGACACGGGCATTGCCTTAAAAGCCGGCGATGTGGTCATGACGATGGCGCACGCTAAGTGGAATTTCCAAAAACGCGCGTTGATGACCGATGTCAACTATTGGACCGGGGTGAATCCGGCGTATGGGAAACTCTTTAACGATGCCGGCACATTGCTGTTTTCCGCGGATGGCGACGCACTCTATAAACCGAGTAGCATACCATTGCTGCAAAAACTCCCCTCAGGTGATCCTTGTCCTATGGCTATGCTGGTCGGCGTGATGGGCGCCCCAACCCTGAACACTGCTGACCCGGTGGACCGTGCAAGGTATGTTTTTTCGTTGGGTAGTCGCGGATTCCACCAGGTGACGACGACGGAAGTGCCCGCCGATCCACAGAATCTATTTGTCACCATGAACGACACCGCAGGGAACTACATCGACAATAATGGGTGGTGCGAGTTGTGGATTGCTGTGTACTCACCCCCGGTGTAGTCGATCAGATGAGTTCTAACAAATCGAGTCAACCACCGTCCTGAATCCGGCAGGAGTCTTGATTTTCAACCGCGAAACAAGTATAGTCCAGGCTGATTGATGCATGTTAGCCCGCTGTATTCGCGAAGTGAATAATGCTTCGGCTCACCGAAGCATTATTCATGTGTTCATGAATAATGCGGGTTAGAGATCATTCAGTCTTCACTTACTGCCCATCGTCACCCTCATTTCGGCAGGCCTGCGCAACTGTCCGCGAGGGCCGAGTGGGCAGTTTTACTGTTGTAAGGAATTGGCACACCGATGATTGAACGTTACAGTTTCCCCGAGATGAAGGCTATTTGGGAACCCCAGAGCCGCTATGATACCTGGCTGGAAGTCGAATTGCAGATCGCTGAAGCCTGGGCGGAGCTTGGCGTGGTGCCAGAGGACGCCGCACGCGCACTACGCCGCAATGCGCGGGTAGACGCCAAACGGGCTATTGAACTGGAAGGTGAAACGCCGGGTCAGGAGGCGGAAGGGCGCGAGCAGAAACGTACCCGCCACGACCTTATCGCCTTTCTCCACGCGGTCTACGAGCATTTGGGCGATGAAAAGAAATGGCTCCATTATGGGGTCACTTCCTACGATATTGAAGATACCGCATTGTGCCTGTTGATGCGGAAAGCAGCGGATATTATCCGGCGCGACCTGGAGGAGCTTGAGACGGCGATCATCGGACGTGCGCAAGAGCATAAATGGACCTATATGATTGGGCGCAGTCATGGGGTGCATGCCGAACCGATCACTTTCGGATTGAAGCTTTGTGTATGGCTGGCGGAATTGCGCCGGCGGTGCGTGATGTTCGAGCATGCTGTTGACGCGATCTCCGCGTGCAAAATCTCCGGCGCCGTCGGCACCTATGCGAATGTCGACCCGCGCGTGGAAGAAATCGTCGCCGCGCGGTTGGGATTAGCGCCCTCGCCGGCGGCAACCCAGGTGTTGCAACGCGACCGGCATGCGGAATTTCTTTCCGCGTTGGCAGTGCTGGCCGGCAGTCTTGAGCAATTCGCCACCGAGATACGCAACCTGCAACGCACTGACATTCTGGAGGTTGAAGAATCGTTCCAGGCCGGGCAACGCGGGTCTTCCGCGATGCCGCATAAACGTAACCCGATCGTCTGCGAACGCGTGAGTGGCATGGCGCGTCTGGTGCGTTCCTACCTGACGCCGGCCATTGAGAATATGGCCTTATGGCATGAACGCGACATCGCACACTCCTCGGTAGAGCGCGTTATCATCCCTGATGCCTGCATTCTGATCGACTACATGCTGCGCAAATTCACCACTGTGGTGAACGGCATGCAGGTTTATGAGAAACGCATGCTGAAGAATCTGGATGCGACGGGCGGTCTTTTCAACAGCGAAGCGGTTATGCTGGCGGCAGTCAGGAAAGACATGGAGAAGGACGCGGCATACACGACGGTGCAGCACCATGCCATGGCGACCTGGGAGAAGATTCAGCACGACGAACTCTCGCCTGCGGAATTGGGCACCTATTACCAGGCCGCCCTGCAAGCTGACCCGGTTCTTTGCCAGTTCCTCACACCAGAGGAGATCACCCTGGCCTTCGACTGGCGCCGGCATCTGCAACACATCGAAGTTTTTTATCGGCGATTGGGAATCGCGTAGTTGGTCTGTGATACCACAAAAAAAGTCGTCGCGCCGAAAAGTTAATGCGGCTCCCATCTTCCAGCTCTGGCAGGTTTACAATAGACTTGCCCGGAAATATTGGCAGGCGTCTCGCGACTTTTATTACGCCTGGCCGTTCATGTCTTTGAAGAGGTAACTGAAAAGTGGCAGGCAATGCTTTCCACTTTTCGCGTTCCGGAGGAAAATCATGCAGTACCACGTTCAGATTGAAATCACCTTGAAGCCCACGGTGATGGATGCGCAAGGCACGACGATTGAGAAGGCGTTGCATAAGTTGGGCCACACCACGGCAGACCATGTGCGCATCGGCAAGTTCGTCACCATGGAGATCGAGGCCGCTTCCTCCACTGACGCCGAACATGCCGCGGCGGAAATGTGCCGAGAACTGTTGGCGAACCCGGTCATCGAGCAATATGCCGTCCAGGTCGTGGACAAGGAGCAAGTAGCATGAAGTTCGGTGTAGTCGTCTTCCCCGGTTCCAACTGCGATGCCGATTGCCTGTACGCCATTTCGGCCGTTACTGGTCAGGAAGTACGGTATGTCTGGCACGAGGAGCGGGATATTAGCGATCTGGATTGTATAGTGCTGCCCGGAGGCTTTTCCTATGGCGATTACCTCCGCTGCGGGGCAGTTGCGCGCTTTTCACCGGTAATGGAAGCTGTGGTGACCCATGCCGCTCTCGGAAAATTCGTCATCGGCATTTGCAACGGCTTTCAGGTGCTCACCGAAGCGGGGTTGCTCCCGGGTGCGCTCTATCGCAACGATCACCTGAAATTCGTCTGCAAACCACAATACTTGCGTGTCGAAGAGCCGAACACGCCCTTCACCCACTTCTATCAACACGGACAGGTCGTCGAATTTCCCATCGCCCACGGTGAAGGACGCTATTATGCTGACGCTGAGACGTTAACGCGCCTGGAGGATGAAGGACAAGTCATCTTCCGCTACTGCACGGCCGACGGGCAGATTACGCTAGACGCGAACCCGAATGGGTCGCTCTCCAATATTGCCGGCATCTGCAATCAGGCGCGCAATGTATTGGGCTTGATGCCGCATCCTGAGCGCCGGTGTGATCGAATCATCGGCGGAACAGACGGCAAGAAGCTCTTCAAAGGTATTCTTGAAAGCTTTATGGTGCGGGCAATAAGCCTCGGTCATCGATAACCCGCATTATTCATAACATTTCGAATAATCCGGGCTACCGCTAGCCGAAGCTTCATTCGCTTCGCGAATAAAGCGAGATTAGCAGTATGCAGTGAAAGAGATCGTGCATGGCAACGCAAACGTCACAATTGAACGTGGCCCTTGAATTGGGCATGAACGCGCAGGAATATGCCAACGTGCTGAAGATTCTGGGGCGCGAGCCAACCGGGACCGAGTTGGCGATGTATTCCGTTGAATGGTCGGAGCACTGCGGCTATCCGCGGAGTCGTCCGCTGCTCAAGCTCTTTCCGAAAACGGGGAAATACCCGACGCGCGCGGAAGGGGAAGATGCCGGCGGATTCGCTCTTGACGATCATCTGTATGTCATCTTCAAAATGGAAAGCCATAACCACCCGTCGCAAGTTGAGCCGAAACAGGGCGCAGCGACGGGAATCGGCGGCATCCTGCGCGATATTTTCACCATGGGCGCGCGACCGGTGGCACTGCTGGACTCCCTGCGTTTTGGTGAGCTGGATACCGATCTGGGCAAGCATCTGCTGCACGGTGTTGTAGATGGCATTCAATTCTACGGCAACTGCGTAGGTGTTCCGACCGTGGGCGGTGAGATTTATTTCCACCATTCCTACCGCGACAATTGCCTGGTGAACGTGATGTGTGTGGGCATCGCCGATGAACGCTTTATGGCGAGCAGCAAAGCGAAAGGGGCGGGCAACCCGGTACTGGTGGTAGGGAATCGTACCGGTCGCGACGGGATCGGCGGGTGCTCGATTCTGGCCAGCCACGAATTCAGTGAAGACGATCAGAAGCGCCCCACGGTACAAATCGGCGACCCGTTCACGGAAAAGTGCCTCATCGAGGCATGTATGGAAGTGTTGCGGACCGACGCGGTGGTCGGCATCAAGGATATGGGGGCGGCCGGTATTACCTGCACTACCGCGGAAATGTCCGCGGCGGGTCATGTCGGGATGGATATTGATTTAGCCAAAGTGCCGATGCGTGAGGTGGGCATGGAACCCTGGGAGATCATGATGTCCGAGTCCCAGGAGCGCATGTTGATCGTGGTAGAAAAGGGACGCGAGGATGAAATTGTCGCGATCTTTGAAAAATGGAATCTGAACGCCGCCATCGTCGGTGAAGTACTCGACGAGGAAATTCTGCGCATTCGCTTCCATGGTGAGGTTGTCGCAGAGGTCCCGAGTCAGTCATTGGCCGAGTCTCCGATCTATTACCTCCCGGCGGAACCTCCCGCCTGGCTGGTCGCGCTCAATGCCGTCGATTTTCGCGATTTGCCGCAGCCCGACGACTATAACCTGGCGTTGTTGACGCTGCTTTCCTCCCCCAATATCGCCAGCAAGCGGTGGGCGTTCGAGCAGTATGATCATATGGTGCAAACCAATACGGTAGTCCCGCCGGGCGCCGGGGACGCCGCGGTGATTCGCGTGAAAGGGACTGACAAGGCGCTGGGCATGACTACCGACTGCAACAGCCGTTATTGTTATCTCGATCCCTACGTCGGCGCCCAGATCGCCGTGGCGGAAGCGGCGCGTAATCTGGTGTGCGTGGGCGCGGATCCGGCGGCGGTGACCGACTGCTTGAACTTCGGTAAGCCCGAGAAGCCGGATCGGTTCTGGCAACTGAAGCGTGCGGTCGAGGGGATTGCCGATGCCTGTCGCGCCTTTAACGTGCCGGTGGTGAGTGGCAATGTAAGTCTCTATAACGAAGGACCGGACGCCGCGATTTTCCCCACGCCCACGATCGGCATGGTCGGTGTGTTGGCGAAAGTCGAGCATCATACGACGATGAGTTTCAAAGCGCCGGGCCACGGCATTGCATTGGTCGGGACGACATTGCCGGAAGTCGGCGGCAGTGAATATCTGGCGGTGATCCACAACCAGGAAGCAGGCCGACCACCGGTATTGGACCTGCACACCGAAATTGCCGTACAGGGGTTCGTGCTGGAAGCCATTTCACGGGGGTTGGTCGCCGGTGCGCATGACTGCGCGGAAGGCGGACTGGCGGTGACCGTGGCCGAATCTTGCATCACGGGCGGTCTGGGGGCGGAACTCACCGTCCCGTCGGTCGATGCGCGTCCGGATATGGCGCTCTTCGCCGAATCGCAGTCCCGCATCGTGCTCTCCTATGCGCTGGATCAGTTGCCGGCATTGTTGGCACTGGCGGTGGAGCACGATGTCTCCTTCCTGCCTCTCGGTACTGTCGGTGGCGATGGTCTGCGCATTACGGCCGGCGAAGCCATGGTGGTCGATCTCCCATTGGCGGAAATTATCACCGCGTTCACCAGCCCAATACCTCAGGCGATGGCCGATTAGCCCGGTTTATTCACGAAGTAATTGACTGCCGGGCTAACCCGCATTATTCATGAATACATGAATAATGCTCCGGTTAGCCAAAGCTTTATTCGCTTTGCGAATAAAGCGGGCTAACTGTGGCATTATTCGAAATGTTATGAATAATGCAGGTTAGCTACGCTTGACATCATACGCCGTCGAGATCACAAAGAGAATCCCACCGCTGACCTGCCAGCGATGGGATTCTTTTACGTTGGTGAAGAGCATATTTAAAATCGGTTACGGTGTGGTCGCTGTCCCCTCCACGGTAATCACCCGCACGGCTTTGCCTTCCGAACGTGGGAGGGTGCCAGGTTTGAACACATCGCCTTTGGGGCTGAAACCGAGGCGCTCCTTCAAATGCTTCTCGATCATGTATCCGGTAACGCCTTCTTCGGCTTCCACGTTAATGCGCACGTCGCGTACACCATCGATCTCTTCCAGGATGATCTGGTAATGGGAGAGTACGCCGGGGATTTCCAGCAGTGCCTGTTCGACTTGGCGCGGGAAGAAGTTTACGCCTTTTACGATCAGCATGTCGTCGCGCCGGCCGGTGATGCGATCGATGCGCAAGCCGGTACGGCCGCAAGCACAAGTTTGTCGGCTTAACACGCGGGTCAAGTCTCCGCTGCGGAAACGAATGATCGGCATCGCGTTCCGGTGGAGCGAAGTAAAGGCGATCTCGCCGATCTCGCCATCGTCGACCGGTTTTCCCGTCGCCGGGTCGAGAATTTCCACGAGGTAGTGGTCTTCCCAAACGTGAATGCCGCAGTGGTGTGGGCAGTCCATGCCGGTGGTGCCCACACCACCGGTTTCCGTCATACCATAGATGTCGAAAGCTTCGATACCCAGGCCGTTCTCCACCTTCTCGCGCATTTTATCCGAGAAGGTTTCAGCACCAAAAATGCCGATTTTCAGGGAAGGTAACTCCTGACGCAATTCCTGGAGCACTTCCATGATGCGAATACCATATGAGACGACGCCCATCAATCCCTTGACCTGGAAGTCATTCATGAGCGTGATTTGCCGCTGGGTATTGCCTGATCCCGCCGGCACGATAAACATTTCGGCCTTGCGTGCGCCGTGGTAGAAGCCAAAACCGCCGTTGAACAGACCGAAGGAGGGGGTAATCTGGATGGTATCTCCGCGTTCCATGCCGGACATATACAGGCACCGCGCCATACATTCCGCCCATTGCTGCAGATCGTCCTCCGTGTAGGCCATTACCACCGGCGTGCCGGTAGAGCCGGAACTCATGTGCATTTCGCGTACTTGCGTACGGTCCACACACAACATATCAAGCGGATAGGCGACGCGAAAGTCCTCTTTACTGATGGTGGGTAGATGACGCACGTCCGCCAGCGAGGCGATATCCCCGGGTTGGTAACCGGCGGCCTGCAGGCGGGTACGGGCAAAAGCACTTTGCTCGTATGCCCATTTCACCGTCGTCTTCAATCGTGACAGTTGATGCGCCGCCAGTTCATCACGCGACATGGTTTCCGCGCGTTGATTCCAGTATTTTCCCATCCCGGTCTCCTCTATTTCGCCGGCGCCCACATCCCGTTTTTCACGCTCACCATGACCATGGAATTCACGGCTAACCCACAGTGATCCGTGGCGCTCATGTTATATATGCCACTGACGCCGATATAATTTTTCGTCTGCTCCAGGGCGGATTGCAGTGCCTTGTGATCAGTGCCGGCTTTTGCCAGCGCACGGCAGACGAGTTGAATGGCATCCCAGGCATAGCCGGAATGGGTGCCGATGTCGCCAATTTTATGCTGCTGGAATTCTTTGATGAAATCCAACTCCACCGTGCGTTGCTTATCGGATTTCGCCAGGTAATTCGCAACCATCAACTTGGTCGCCGGCATCATGGTGCCTTCCGCGGCTTTGCCGGCCAGGGCCAGATAGTTAGCATCCGGTTGACCATGGCACTGGAACAGGGGGATTTTCAGGCCGGATTGCTGGACATTCTTCGCAATGATCGCACCGGCCGGACCGATGGTCCAGACCACGATGGCTTGCGGCTTTGCCGCCGCAACTTTCGCCACCTGCACATTCATATCGACATCGGTGGGGTTGAACGATTCCTGCGCGATGATTTTAATGCCAAAACTTGCCCCTTGCGCTTTCAAGACCGCTTCGCCTTCCTGACCAAATTTATCCGAGGCGCCGAGTAACGCGATATTCGTTAATTTGTGCGCGCGTAAATAGGCGTACAGGCATTCTACCGCGGTGGTCGTGCGTTGTGGAGTCTTGAAGACCCAGGTATGTGCGGGGGTGACCGGGGCATCGCCGCCGACGCAGGCGACCATCGGAATACCGGCATCTTCAACGGTGCGCAGGCAGGCCATGGCCGCGCCGGTCGTGGTGGGACCAATGACCGCCACGACATTGTCCTTCTCGATGAGCCGCTTCAACGCCACCACGGCATTCGAGGGTTCACTTTGCGTGTCGGCAACGACCAATTCCAGCTTGCGCCCTTTGATGCCGCCGTTTTTATTGATACGGTCGACGGCCATCTGAGCGACATTTTTTGTCGTTTCCCCGATGTTCTGCGCTTTGCCGGACAGATCGAACAACCCGCCGATTTTAATCGGTTCCTGCGCCGCGGCCAGCAGCGTGCAACACGCCAACAGGCAAAGGACGAATAATGAGACGCGTAATTTCATGGTAGGTGCTCCTCCGATAAATTACCTGCCCAGGTATGCGTATTGGATGGCATCACTGGCCATTAACTCCGCCGATGTGCCGGTGAGGGTGATGCGACCGTTTTCCAACACATAAGCGCGATCAGCGAGTTGCAGGGCAAGTTGTACATTCTGTTCAGCAAGCAGCAGCGTCATTCCTGCTTCTTTCAACTCAACCATTTGCCGGAAAACTTCGGCCACAAGTAACGGCGCTAATCCGATGGAGGGTTCATCCAGGATGAGGAGCGCCGGTGCGCCAACGAGCGCGCGCGTGATGGCCAGCATCTGTTGTTGCCCACCGCTCAACGCGCCGGCGCGCGTGGAGAGGCGTGCGGTTAACGCCGGGAAATAGGCCAGCGCGCGGTCGATATGTTCACGTAAAATCTTTCCGCGCAATTTCCGCACATACCCACCCATACGCAGGTTCTCGTGCACTGTCATGTCGGGAAATAAGCCACGGTCTTCCGGCACCAGCGTCACCCCAAGGGCGGCAATACGCTCCACCGGCCATCCGGCAATGTTGATGTCCCGCAACAGCACACGGCCTTCACGCGGAGTGATTAAACCGGCGATGGTGCGCAGCAAGGTGCTTTTTCCCGCGCCGTTGTTGCCCAGCAACGCGACGACTTCACCGGTCGCGACATGCAGCGAAATACCGCTAATCACGCGCAACCGGTCATAACCAGCTTCCAGATTGATGACTCTTAACATACACCGGCCCCCAGGTATGCCGCGCAGACGCGGGGATCAGCGCGTATGACCGCCGGAGGGCCGTCGGCGAGTATTTCCCCGTTATCGAGTACGATAACGCGTTCCGCCAGATTCATCACCAACTGCATGTCGTGTTCGACCAGCAGAATGGTGATACCGCGATTGCGGATGCGCCGGATCAAGGCTTCCAACCCGGTGGTCTCTGTGCGATTCAACCCGGCGGCCGGTTCGTCGAGAAGTATCAGGCGGGGGGAGAGCGCCAGGGCGCGCGCGATTTCCAGCAGGCGCTGCTGCCCAAAGGGAATGTCGCCGGCGCGTGCTGTTGCCAATGCTTCAAGCCCGATCTCCTCCAGCAGAAAATACGCACGTTTCAGGTTGGCGCGTTCCGCACGCAGTAGACCGGGCAAGTGCAGGGAGGCGGTCCAGAAATTCGGGTGATCCAGGCCAACCAGCACATTGTCCACCACGCTCATCTCCCGGAAGAGGCGTACGTTCTGAAAAGTCCGTCCGATGCCCAGCGCACAGGCAGATTGGACATTGCGGATGGGGCGTCCGGCCAGGTACACACAACCGCTGGTGAGCGGCAAAGCGCCGGCGATAAGGTTGAAGAGCGTCGTTTTTCCAGCGCCATTGGGCCCGATGAGCGCGGCCAGCGCGCCTTCTTCTATGGTGAAGGAGACATTCTCCACGGCGTGCAGTCCACCGAACCATTTGCTGGCGTGGGCGACAGTGAGCATCTCAAGCACGACGCATCCCCTTTCCCGCCAGGCGCAACAGGCTGCGGCGGAGACCGGGCATCATGCCGTCGCGTGAGAAAACCAGGATAACGATGAGCAATGCACCAAAGACAAGGTGTTCATACTTGGCCATATCGGTAGAATGGAGACGTTCACCGAGGAGATTCAGCAATTCATGCAACCCGGTGAGGACAACCGCGCCCGCCAGTCCCCCCCACACACTACCCATGCCACCGATGACGACCATAATGAGGAACGACACCGAGTGCATGATGCTGAATTCTTCCGGGCCCAGATAGGACGGCGAATACACGAAAGCATAAAGTATGCCGGCCAGCGCGGCCAGTACACCCGAGACAATGAAGATCGTGAGTTTCAGCGGGAAGACGCGAACGCCCATGGCGGCGGCGGCATCTTCGTCGCCGTCGATGGCGCGCAGTGCCCGACCATATGGTGATTCAGTCAGGTGGACGGCCCAGAGGAGTACCAGGATTACTACGGCCCAGATAAGGTACGTCTTCGCCAGCGGGCCCTGACCGAGGAGCGCGATTTCCGGCAGATCATACAGTCCCGCTGCTCCGCCGGTGATTTCCATTTTTGTAATGACTTCGTAGATAATGATGCCGGTACACAACGTGGCAAGCGCCAGATAATGCCCTTTCAAGCGCAAGAGTGACACGCCGGCGACAAACATGCACACACCGGTGGCGGTTAACGCTAACAGGATCGCCAGCCAGACCGGCAGATGGCAAACCGTGGCAAGAATGGCGGCGGCATAGGCGCCCAGCCCGTAGAACCCGGCGTGCCCCAACGACACCTGACCGGTATAACCGAGGAGCAGCGTTAATCCGGTGACGATGATCGCGTAAATCCCGCACAGTTGCGCCAGGGAGAGCAGATAGCTGAAGTGGCCGCGCGCGCACAACGGCAGCACCGCCACCAACACCAGCAGGATGGCCGGTCCGCGGTACAGTGAAAGATAGGAAGGTGGCAACGGGGGTTTCATTTTGTCAGTAACCCCCTTGGCCGGAGCAGCAGAATGATGACGACCACTGCCAATGCCAGCGTATCTTTATATACGGAGGAAAACCAGGTGGCGTATTGTTCCAACACCCCCATCAACAAGCCGCCAACCACGCCTCCGACCGGATTGCCGATGCCGCCAAGGATCGCCGCCGCGAAGCCTTTCAAGCCCAGCATGGTGCCGTTATCGAAGCTCATGGAAAGGAGTGGGGTCACCAGGATGCCCCCGATGCCGCCCAGCAGCGCGCTGAGGGCGAAGGTAAGGGTCGAGATGCGACCGGTGTGTACCCCACAGAGCCGTGCCGCATCGCGATTCTCCGCGCAGGCTTTCATCGCCATACCCAGGGTTGTGCAACGAAAGAAAAGACTGAGCAACACGATGCAGACCGTCACCACGGCAACAATAAGCAGACTTTGATAGCTGATATTCACCTGTGCGAAGGGCAGACTTCCCTCACGTACGACAGGGAGGTTATACGGTTGCGTGCCCCAGATGAGCGCAGCGGCTGCCTGCAAAACGATAGACGCGCCGATTGTGATAATTACCAGAATGACTGGAGAGGCGGCACGCAATGGGCGTATTGCCAGCAGATCGACAAGCACTCCGGCACACGTCGCGACTGCCATCCCGATGAGAATGGCCCAGGGAATCGATAAGGAGAGTGAATGATACGCCCAACCGGTGGCAACACCACCAAGCATCACAAATTCGCCTTGCGCGAAATTGATGACGCCGGTGGTGCGGTAGATCACATTGAAGCCCAAGGAGATCAGCGCGTATATGCTTCCCAGAATGAGGCCGTTGACGAGTAATTGGCCAGCAACATGTTGCATCAGTAGCCGTAGCTCGCTCTCTATCCTGCATTATTCATAACATTTCGAATAATGCCACAGTTAGCCCGGCAGTCAATTCGTTCATGAATAATCCGGGCTATAGACACCACGGCGCCAACGCAAAGGCATGGAGGCAGGCGTCCGAAGTGGTTGCCCATAAGGATACTCGAAGTTGCACGTGAAGGCAACCAGTTCATTGTCGCCGGTGTGTGAAAAGTGTTACGATACTAGAATGCATGGAGGTTAGCGCATGATGCATTTGTTGAACCGTCGAATGTCCCATAGCTGGTTAACGCTACTGGCTATCTGCGGTGTGCTGCTGCTTCACCTGCGATGTCCGGCGCAACCGGCGCCGACGGTGTTGCCCACGTTGCCGGCGACTCCCGAGGTATTGATACAACAGCTTCGTGCAGCGAACGCGCAGACGCGAGCTGATGCCGCGCGGGAATTAGGCAGGCAATGTCCCCCACAAGGATTCACCGCCCTGGTGGAGGTGGTGCAAGACCCGGACCCCACGGTTCGGCAGGCGGTGTATACGGCACTTGGGCAATATCCGGACGACCCGCGATTAGTCGAGGTAATGCTCATCGGATTGAAGGATGCCGAACCTACCGCGCGCCGCACGTTCATCGATACATTTCGCGGGCGCATGTACGATGAACGCCTCATTCCTTCCTTGATTGCCGTGATGAAAAGCGACAGCCGGTATCCACATGTTATTGCCGGCATTCTCTCGGAGATGGGGTCAAGCGCATTGCCGTCGATGCTGGAACTCGCGCAGGATCCCAATGCTTCTTCGCGCGCCCAGGCGCTTCGCTACCTGGGCAACTTTCACGATCGGCGCGTTATCCCCATTCTGCTTGATCACTTAAAAAATGATCTCCCGGATAACCAGGCCAATGCCGCGGAGGCTCTGGCAAATTTTGACGATCCCGACGTAAAGGCTGGCTTGCTCGCGGCTCTGGCGCAGGATGCAGAAATAAAGGTTCGCATTCAGGTCGCTATCGCGCTGCTCCGACATCCTGATCAGCAAGTCGTGACGCAAGTATTGAAGGTCTATGACCAGGCAGACCGCTTCGGGAAAGCCAGTATTGTGATTGCCACTTCCTGGAGCCGTGACCCCTGCACGATGCCCATTATTGACCGAGCGTTGCAGGCAGAAGACGTCATGTTGCCTTTGCATGCCCTACATTCCTTGATGAATTTCTACGACCCACAGGTACTAGATTACGTACTCATGCTCCTCAACGCGAAAGACCCGATGACGGTCTATACCGCACTGATGATTTTGCAGCGGAATCCGGACGCACGGGCTGTCTCGCCATTGTGCGATATCCTGTGGAAGGAAGCTACCCCAGAGCACATCCGCGCCCTCGCCAATCTCACGGATGGTCGCGAGTTGCAACGCCATCCGCTGACTTTTCAGTTGAATGATTTTTCACGCCAGATATTCCCCGTACTCGACAGCATTGGCGTGCCGGTATTGCCGTTGTTATACGCGGGCGCCCGGGATGCGAAAGCAGAAAAACGCGCAATGGCCGCGGTGGCGCTGGGCAATATGCATTGGCGTGCGGCGCAGGAGCCGCTTAACGCATTGGTGGTCGATCAGGACGAACTGGTCAGTGCCGTAGCAACCCGCATGCTGGGGTTGTTCGCTGATGTGCAAAGCATACCGACCTTGCTGGACGCCTGCAAAGATGCACGCGCGACGACGCGCGCACAGGCCGCATGGGCGCTGGGGAATATTCGCGATACGCGGGCGCGTGAGGCATTGCTGGCATTACTCCATGACCCATCAGCCGATGTGCAATACATGACGGTCTATGCGCTGGGGCAATTAGCTGATGACAAGGTCACCCCAGCGCTGGTGGAGCAGGTGAAGAATAATCCGGATGTTGGCGTCCGTTTGCAAGCGGTAAAGGCGCTGGCAATCGGAAAAGACCCGCACGCGGTGCAACCGTTGCTGGCGTTGTTGCCCACCGCGGATACGGATAAGTTCGGTGTCGAGATCGTGCAGGCATTAGGTGATATTGGCGACAACAGCGCCTATGCCCCGCTGTTGAAAGTTGCACAAAATGGCCTCGCGCCACGCGGGGAAACGCGTTTGGCAGCGATCGGGGTGTTGGGGAAGGTCGGCGGCAAGGCGGCGTTTGATCCGCTACTCGCCTTCCTCGCCGATGCCGCCACAGAGTTTACGACGATCAAGGCGCTGGCTGACTTTCCTGAAGCGCGGGTGATAACCGCCTTGCAGGCTGCTGCCAATGTCGCCGGGGTAGCGGACTCAGTTGTCGCGGCGCTGGCGCGCATGGGGGAGGCGGGGTATGAGCCGTTGTCTATTCTTCTACAACGCGCTGATCCGCAAGGTCAACTTCGCCTGTTGAATAGTTTATCATCCGCCTGGCGTATCAGGGATTCTGCACAGCCTGGATTCCAGGTGACTGATCGCCACCTGGCCGAGGTGATACTTCCCCTGTTGCGCTGCCACGATCTCAATATGAAGAATGCCGTGTATGGGGTATTGAATCATTTCACCAATCCCACCGCCACCCCCATGCTCCTCGACCTGTTGCGCATGACTGATTTTCAAACGGCGTCGGTGCTGGTCAGCGCGTTAGGAAAGACGCACGACCCCCGCGCCGCGTCGCGGTTAATGGCGCTCACTGCAGCGACTACACCCTACCAGACACGCCTGGCGGCAATCGCGGCCCTCGGAAATCTGGGCGCGCCAGCGGCAGCGGCTACACTGAAAGCGCTGGCGCCGGATACTGATCCTGCGATTCGTGTGGCGTCGGCAAATGCGCTGGGCCTGCTGAAAGATCCGACGGCATTCGGAACTATTCAGCAGGTGTATGCCACGGCAAATCCTGCGGAGCGCAGTGGGTTGATCGCCGGGTTGGGGGCCTCTGGTGAACCGCGGGCCGTGGAAATGCTCTCTACGCTGCGAGCCGGGATGAATTCCTATCAGACGGGAGAGATTGCCCGGGCACTAAGCAACATCGCCGATGCCCGTGCGACACGCGTGCTGGTTGATATGGTGCGGAATGCACAATTCGGGTCGAATGTACGCAGCGTCGTCATGCGTGCTCTGGTGGACCGGCATGATCCGCTGGTCACGGATACATTGCTGGCGCTCCTTGGCGATCCTCGTTATGCGGACACCCCGGATGACTCGCGATATCCTGGTGTCCGTGAAATGACCGCCACGATGCTGGCAGAACGGCAGGATCCACGGATTATACCGGCGTTACTGGCCGCATTGCCGGTCGGCACGCTCCACGAACGCCTGGCCATCGCCCAGGCGCTCATAGCCCAGCACGCCACGCGCGCCACCACTGCGCTAACCGATGCACTGACGCAATTTCCCGGTGACCTTCGCTCCGCAACCGAAAAGCGTTGGCACGGTGCTGCTGGGGGAAAATGACGGCGTTTCCTAGCCGGTGATGCACAGACGAATTACTGTACCCACTGCATGAATTTTACCGTCGCGTCACGTATCGTGCAGTTAATGTCAACGGTTTGGGCCAGCGCGGCGAAGGCCTCCGCGGGCGTGATATTCGCACATTGAAGCGCGGGCGTCGGCAACGCGCGGGTCGCGTCATCGATTTGCAGGGTGATGCCGGGAACACCGGCGGCTTTGGCGACAGTCTCCGCGGCCTGCCCCAATGTGCCGGCGGGAATAGTCAGCGAAGTGCGGTTTTGCTGTAACGCCGCGATAGCCGCCCATACCGTGCGCTGTCCGCTTAGTCGGGCCAGCAAGGTGTCCATGGATTTCTGCGCGCCGGCCGGCAGTATCTTTTGTAATGCCCGTAAGTGTCGATCCGTGGTCAGATTCCACCCCAGGTTTACTTGCCAGGAAGCGCCGGTAGTTTTTCCCCCATCGATCTGCAGTACATACCCGGTCGTCGGAACAGATGCACCGGCGACTTCCGTACTGGTCATGTCACGCAGATATCCCGTTTTCGCCAGGTTCTCGATCAGCACTGTCGCCTCCGTTTCCGAGATTGCCGTCAGCGGATAGAAGATGTCGCGATCTACTTGTTCAATCGGCGCCACTTGCAGACGCAGACCATAAAATGGCTTATCTTGTTCCCCGCGATAGTTGAGCGCCAGGGAGAAGTGGACGATATCCTTCTTCAGTAACGTCTGCCGATGTGCGGTGAGGTTGAGCGGAACGACAATCCGCGGTGCAAAGACCTTGCCGGTCCAGAGCGGTGTCGGCGCCCCGGGAGGCGGAGGAGTGGGGAATTGTTGCGCATCCAGCAGGGCTGTGGTGTAGCACCCGCTGCCGCGAACTTTCCAGGTGCGAAAAAAGCCGGTGGCATCCATCAGACTGAAGCTCCCCTGTGGGGCATCGTTCGCCACGGATTGCGCATCATAATAGCCGGAAAGTGGGTAGGCGTGCGTTTCTCCCGGTTTCAGCGTCGTATACATTTCTTCCAGTTTCGCTTCACGTGAGCGGTCTGCGCCCCCGGAAAAGGGGATTTCCTGTCCATCATCACCAGTTACATACAACCCGGCATGGTACAGATTCCACGCGAAGATATTTAATGGTGTGGCGCCGGCGTTGCGTGCGTACCCAGTGAGTGTTATTCCAGGATCATCGGGGGTGGGGGAGGGTTCGGCATGTAAGGCGAGTTGCAGGCCGGTATTGACCGGACCCGCTTCCAGCATGGTGAAGGTCAACGGGTTACTGGCGACCACACCGCGGAACGCTCCGTTCGCTAACTGATCCTTTCCGTAGAGATAGCCATCGCCATGCGGACCTGGAGTATACGCGTAAAGAATACGCACCTGATATTTACCGGGACGCTGCAAGTAATAGATGTGTTCGCCAATGCGACCGGGAAAGGTCAGCGATTCCTGGGATGTCCAACGTTCACCTGGCTGCAGGATCGGAAAACTTTCTTGCCTGGGCGGCAACATTGAGCGCTCCCACTGAAAAGGTTTGGTCAGCACGCTGTTGCCCTCCGGGCCGGTCACCTGCGCCTGTAAATAAAAATAGGAGAGTCCATAGGTGTTCAACTTCAGTGGGGTCGCACCGGTATTGGTGAGGGTGAAGTTCAGGTGTGCGCCCACGACCTCATAATTCGGTTCGTCTATTGCGGTTCGGCCTCTCGTAACGGGATATGACAGCAAGACGTTCGTATCTGCTTGTACGCTCAACAGCAATGGGGCAGTTGGTGCGGCTGTCTGTGGGCGTCCGATACTGACACCGCCCAGCAGACACGTGAGCATGAACAAGTAACAACAACACCGCATAACGCACCTCGTCTCGAATAACTCCAAATTTTCGACGCATGTCAGGGGCAGAATGTTCCCCATACCCCGTTATTTTCGTGCCGGAACTGCTCCCTCTCGCGTGAGTTTCATTGCGGCATCTTTGTGTGCCAGGCTTTGTCGCGATTTTCTCGTGCGTTTCTTCTCGCGAAGAGCCGAATAATCGGCACTACGGCAGGACATTTTTGGCGGTTTCATAGCAGGTTCATGGCTTGTCGAAGGCAAATCTATATGTGCAGCAGCAAGGTGGATATAATTGGCGGTGGCTCGAAAGATTTCTGGATGATCGTGAGTGGTCGCCATGCCGGCGTCATTCTACAAATGAGCGTGAATCTGTCTGGCTTTGGGTTTGATGCGCCCCTGTCGGACCCCACACCGTCGCGCACGGCGATGACGCTGTGTTTCCAAATGACTTCGGTCGCCAGTGGCATCAACGCGCACTATCGCGACCATTGGCGGTAGTTGGTGCGCGGTGAAGGATTTTTTAAAAGGAGTAATCGTGAGCATACAGACTCGACGATTCGCACGCGCCGTTGACGGGGTTGACCCCGTTGCTGTTCCGCAACGCCGCCTGGCAACTGGCGCGCGCATGCCGGCCATCGGGATGGGCACTTTTGGGTCCGATCATGTCGAACCGGAACAATTTACCGATGCGGTAATTGGCGCCGCGGAAGTTGGCTACCGGCATTTTGATTGCGCGGCGGTATATGGCAACGAGGCGTTTGTCGGGCAGGCGCTCCACGCGATCATACAGGGGGGCGTGCTGCGCGACGAGCTCTGGATCACCTCCAAACTGTGGAACGATAAACACGCGGAAACCGACGTAATCCCGGCATTCCGACAATCGCTGAATGACCTGGGGCTCGATTACCTCGATTTATATCTGATCCATTGGCCGTTTCCTAATTTTCATCCGCCACACTGCGATGTCACCGCGCGCAGCAAAGACGCCAAACCGTATGTGCACGCGGACTATATGCGGACATGGCGGCAACTTGAGCTCCTGGTGGAGCTTGGTCTGGTGCGCCAGATCGGCACGTCAAACATGACGATTCCCAAACTGGAATTGCTTTTACGCGACGCTGTCATTCCGCCCGCAGTGAATGAGATGGAATTGCATCCGCATTTTCAGCAACCGGAGCTTTTTCAGTATTGCTGCGACCAGGACATCGTGCCCATCGGCTATTCGCCTATCGGCTCGCCAGCGCGCCCGGCACGTGATCGTACTCCGGACGACACGGTGGATATCGACGATCCGATTATCCGGGAGATTGCCCTGCGCCACAGTCTCCACCCGGCGGTGGTCTGTGTGAAATGGGCCGTGCAACGTGGTCAGGTGCCCATTCCAATGTCTGTGACGCGTCGTAATTACCTCGCAAATCTCAAAGCCGTAACCGAGGATCCGCTCACGGCATCGGAAATGCAGGCCATCGCCGGTCTTGATCGAGAGTGCCGGTTGATAAAAGGGCAAGTGTTTCTGTGGAGAGAAAATCAGCATTGGGAAGATTTGTGGGATCTCGATGGTACGATTCCTGGTTGAGTATTACACCGGCGTTTTGCCGGAATGATATGGGAAGGAACGGACAATGACGACAGCCGATACAATGACCGGGGTAGTGTTACCCGGCAACAGCACAGTTGCCTTCAAAGAGGTGGCCGTGCCCACGCCGGGATATGGACAGGTGCTGATTCGCATGAAGGCCTCATCCATCTGCGGCAGCGACATTCGCGCCATCTATCGCGAACACCTCGGGAAAGGGCCGGAGGGATACCAGGGGGTTATCGCCGGACACGAACCGTGCGGGCAAATTGCGCAAGTGGGCCCCGGATGCAAGCAGTTCCAACCCGGCGACCGCGTGGTAATTTATCATATCTCCGGCTGCGGGGTCTGCGATGAGTGCAAAAAGGGGTATATGATCTCCTGCCGCAGCCCGTTCCGCGCTGCGTATGGCTGGCAACGCGACGGGGGACACGCGCCGTATCTGCTGGCTGAGGAGAACACGTGCGTCAAGTTACCGGACAGTATGAGTTATGTTGACGGGGCGCTTTGTGCATGCGGCTTCGGGACTGCGTATGAAGCATTGCGACGGATGCAGGTAAGTGGACAGGATAATCTGCTGATCACCGGATTGGGCCCGGTCGGACTTGCGGCGGCGATGCTCGGGCGCGCGTTGGGGGCCGTACGGATCATCGGCACCGACCTGTCAGAGCAGCGGTTGGCATTGGCCGGCACTCTCGGACTGGTGGATCTCGCGGTGAAGGCGGATGACGCGGCGTTGGACACCATCATGCACTGCACGAGTGGGTGGGGGTGCGAAGCGAGTATCGACTGTTCCGGCGCCGCCCCGGCGCGCCTGTTGGCGTTGCAGGGAACACGCGATTGGGGGCGGTGCGCCTATGTCGGAGAAGGTGGTACGGTAAGTTTCGAGGTGTCGAAATACCTTATTCACAAGCAAATCACGCTCTTTGGGTCCTGGGTCACCTCCTTGTGCCACCTGGAAGAACTGGTCGAACGTATCGATCGCTGGGGAATCCATCCGGATCGCACCAGTGATGTACGCCTCCCGCTGACACAAGCCGCGGAAGCCTATCAACTCGCTGCCGGCGGGCAAACGGGGAAAGTGTGCATTGTATTTGATGCCTAGCAGCCCGCGGATAAAGTCTCGTCGGCGTTGACACCGACCTTTTCGCGTGATGCTTCACACAATATCTGCCGTCTATGCCTTCATAGAGTCGCAGATATAGTGTTCGCCTGACACGAAAATCTCGGCATCATCGCACAACGATACTTTATCCGCAGGCTGCTAGCCCGGATTATTCATGAACGGATTGACTGCCGGGCTAACTGTGGCATTATTCGAAATGTTATGAATAATGCAGGCTATCAGTCCGCGGATAAAGTCTCCTCGGCGCTGCTACCGATCTTTTCGCGTGATGCTTCACACTCTATCTGCCGTCTATGCCTTCATAGAGTAGCAGATAGAGTGTTCGCCTGACACGAAAATCTCGGCATCATCGCATAACGATACTTTATCCGCGGGCTGCTAGCCCGCTTTATTCGCGACGCGAATAAAGCTTTGGCTAACCGAAGCATTATTCACGTGTTCATGAATAATGCAGGCTGTGAAATCACGG
>Ga0118677_10002089_pt2 | contig 33681 bp, 33 predicted proteins | sample AliMusrvi5mmetaG_FD_86154 | JGI IMG/M metagenome (GOLD analysis project Ga0118677, IMG submission 86154) | reverse complement strand
ATTTACGATTTACGATTTACGATTTACAATTTATGATGAGTGGAAAAAACGCTCGATTTAACCAGCCGAACGGCATCACCACCGATGGTACCAACCTGTATGTGACCGACTCCTATGACAATAGGGTCCGCAAGATAGTTCTTTCATCTCAGACTGTGGCCTCAGGCCCCGTTACCACTCTGCTGACTAATGGTGCGGCAAATGCTAATTCGACTGTCGGCATCACTACTGATGGTAAAAGTCTCTTAATAACCGATTTTTCAGTGGATAATCTGAACCATCGGATACAAATGATTCAATGATCGCTGTTATATACACCGGAAAATCAATTTTTTGAACACAGACGCCTACGTGTGCAGCTTTTTTTAGCTTTGACGTTTCGTGGCGTTTAATTCATATTGATCGACTGATTCTCCGGAGCCAAATTGACGTGAAAGGCTGAACCGACATAATGGAAGAACTCAGCGAACTCCTGCTGCAGCGGCGGCGCAAGGTCGATGCCCTCTGGGAAGCCGGCATCAACCCCTACCCCAACGACTTCAGGCCACAACACACCTCTATCGATATCTTTAACGCCTACGGCGACAAGGAGCAGATCGACGCCGGCGAAGTCAATTTTATAGTCGCCGGCCGTATTCTGGCGCGCCGCTCCTTCGGCAAGGCTGCTTTCATACAGCTTCAGGATCGCAAAGGGCGCATCCAGCTCTACGTCAAAAAAGACGAGATCGGTGAGGAAGCCTTTGCTTCATTCGAGACATTCGATATCGGCGATATTGTCGGCGCAGAAGGGTATCCGTTCCGGACCAAAACTGGTGAGCTCTCACTGCATGCTCGTTCGATCCGTCTGCTGGTCAAGTCGCTGCTCCCGCTGCCGGAGAAGTTTCACGGGTTGACCGACGTTGAGACCCGCTACCGCCAACGCTACGTTGATCTGATTGTCAATCCCGAGGTGCGCGAGATATTCATCAAACGTTCCCGGATAGTCAACCTGATACGCCGCTTCATGACCGACCGCGATTTTCTCGAGGTTGAAACGCCCATGATGCATCAGATCCCGGGCGGCGCCACTGCACGCCCCTTCATAACCCATCACAACACGCTGGATATGGAACTCTACCTCCGCGTGGCGCCGGAACTGTACCTGAAGCGCCTGGTTGTCGGCGGACTGGAGCGGGTCTTCGAGATTAATCGCAACTTCCGCAACGAGGGTATTTCGGTGCGTCACAACCCCGAATTCACCATGATGGAATTCTATCAGGCATATGCCACATACGAAGATCTGATGAACTTTACCGAGGAGCTCTTCTGCCACGTCGCCCAAGAACTGCTGGGTTCGCTCGACTTCTCCAACCAGGGCCTTGATATTAGCTTTCAGCGCCCCTGGAAACGCCTGACCGTACGTGATGCAATACTGGAGCATGGGGACATTGAAGCCAAACATCTGGACGACCGGGACCTGGCGCTTGCATACGCCCGCAGTATAGGACTTGCCCTTCCGGACGGAATCGGTTACGGCAAGCTGATCATGGAAATCTTTGAGGAGGTCGCCGAGCACAAGCTGATCCAGCCGACCTTCATCACCGCCTATCCGACAGAGGTGTCGCCCCTGTCGCGCAAGAACGATATTGATCCCAATATTGTAGACCGTTTTGAACTGATCATTGCCGGTCGCGAAGTCGCCAATGCCTTTTCCGAGCTGAACGACCCGGTCGACCAGAGGGAGCGGTTCCTGGCCCAGGTTGCCGAGAAAGACAAAGGGGACGAGGAGGCGCACTACATGGACGAGGACTACGTTCGCGCCCTTGAGTACGGGCTTCCCCCCACCGCCGGCGAAGGCATCGGGATTGACAGACTGGTGATGCTCCTGACCGACTCACCATCGATCCGCGATGTCATACTATTTCCGCAACTCCGCAAAGAAGCGAAATAACGAATGCCTTTTGAACTTTTTATTGGACTGCGCTACCTCAAAGCCAAGCGCAAATCGACCTTCATTTCAATCATTACCTTTATCTCCACAGCCGGTGTGACCCTGGGAGTCATGGCACTGATCGTGGTGCTGGCGGTCATGACTGGTTTCGAGGCCGACCTTAAGGAGAAGATCCTCGGCACAAATGCTCATCTGGTGGTTATCCGCAGCGGGGCGCCTATGGAGAACTACCGGCAGGTCATGGAAAAATTGAAAGGGTTTAAAGGCGTCCAGGCGGCTACTCCTTTTATTTATAACCAGGTCATGCTATCTTCCGGCAAGAATGTATCCGGCGTTGTTTTGAGGGGAATAGACGTCGCCACCGACCGGCAGGTGACGCGACTCAGCAAGTCGGTGGTTGAGGGAAACATTGATCGTCTTGATCCCAGCATGAGCCGGGGCCCGGATGCCACCCCCGGCCTGCTGGTCGGAAAAGAGCTGGCCAAAAACCTCAATCTGTTCGTTGGTGACAAGGTCAACGTGATCTCGCCAATGGGCAATATAACTCCGCTCGGCATGATGCCAAGGATGAAGCCTTTCATGGTGGCGGGCATCTTCAATACCGGCATGTTCGAGTATGACTCGACTCTGGCCTACGTCAGCATTGCCCAGGCCCAGAGTTTTTTTGATCTGGGTGACACCGTTACCGGCATTCAGCTCAAGGTTGATGATGTATACCACACCGGCGAACTGGCCCGAAGTATCAACCGCGAGATGGGAGTCAATTTCTATGCCCGTGACTGGATGCAGATGAACAAGAACATCCTTTTCGCTCTCAAGACCGAGAAGATCGTGATGTTTGTCATATTGACCCTGATAGTTCTGGTAGCGGCCTTTGGAATAGCCTCGACCCTCTTTATGGTCGTAATGGAAAAGACCCGTGACATAGCTATCCTCAAGTCTATGGGCGCCACCGCGGGAAGCATCATGAAAATTTTCGTGCTTGAAGGTTTGATAATAGGCGTGACCGGCACAATCCTGGGAGTCTCCTCCGGGCTCTTGGTTGCCCTTAATCTGGAACCGATCATCAACGTAATACAGAAAATCACCGGTCAGAATTTTTTCAGCAAGGATATCTACTACCTGGACCACTTCCCATCACTGGTGGTGCCGTCCGACGTGGTGCTGATTTCCATCACCGCAGTTCTGATATCGTTCATCGCCACTTTGTACCCGTCCTGGCAGGCGTCGCGCATGCTTCCGGCGGAGGCTTTGCGATATGAATAAACTGCTTGAGGTGCGTAACCTTCGAAAAACTTACACGACCGGTCCCAACCGGATCGAAGTTCTCAAAGGAATTGACCTCGAACTGGATGCCGGTACAACAACTGCCCTGGTAGGTGCCTCCGGAGCCGGCAAAAGCACCCTCATGCATCTATTGGGGGCGCTGGACCGCCCGACCGCCGGAACAGTTTCTTTTCATGGCGAAGATATTTTCAAGAAAAATGATCGACAACTGGCCGCATTTCGTAACAGAAACATCGGATTTGTATTTCAGTTTCACCATTTATTACCGGAGTTTACCGCCCTGGAAAACGTCATGATGCCGGCTTTAATCGCGAGAATGACGAAAAGCATAGCGCGAGCCAAAGCTGAAGAACTTTTGACCGACGTGGGACTGGGAGAGCGGATGACACACCGCCCTGGGGAGCTTTCAGGAGGCGAGCAGCAGCGGGTGGCCATCGCAAGGGCGCTTGCTCTGGGACCGGAACTTCTGCTTGCTGATGAGCCGACCGGCAACCTTGACATAAAAACCAGTGACGGGGTCTATGCCATGCTGGCCGAGTTGCAAATCAGAAAAGGGCTGACCGTGATAATTGTTACGCATAACGAGCGACTGGCTTCTGCCATGGGCAATACAGTCAGACTTGTAGATGGAATATTGGGGAAAAACATATGATATTCGGGGGAAAAGTGCCCATATTCAGAACCATTATACTTGCATCATCATTTCTTGCGATCGTTTGCTGCTCATCGGCCCGTGCCGAAGGAGAAAAACTGCTCGAAGTGCAGATACAGGGGAACAAGCGCGTTGAGTCGGCCGCCATCCTCAATGTGGTAAAGTTCAAAGCCGGCGACACGCTGTACACCGACAAAACTGATGCCGACATCCGGGCAATCTACAAACTGGGACATTTCCAGGACGTTCAGGCCTCGGTGGAACAGTCCGACAAGGGGACTGTCCTTATTTACACAGTGCTTGAGAAACCGATTGTCCGGAGCATAAAATTTGATGGAAACAAGGAAATTACGACCGATAAATTGAAAGGGGTACTCGAGTTACGTCAGAACGCAATTTTCTCATCCGCCGATCTTGCCAAGAGTGTCGCCAAAATGAAAAAGCTGTATGGTGACGACGGGTATTACCTGGCGGAGATAACTCCGCAGATAGCAAAAACCTCTGCTGCCGATCTTATCATTACCTTCAGGATCGTAGAGGGGGAGAAAGTTCTCATCACCGACATCCGTTTTGACGGCAACAAGGCCTTTAGCGACCGTAAACTTCGCAGAATCATGGAGACAAAAGAGAAGTGGTTCATGTCATGGCTGACCGGCGCCGGTACCTATAAGGAAGATGTTCTTAAAAACGATGGTTTGCTTATTACGGACTTTTACCTCAACAATGGCTATATCAATGTAAAGGTTGGTGAACCCTTGGTGAAGCTTAACGACCCCAAAACGGCACTGGATGTTTTAATCGGGATCACCGAAGGCGATCAGTACCGAATCGGTGAGATAGGATTCAAGGGGGAACTTTTAGAAACGGATGCAGAACTTAGAAAGAAATTGAAGAGCGAACCAGGCGAGATTTTTAACAGGTCAATCCTTCGCACCGACATAGCTACGCTGACCGATGCATATGCCGACAAAGGATACGCCTTTGCCAATATAAATCCCCTGACACACGTTGACAGCGACAAGAAAACAGTCGGCATGACCTTTGATATGGAAAAAGGCGATCTGGTGTACATCGAGCGCGTCAATATCGCGGGAAATCCCAAGACGCGAGACAAGGTTATCCGCAGAGAAATGCGCGTGACAGAAAGTGAATTGTTCAGTGCTACGGGGATGAAACGAAGCAAGCAGAACCTGATGAACCTGGGCTACTTTGAAGAGGCAAATATTGCCACCGCAAAGGGGAGCACAGGCAACAAACTTAATGTAAATGTGGATGTCAAGGAGAAACCGACCGGCACCTTCAGCGTCGGCGGCGGCTACAGCTCTCTGGATGGTTTCATCGGCCAGGGTTCTATTCAGCAGGGCAACTTCCTCGGACTGGGACTCAAAGCCAATGTATCCGCATCAATCGGCGGCAAATCCCAAACATATTCCGTCGGCATGAGCGATCCCCATTTCCTGGACACCAAGTGGACACTGGGTGCCGATATCTACCGCTCGGAGCGGGAATACATCGATTACAGCCGCCGTTTGACAGGTGGTGACATCAAGACCAGTTATCCGTTCAATGATTTTATCAGTACTTTCTTCTTGTATAAATATGAAATAAAGGATCTCTCCAAGCCAAGTGCAGCATACCAGGCACTGAATTTCCAGGACAAAGACCACTTTCCTTTAGGCTCCAGCACAACCAGTGCTATCCTTGGCAGCATCACCAGAAATACAACAGACTATCGCCTGGATCCAAGCACCGGCCTGATAAACTCTTTAACGATCGAATTTGCAGGGCTCGGTGGGGACAACAAGTTTGCCCGCTATACCACTGACGTCAATTGGTTTTACCCACTCTACAAAAAACTGATCTTTTCCACCAGACTGACTCTGGGATATATCCAGGAAGTTGGGCAACTGGTGCCTATCGACGAAAAGTTCTATCTGGGCGGCATTTATTCACTGCGCGGATACAAGGCCCGAACAGTTTCCCCTTTCAAGAGCGAACTGACCAAGGACATAAGCGGCACGCAGTCTGTAAACGCCGTTTATCTGGGTGGTGACAAGGAGTTCTTCGGCAGCACGGAACTTACCATCCCGTTACTGCAGGACGTAGGCGTCAAGGGTGTTCTGTTTTTTGACTACGGCAACTCCTTTACCGATGCCGACACTATGTTCAAGACGAAGCTTGGCGATCACAGCGGCGGCAGTTCACTGTTGATGAGCTATGGCGCCGGGATCCGCTGGGCCTCTCCAATTGGTCCTCTAAGACTTGAATACGGCATACCGATAAACGCGCGCGACGGGATCGACAGCAAAAGCGGCAGATTTGAATTTTCCATAGGCAGTCTTTTTTAGTAAGTTAATAAAATTCTGCGTGTATTAGCAGAAATATATTTCGTTAGCGCACTTATCCTGTTTGTCAGAGCTAGGCTGCGTAACCAATCAAAGGAGATCGATTCATGAAACAGTTTTTTCTGGCAGGTATTGTATTGGCAGTTATGGCTTCTACGTCCGTTTTTGCAGCAGAGGTGAAACTCGGCTACATCGACATGCAACGAGCACTCAACGGCTCTGAAGCCGGCAAGGAAGCAAAGGAACAGCTTGCTGCCCGGGTGAAAAAATACCAGGACGAGATCAATGTCAAGCAGGAGGATCTCAAGAAGCTGAAAGATGAACTGGAAAAACAGGGTATGCTGTTGTCGGATATTGCCCGCACCGCCAAGGAAAAGGATTACCAGAACAAGCTGAAAGACTTCCAGCGTTTTACCAAGGATGCCCAGGATGAATTGCAGGGTAAGGATGAGGAGTTTACCAGAAAGATTTTGGAAGGAATGGAAAAAGTGATCAAGGAGTATGGCCAAAAGAACGGTTACACTTTTATCTTTGTCCGGAACGAAAGCATGCTGTATGTCGACGATAAGACAGACCTGACAGAGGAAGTTTTAAAGCTTTTAAACGCCGGTAGAAAGAAATAAATATGCTTCCGACCCGTACCCTGAAAGAATTGGCCGAATACCTGAATGGTCGCGTCATCGGTGATGAGAATATCACGGTAAATGGGTTGGCCCCTCTGGAATCAGCCGAATCTGATAAAATCACTTTCCTGGCCAACCCCAAATATGCCGCGAAAGTTGCTGAGACACGCGCTGCGGCGCTGTTGATATTTCCCGGCGGCGAAAGTTATGGCCGCAACGTTATTGAAGTTGCTAATCCCTACCTTGGTTTTGCCAAACTGCTGACCCTCTTTTGTACAAAACCATATCATTCATTGGGGGTCCTGCCTGAAGCGAATGTCGGCACACGGGTCACTCTGGGCGAGGAAATCAGCATACATCCGGGCGCATGTATAGGAAATTGCGTTACTATCGGGGACCGCTCCGTAATCCATTCCGGCGCTGTTATCTACGAAGGCGCGATTATCGGCGACGATTGTGTGATCCATGCCAATGTTGTTGTCCGTGAACGCTGCCGTATCGGCAACCGCTGCATCATCCAACCGGGAGCTGTCATCGGTTCGGATGGTTTTGGCTATGCCCCTGATGGAAGCGCCTACTTCCGGATTCCACAGATAGGCATTGTCGTGCTGGAGGATGACGTGGAAATCGGCGCCAACTGTACGATTGATCGTGCAGCCCTGGAAATTACCCTGATCAGGCGGGGTACCAAGCTCGATAATCTGGTGCAGATCGCACATAACTGCCAGATCGGTGAAGACTGCATGATTGTGTCACAGGTTGGCATATCCGGCAGCACAAAAATCGGGAACAACGTCACTTTGGCAGGCCAGGTCGGTGTTGCGGGGCATCTTACCATAGGTGACAATGTCATGGTTGGCGCCCAATCGGGTGTCCCCAGCTCGCTTGCCGCAAATTCGGGCTATAGCGGATCTCCCACAATGCCGCACAGGGATTGGCTGAGAGCCATGGCGGTCGTGCCGCGTCTACCTGAACTGAAAAAGAATATTTCTGCGCTGGAAAAAAGAATTGCGGAACTGGAAGCCGCGCTTAACAGGAAATAATTAGGAGAAACAGTCCATGCTCTTGGATATAAACGATATAATGAAAATTCTTCCGCATCGCTATCCGTTCCTGATGGTCGATCGCATAATTGAACTGGAGCACGGGAAGCGTTGTGTGGGAATCAAGAATGTGACCATCAATGAGCCCTTTTTCCAGGGTCATTTTCCCAGCCATCCAGTTATGCCGGGAGTCCTGATCATCGAGGCGATGGCCCAAGTGGCCGGCATCATGGGTTATCTGGCTTCGGACGATGCGACAAAAAAGAAGGTGAGCTACTTCATCTCCATTGACAACGCCAGATTCAGGAAACCTGTTTTTCCGGGTGACCAACTCCGTATAGAGATCGAAACCACCCTGAACCGCCGTGGTATCTGGGGCGTTAACGGCAAGGCTTATGTCGATGGTGCACTGGTAACCGAGGCGGCCCTGAAGGCGACGTTTGCAGACGCCGAAAAGTAGCCTTCCAAGGGCGACGGATGCAATAAACCGTTAATACCTTTAAAACGTTATGGAGCCGTATATGAGCATACACCCAACTGCAATTATTGACGCAAGTTCAACTCTGGCGCACAGCGTTGAAGTAGGCCCATACGCCATCATCGGCAAAAATGTCACGATCGGCGAGGCAACCACTATAGGCGCACACGCAGTCATCGGCGACTGGACTCAAATCGGTGAGAACAACCGGATATTCCACCAGACATCCGTCGGCGCGCCACCCCAGGATCTCAAGTACCGGGGCGAAGAGTGCTGGACCAGGATTGGCGACAATAACATGATTCGAGAATTTGCAACCATCCACCGTGGGACGGTTACCGGTCATGCTGAAACTGTAATCGGCAACAACAACATGTTCATGGCCTATTCTCACGTGGCTCATGACTGCCGCATCGGCAACGGCGTGGTCATGGCCAATGTTGCAACCCTGGCCGGTCATGTCACCGTCGAGGACAACGTCATCATAGGTGGTCTGGTTGCCGTTCACCAGTTCACCACCATCGGAACGAATGCCATGATTGGCGGCGGTACGATGGTCTCTCTGGATATCCTTCCCTATACGATAGCAACCTCCGCCCGTCGTCGCGATACCAGACTGCGCGGCCTCAACCTTATAGGCCTCAAAAGGCGAGGATTCTCAATGGATGCGATCAATAATCTGAAAAAGGCCTACAAGTCGCTCTTCATGGCTAAACTGAAACTACCTGATGCAATTTCCCACATCAAATCGGAAATTAAAGATTGCCCCGAAGTTGACTACCTGCTGGCCTTTATTCAAAATTCCAAGCGCGGGATCTGCCGCGGATGAACACCCTTCGTGCAGCCGTCATAGGTGTCGGCTATCTTGGCAACTTTCATGCGCAGAAGTATGCTGCAATTCCAGGGATCAAGCTGGTGGGAGTAGTCGACAAAGAGTCCGCAAGGGCGGCAGAGATCGCTTCAGCGCTTGGCACAACTCCCTACAGCAACCATTGCGACCTGATCGGTAAAGTGGATGCGGTCAGCGTTGTAGTTCCTACACAGTTCCATTATTCCGTGGCGCGTGATTTTCTGGCAGCCGGAGTTCATGTTCTGATCGAAAAGCCGATTACCGTTACAATTGAAGAAGCTGATGAACTGATAGCATTAGCGGAGAAGAACAGGCTGGTTTTTCAGGTTGGTCATCTGGAACGTTTCAATCCGGTACTGGTCGCTCTGGATGGGGTTCTGAAACAGCCGCTCTTCATAGAATCTGTACGTATAGCTCCCTTCAAGCCACGAGGCACAGATGTAAACGTGGTTCTCGATCTTATGATCCATGACATCGAACTGATACAGCACATCGTCAAATCTCCGGTGGAGAGCATCGATGCCATCGGTGCACCGGTCTTTACAGGAGAAGAGGATATTGCCAACGCCCGAATCGCTTTTGAGAACGGCTGCGTGGCAAACGTGACCGCCAGCCGTATCAGCCTGAAGAGCGAGCGCAAGATGCGGATATTTCAACGTGACGCCTATATCACTCTCGACTTCCAGAATCGTAAGGTTCTGTTAGCGCAAAAGGGGAGCGGCGAACTGTTCCCGGGTGTTCCCAACGTCAGAATTGATGAGCGCGAACTCGGGCAGTCCGATGCTCTGTTGAATGAAATAGAATCCTTTATTGCTGCAATCCGGGAGGGGAAACCGCCCCAGGTCAGCGGACGGGACGGAAAAATGGCGCTGGAAACCGCGCTGAAGATTAATGCCAGCCTCAACAGGAAACCCAGATGATACCAATGGTAGATCTCAAAACACAGTACCATGACCTGCAATCAGAAATCGATGCGGCACTTCTTGCTGCCCTGGAGAGCACACAGTTCATCCTTGGACCCAATGTGTCCAGCTTCGAGCAGGAGGCCGCCGCTTACCTCGGAGTTCCTCATGCCGTTGCAGTTGCTTCTGGTACCGATGCCCTGCATCTGGCGATATTGGCCGCCGGTATCGGACAGGGAGACGAGGTCATAACTACCCCTTTCACTTTTATAGCCACGGCCGAAGCCATCTGTTATGCAGGTGCGACCCCGGTTTATGTTGATATTGACCCCCTCTCCTACAATATCGATCCGTTTCTGATCGAAGCGGCCATCACACCCCGCACCAAGGCGGTGATCCCTGTACACCTCTTCGGACAACCGGCAGATATGACCGCTATCGAAGCCATATGTATCAAACACAACCTGATGCTGATCGAAGATTGTGCCCAATCTTTCGGCGCTTCCATCAATGGTCGCATGACCGGCTCAGTTGGCAGGCTGGGATGTTTCAGCTTCTTCCCCAGCAAAAACCTGGGCTGTTACGGCGACGGCGGCATGATCAGTTGCGCTACGCAGGAAATGGCCGAACAGGTCAAAGTGCTGCGTAATCACGGCAGCCGGGTGCGTTACCATCATCATCTGATCGGTTACAACAGTCGGCTGGACGACATCCAGGCAGCAATCCTGAGAGTGAAGCTGCGGCGGATTGATGAGTTCAACGCCGGCCGACGGCGGGTGGCCCATCAGTATTCGGAACTCCTTAAAGATGTGGTATCAGTGCCGTGCGAAGATGGCAAGGGGGTACATGTCTACCATCAGTACACACTCCTCACCGACAAGCGCGACCGGATCATGGCCAGCCTCGCAGAAAAGCAGATATCTTCGGCAGTCTACTACCCCATACCGCTGCATAAGCAGGATGTCTTTGCCGAAACCTGCGCCGGTGTGCGTCTGCCGGTTGCGGAAAATGTAGCCGACCGCTGTATGTCGCTGCCGATCTACCCGGAAATGCCTGAAGAATCTGTTCGCCTGGTAGCGCAAACCATACAAGAGGCACTGAAATAGCGCATGAGTACACTACGCTGTGTATTTTCGTCGAGAACAAGGCGGCGTCAAGTTGGCGACGCAGGCGTATTTGAATGATACGTCGAGGAGACGGCGCAGACGCCAACGCCGTTGTCGGCGAAAATTCGCAGCGTCGCATTATGATAATAGCCGGAGAGGCCTCCGGAGACATCTACGGTGCCGACCTCGCGCGAGAAGCTTTCAGACTTGACCCAAACTTGCATTTCTTCGGCATTGGCGGAGCCCGCATGCGCGAGGCCGGCGTTGAGACCTTGGTGGATTCTGCCGACATGGCCGTAGTGGGAGTGCTTGAAGTGCTCAAACACTTTAATGTCATTGCGGCAGCCTTTCTGAAGTTCAGGAAGATTCTCCTCAATGACAGGCCCGACCTGCTGATCCTGATCGACTACCCCGGCTTCAATCTGCGTCTGGCCAGGGTGGCAAATAAATGCGGCGTCAAGGTTCTCTATTACATCAGCCCGCAAATCTGGGCCTGGCGACAGGGTCGGGTCAAAAAGATCGCCCGTCTGGTGGATCAAATGGCGGTCATCCTCCCCTTTGAGGCCCCCTTCTACGAACAGGCCGGCGTACCGGTCTCTTTTGTGGGGCACCCCATGGTTGATATGGTCAAGGTGACCATGACACGTGACGAGGCGGCTGTCGGTTTCGGTCTCGATCCCGCACGAAGGATCGTCGGCCTTTTTCCAGGTAGCCGCCGTAACGAGATAGAGCGACTGCTTCCGGTCATCATTAACTCAGCCCTGCTTCTGAAAAGTAGATTTCCGGATATCCAGTTCGTGCTCCCGCTGGCATCCACACTGCGTGAGGTGGACATCCTCGAGCAGCTCACCATCTCCGGCCTGGACGTCACAATTACCGGCGCCCGCATTCACGATCTGATCCGGGCCTGTGACGCCATCATTTCCGTGTCTGGAACCGTCACCCTGGAGATTGCCCTGGTGGGTACTCCCATGGTGATCATCTACAAACTTTCACCCCTCACCTACCAGCTGGCCAAAAGACTTGTGAAAGTTGACAACATAGGGCTATGCAACATCGTAGCCGGTGAAATCGTGGTTCGGGAACTTATTCAGGATGATGCAGAGCCGGAGCGGATTGCTGAAGAAATCGGGGCAATACTTGTTGACCCTGCCTACGACGCTTCAATCAGACTCAAGCTGGCGCAGGTGCGCTCCAGATTGGGGCACGGGGGAGCATCGGTACATGTCGCCCATCTTGCTCTGGCGTTATGCGTACGCTCCGACACCGTAATTGCTGAACGCCACATGCCGCTGCAATGAAAAAGAGTATCTGGCTGATACAAGCAGCACTCTTCTACCTGTTCACTCTGGTCATTGCATATCTCCCCCGGTATCTGTCAAAACGCATTGGTAAAAAAATAGGGGGATTGTTGTTCAATGTCATTCGAAGTCGCAGATCAATTGCGATTGAAAATATCAGACAAGCCCTCCCCTTCATGAAACGTCACCCCGCCTGGTCCAGTCCCCTGGAAACACCTGAAGAAATAGCACATGAAACTTTTTTGCACCTGGGCATGTCTATTGTTGAAATATGCCGCCTCTATCACGGCAAAGGCGATGCGACGATCGACGCCATCGAGGTCAGAGGCCAGAAAAACTTCGAGCATGCCCGAGCAAAACATAAAGGGCTCATCCTGATAGGTGGGCACTGCGGCAACTGGGAACTTATGGCACTTGCATCCAAAAAAGTTTACCGAGAGAATATATCGGTTATTGTACGCCGTCAGAACAACCCCTATCTGAACACGCTGGTTGATCAAATGAGGATGCATTACTCCAACCAGATGATTTATAAAGTGGGAGCCTTGAGGCCGATACTAAACGTAATAAAAAATGACGGCCTGATTGGCATGCTGGCCGACCAGGCTGCATTTGCAGATGACGGTGTGCTGATTGATGTATTGGGCAGAAAGGCATGGGCCAACAAAGCTCCGGCCGTTATTGCCCACAAAACCGGGGTGCCACTCGTTCCTATGTTTATCCACCGCGAAGACAATCACCATGTTCTTACCATCCATCCCGAGTATGAATTGTGCGGCGACAGGACTGAAGAGGGAATCCGACTCGATATTCAGGCTCTTTCACGATATCTGGAAGATTTTGTCTGTGCCCATCCTGCTGACTGGTACTGGGTGCATCGCCGCTGGAAACGGGCAGGGGAGATGGTTGATGCCGCGTAACGTCATAGTCGAGGCGGGCTGGATTATTGCCGCTCTTTGTGTGGCAACAGCTCTGGTCGCTGCAAGCGGAGCCGATCTCACGGTCTCATCGAAATTTTTTATTGATGGCGGTTGGCCGATCGGAGAGCTGTTTCCCTGGAAACTCCTCTACCGTGTTGACAGGATACCTGCCGTATTATTGGCTGCAGCAGGGGTGGCCGCCGCTGCGTTATCTTTCCTTAAACCGTCGCTTAAACAGTGGCGAAAGTCGGCTGTTTTCCTGGTCCTCTTTCTGGCCCTGGGGCCCGGTTTGCTTGTTAATGCCGTTTTCAAGGATGGCTGGGGACGTCCTCGCCCCCGTGAGATAACCCAGTTTGGCGGCAAAAAACAGTTTCTGCAGCCTTGGGAGAAGGGTGTACACGGCCAGGGGCGCTCCTTCCCTTCCGGCCACGCTTCGGCGGCATTTTTTCTGATTGCGCCGTTCTTTATCTATCGTCGTCGTCGCGCGAGACTGGCACGGGGTTGGCTGATTGGCGGCATAGTTTTCGGTGTATTAATGAGCATCGCCCGTATCGCCCAGGGGGGGCATTTCTTAAGCGACAATATCTGGGCATTCGGCATGATCTACCTGACCGGCCTTCTGCTGTCTGCCGTCATAGCACTCGATCGTGAAGAAGCCACCCCGGAAGTTCCATAGCGACAGTCATGTTCTATCTGAGCTACAACATACTCTCGATTTTTCTTCTGATTCCGGTATGCATCTTCCACCTTTACCGCTCTGTCAGCCGCAGGCGACCCCCCGCCCTGGCTGAACGGTTAGGCCTCATCCCAGGTTCCACCCTGAAAAAAATCTCCGGACGTCCCGTAATCTGGCTGCATGCCGTATCGGTAGGTGAATCCATTGCTGCAAGGCCGCTTCTCAAGGCGTTACGCAGCCGCTACCCTGACCATGCCATAGTAGTCTCGAATACAACTGAAACCGGACGGAGTGTCGTATCAGGCTTTCCGGAGACAGATCTCTGCATCTATTTCCCTTTTGATTTCCTTCCAGCGGTCTGGAGCGTCCTGAACCGCATCAGCCCCGAACTGATCATAATCATGGAGACCGAAATCTGGCCCAACTTTACCCGCGAAGCAAGTCGACGCGGAATCCCGCTCGTCCTGGCTAACGGCAGGATATCAGACCGCTCATTCGCAGGATACCAGCGCTTCAGCTGGTTTTTTAAACATGCGCTCGAACAGTTCTCCAAACTATGCATGCAGACGGATACGGACCACGAGCGCATTGTCACAATTGGAGCTCCGGTCGATCGAGTGATGACCATCGGCAACCTCAAATACGATATACCATTTCGACATGTGGGCGAGGAAGAGAAGCGCAGGCTTTACAAACAGTACTTGATTCCCGAAGGAGTGATCGTCATCACGGCCGGCAGTACCCATGCCGGTGAGGAGCAGTACCTGATAGATACTTACCTGGAATTGCTAATGACAGTGACAAACCTGTTCCTGGTGCTCGTGCCGCGCCACCCGGAGCGGACCGGAGAGGTTGCGCTCCTGCTGGAGCGTTCAGGACTTCAGTTCCGGCGCCGCTCCAGGCTGTCTGCTGCCGGGCAGTTCAAGAACGGCGAGGTCCTGCTGGTAGATACTATCGGAGAGATGATGAGCTTGTATGCGCTCTCTGATGTCGCCTTTGTCGGCGGCAGCCTGGTGCCGACCGGCGGCCATAACCTGCTGGAGCCCGCTTCGGTCGGGATTTCAAGCCTCTTCGGCCCGGAAATGGCCAATTTCCGTGAGATCGCCGCACTCGTGCTGCAGTACGGCGCCGGAATCCAGGTCGAAACGCCGGAGGGGCTGACTGAATCTTGCCGGGCGTTGATCACAAGTCCCGAGTTGAGACGGGTGCTTGGTCAGAATGGTCTGAAGATGTTGCGCGATAACGGCGGCGCGACCGATCGGCACATGGAGATCATCGGACACTATTTATGAATTCCGCTCTCGCAACATACTGGCGCGAACTGGCCAACGGCACACGAACCGGATTCACTGACCGACTGCTGTTATTGCTTCTGGCGCCGTTTTCTTTTGTGTACTCGATTGTCCAGAGGCTGAGGGCGATGCTGTATCAAACCGGCATACTGAAGACGCGCCACCTCCCTCGTCCAGTCATATCTATCGGCAATGTAACAGTGGGAGGTACCGGTAAAACTCCTGTCGCCGCCCATATAGCCCGGATTCTGATGGAGCAGGGGTATCGGGTGGCTGTCCTCTCGCGCGGCTATGGCGGTTCACTGGAGGGGCATACCGTTGTCGTCAGTGATGGCGCCACGGTCATGCTGGGGCCCGCGGAGTGTGGTGACGAACCATTTCTGCTGGCATCATCACTTCCGGGACTGATGGTCGTAATCGGCACGGATCGGTATGAGTCCGGTATGCTGGCATTAACACAGTTCTCCCCGGACGTATTTGTGCTGGATGACGGATTCCAGCACATGCAGTTGCATCGTGACCTGGACATCCTGCTGCTGGACTTTTCCCGGCCGTTCGGCAACAGCTGGACCCTGCCGGGCGGATTGCTGCGGGAACCCGTTTCTGCCGTACAACGAGCCGACCTGGTAATTCTAACCCGATGCACTAAAAACAATTTGGGCGGCTCTCCGGCTAAGGGGATTCCATACTGTTTATCTCGGCACAGGCTTGCAGATCTGCTGCCGCTCTCAGGTGGCAACCCGTTGCCGCTCTCCACTCTCAAGGCCGGAAAGGTTCTGGGGTTTGCCGGTATTGCAGAGCCGACCTCTTTTTTCGATGAGTTGAGATCACTCGGCCTTAACCTAGTGCACACCATTCGCTTTCCGGATCACACAAGATATACCGGGGACAACACTGATCTTCTTCGCGCGGCAATGCAGCAATACGGAGCGGAGATTGCAGTGACAACCGAAAAGGACGGGGTAAAGCTGAAAGGATTGGCACTGGAGTTTACGATTAAGATTCTGCTTGCCCGCATGGAGCTTGTCATTGAAGAGCCCTCGCTTCTGATTGAGAGCCTGCGCAATTTGCTTCAAAAATATCGCTGATTATGGCAGAGTACCTCATTCAATTTTCCAAGGAACGATTGCCATGCTTACCAACGAATTCCTGGCTATACTGGCCTGTCCGGTCTGCAAGGGAAAACTTGCCCAACCGCAAGACGGCAACTCCTTGCTTTGTGTTCCCTGTAACCTCAAATATCCTGTCAGAGACGGCATTCCGGTCATGCTTGTAAATGAGGCCGAGCAGATCACGGCCTCAAACAAGACCCTGTGAAAGCGGTGAATCCAAAGCAGATACGCCGTATCCTGATCCGTGCAGTCAACTGGGTTGGTGATGCTGTCATGACCACGCCGGCAATCGGGGTTATCCGACGACATTTTCCAGACGCGGAAATCACTATCCTCGCAAACCCGCTGGTGTCACCGCTCTTTTCACCTCATGACTGGGTCGATCGGGTAATGGTGTTCGATCGCACCGGGAAGCACGGTGGAATTATCGGCAGGCTCAAACTTGCTCGAGAGTTGTGTAAGGAGTCGTTTGATATGGCGTTCATCCTGCCCAACTCATTTGACTCCGCCCTGCTGCCATGGCTGGCCGGCATACCTGCCAGACTCGGCAAGAGCAGTGACGGCCGCGGACTCCTGTTAACCGAAAGCTACTGCCCGGACAAGAGTGCCGTCATCAGCCACGAAGTGGATTATTACCTTGACCTGCTCCGGCATTTCGGACTTTCCGGTCAATCAGGCGCACCGCAACTCTTCACCACACCAGATGAAGAGAAGGCTGCGACTCAAAGACTGGCGGAACAGGGGATAACCGAAGACCATTTCGTCATAGGAATCAATCCCGGCGCTGCATACGGCTCGGCCAAACGCTGGTATCCGGACAGGTTCGCCGAAGTTGCCAGTCAATTGGCCGCAGAGTGGGCGGCCAGGATTGTCATCTTCGGCGGACCGGGCGAAGCCGTTATTGCCGCTGATATCGCACGAAACATTGACGTCGGTTGCCTTAATCTGGCCGGAAAGACCAGTATGAGAGAGTTGATGTCACTGATCAGACGCTGCAATTTATTCATCACCAATGACTCCGGGCCGATGCATATAGCCTCGGCCTTCGACGTGCCGACCGTGGCCATCTTCGGCCCGACCGACCACGCCACTACGTCACCCCTTACTGACAGGGCGATTATAGTTCGCAAGGATGTGGAATGCGCCCCCTGCAAACTGCGGGAGTGCCCGACCGATCACTGCTGTATGACCGCCATTACCGCCGGTGACGTTGTCTCGGCGGCCATGAGGCTTTATCAAAAAACTCCGTCAATAAAGGTAGTACAATGTCAAAAACACTCGTAACCGGCGCAGCGGGCTTTATCGGTTACCACCTCAGCAAACGCCTGTTGGCGCGAGGGGACGAGGTTGTCGGTCTCGACAACCTGAACGACTATTACGATGTGCGACTAAAGCATGACCGTCTAAAACAGTTGGAGGGGCATCCGGGGTTCAGATTCGTCAAAGGTTCGCTGGAGAACCGGCAGGCAATCGAGCAGCTCTTCAATACGGAAAAATTCGACAGGGTGATCAACATGGCAGCCCAGGCCGGAGTGCGCCACTCACTGAAGAATCCGCACGCATACGTCAGCAGCAACATTGTCGGATTTATGAACATTCTGGAAGGGTGCCGCCATACCGGCGTTAAACATCTGGTCTACGCCTCATCCAGCTCGGTTTACGGCGCCAACACAACCGTGCCATTTTCGGTGCATCATAACGTAGACCACCCGATGTCGCTGTATGCGGCCACCAAGAAGGCCAACGAACTGATGGCCCACAGCTATTCGAGCCTGTATGACCTGCCGACCACCGGTCTGCGCTTTTTCACTACCTACGGTCCCTGGGGCAGACCTGATATGGCGCTGTTCCTATTTACCAAAGCCATTCTGGATGGACGGCCCATCGATGTTTTCAGCCGGGGCAGAATGCAGCGCGATTTCACATACATCGACGACATAGTCGAGGGGGTTGTCAGACTCTCGGACACTACACCGGCGGCAAATCCCTCCTGGAACAGCAATGCGCCTGACCCCGGCACCAGTTACGCCCCGTACCGCATCTACAACATCGGCAACAGCAATCCGGTCGAGTTGCTGTATTTCATTGAAACATTGGAAAAATTTCTGGGCAAGACAGCCGTGAAGAACCTGCTTCCGATGCAGGCCGGCGATGTTCCGGCCACCTGCGCCGATGTGGGTGATCTTATTCATGACGTTGGATTTGCCCCGAACACACCGCTTGAGGAGGGTGTCAGGATTTTTGTGGAGTGGTACCGGGGTTATTATGGTGTGTAGTCAGACTGACTCTTTATTTAAACAGCAGGAACGACATGAACATCTTTAAGCGACTGGTAAATTACACCAAGCCCTACTGGTGGCGGATTGTCATAGCCGCTTTGTCCTCCATGGCGGTCGGTGGCATGGACGGAGCATTTGCCTATTACGTCGCGCCGCTTCTCAAGAAGATATTCCAGTCCCACGACCTTACAATCTTCACCTTCCTACCGCTCGGCATCATCGCCATCTTCACGATGCGCGGGCTCTGCCGCTACCTGAACGACTTCTTCATGCGCACCGCCAGCCAGCTGGTGGTGCAGGATATTCGCAACCAGCTATACAGCCGGAATATCTTTATGGGGCTCCGTTTCTTCGGCGGCCAGACAACCGGCACTCTCATGTCCAGGGTACTGAATGACGTGACGGTCATGCAGGAGGGGATGATCAGCATAATTGTGGGCATCTTCCGCGACGGGATCTCCGCCGCGGCGCTGCTGGGGGTAATCTTCTACCGCAACTGGCAGCTGGCGATCATCTCTTTCCTGGTAATCCCGCTGACGGTCTACCCGGCCCAGAAGATCGGCAAGCGGCTGAAGAGCATTTCCCGCCAGAGCCAAGAGAAGATGGGCGATATATCCAGCATCCTGCAGGAGACATACTCCGGCATCAAGGTGATCAAGGCCTTCAGCCTGGAGGGACGATCGATCGAAAAGTTCAAATCTGCAAACCTCGGCTATTACAACTTCATGCGGAAGTCGATCAAGTACAGCAACCTGTCATCACCGATCATGGAGTTCATTACGTCGCTCGGCATTGCCGCTGTGGTCTGGTTTGGCGGCAGCAAGGTGATGAACGGACAGATGTCGGCTGCCGATTTCTTCTCTTTTATCACAGCCATGGCCCTGGTCTACTCACCAATCAAACGACTGAGCACCGCTTACAACGACTTCCAGCGCTGCCTTGGCGCAGCCGAACGGGTTTTCGAGATAATGGATAAAAACCCTGAAATCGTGGATCCTCCCGGCGCGATTTCCATAGAGCGCGTCGGGGGGAATGTGGATTTCCACAATGTATCGTTCCGTTTTGGCGACCCCTGGGTGTTACGCAATATTTCGCTTTCCGCCCGCACGGGCGACATCATCGCCCTGGTCGGCCCGTCGGGGGGCGGCAAGACCACCCTGGTATCACTCATTCCCCGCTTTTACGACGTATCAGAGGGGAGAGTAGAAATCGATGGACATGATGTTCGCTCGATCAGGCTTGGCGGCCTCGTGTCTCAAGTGGCACTTGTGGATCAGGAAACGACTCTTTTTAACGATACCCTTGCCAACAACATCCGCTACGGCAAGCCGGGCGCGTCAGACACCGAGGTCGAGGCGGCCGCACGGGCAGCCTTTGCCCATGAGTTCATATCTGAGATGCCTGAAGGATATGAGACCAACATCGGCGACCGCGGAGTGCGTCTTTCCGGCGGCCAGCGCCAGAGAATCTGCATCGCTCGTGCCCTGCTGAAGGATGCCCCGATCCTGATCCTGGACGAGGCAACCAGCGCCCTGGATACCGAGAGCGAACAGATGGTGCAGAACGCTCTCAACAACCTGATGAAGAACAGAACTACCTTCGTGATCGCACACCGACTCTCCACCGTGCTGAATGCCGACCGGATCCTGGTGCTTGACAAGGGAAAGATTGTGGAACAGGGCTCGCATGAGGAGTTGCTGCGCCGGGAAGGCCTGTATCAAAAACTGTATTCAATGCAGTTCCAGGATGCAGAGACGTGCTGAACAGGCCCAGGATGGACGTAAAGGCGCGCAGACGGCGCTTTGTCCTGTTGTTCGATGACCTGCACAGCGTCCATCTCTTCAAGGACGTGGGCCAGATCCCGTATCAGATGCAGCGGCACTTCGGCTACGACGCCGAGATCGTCTGCCGCCGTAACGAAGAGCGATATCTCTACCTGGATGATGCCCTGCAGGGGTTGAAGATCGTTTTCCATGACGGGCATCCCTATCGTTATCTGCTGAAGCATGCCAGGGAGATCGACGTCCTGATGCTGCTCCATGTAAGCACCAGCACCATCTATCGCGGGATGCTGTATAAGCTGCTAAATCCTGCAGGTTGCCTTTATGTCAAGACGGACATGAGCGGCGATAGTATCCGCTACGCAAAATGGGGGGAGCGAAACTTCATCACCCAGTCAAAACGACAGCTGCTGTTCAAGCAGTTCGTGAAACGGGTCGATATCGTTTCGTTTGAGACCAAACGTTCCTACCGGGGTGTCGACAATATACCGCCGGAGAAAACGCTGCTGCTCCCCAACGGCTTCGATCCGGACTTCATCGACTGGTACGGCGTCCGGCGCAGGCCGTTTATAGACAAGGAGAATATCATTCTCCTTGTGGGGCGTCATGGCGATTTTGCCAAGAACACTGAGATGATGCTCGATGCGCTAGAGGTCATGGCTGATATCGGGAACTGGCAGGTCTGGTTCGTCGGCCCGATGACCGCAGAGTTTGAGAAGCGCCGCATCGCCTTCCTGAAACAGCACCCACAGCTGGCCGACAGGCTGGTATTTACCGGCCAGATCGATGACAAACGGGAACTGTTCGAGCTGTACAGCCGCGCCAAGCTGCTCTGCCTCACATCCCGATGGGAAAGCTGGGGTATGGTCTGCGTGGAGGCGATGGCTTTCGGCTGCGTGCCGGTCATGACGGCGGTATCGTCGGCGGAGGATATTACCGGCAACGGGACAGCGGGCAGGATCGTGGAACAGGGAAACAGCGGCCATCTGGCCGGGACATTGAAGGCTCTCTGCGCGGATCAGGAAGAGTTGCAAACCCTCTCGAAGGCAACTCTGGAACGCAGCCGGAAACGCTTCACCTGGAAAGACAACCTCGCAGGGCTGGATCAGAAAATCGTATGCCGATAAATTCAGAATCCACTACATCGCCGCCCGCCCGCTGTCCGGTCTGCCAAGGAGATGACTTCTCCGTATGGGGCCGGGTCGAAGCCTACGACATCTTTCAGTGCAACGGCTGCGGCCTCGGCCTGACCGCCCCGGTTCCATCCCCGGACGAGTTGGAGGCCCTCAACCGGGAACTCTACACGCTGGAGCGGCGAATTCAGGCCTACCTCCCGAAACAGCGCTACTTTGAACGGCGCTATCGCAAGTGTATAACCGCATTGAAGCGCTTCAAGAAAAACGGACGGCTGCTCGACGTGGGGTGCAATATCGGCCTTTTCCTTAAGGTCGCCCATGACGAGGGATATGATGTGACCGGCGTCGAATTGAACCGGGAGTGCGCTGAATTCGGGTCAAGGCATTTCGGGGTGCCGATCCGCTCCGAGTACCTGGAAGATGCCGTTTCCGAGCTGGGCCGTTTCGATGTGATCACGCTCTTCGACGTGCTGGAGCATATCCCTGATATGTCTGCTTTCATAAACACCGTTAAATGTGTCCTTAAAGATGATGGTGTACTGGTAGTGCAGCTCCCAAATCTGGGGAGCCTGATGGCCGGAATAGCCAAGTCGAAGTGGGGTTGGCTCACCCCCCCTGATCATCTCTACCACTTCACCCCGGATGCCCTGCGCCTGTACCTTGAAAGAAACGGATTCGAGGTAGTCATGCTTAGGACTTGGGAACCATCAAAGGAGTTCACAAGGAACCTGCTCTCCGCCTGCTGCCCGCCTGGGCCGATTGCAAAATTCATCTTCAAGCTGATCAGGGAGCTGAAACTGGTGCTGCTCCCCGTGCTCTGCCTGCAGCATGTCTGGTGGCGGCAGGAGCGCGGGGGGCTCATCGAGGTATATGCCGTGAAACGCCCTGCAGGAGGAGACCGCTGAAGGTCTGAAATATTGTCATGGAAAAGATATCCGCCTACATAATCTGCTACAACGAGGAACGCAACATCGCCGACGCCGTAAAGAGCGTCCTGTGGGCCGACGAGGTGGTTGTGTGCGACTCCTTCAGCAACGACCGTACCGCCGAGATCGCCGCATCTCTGGGGGCGCGGGTGGTGCAGATCCCCTTTGAGGGTTTCGGCAAACTGCGCACGGCGGCGATCGCCAGCACGAGCCACGATTGGGTCTTCAGCCTGGATACCGATGAGCGCTGCACCGAGGCCGCCCGGGATGAAATCCGACTGATCGTGGCATCCCCGGATGCCAGGGACGCCTATTATGTGCCGCGCCGCAACGTCTTCATGGGGCGACGGATCAAGCATTGCGGCTGGTATCCCGACTATCGCCAGCCCCAGCTCTTCCGGCGCAACGCCCTGACCTTCGACGAGGCCATGGTGCATGAGGGATATACAGTCAACGGCCGGACCGCGTTCATGAAAAACTTCATCTGGCAGTATCCCTATCGCGACCTGTCACAGCTGATCGGCAAGATGGAACGCTACTCCACCCTCGGGGCCAGCAAGCTGGCTTACCGGGGGCGCTCCGCCACCATGCTGACCGCCTTTGTGCATGCTGCCGTGGCCTTCTTCCGCATCTACATATTCAAGCTTGGGATACTGGATGGATGGCCGGGTTTCGTGATCTCCTTCGCCAACTTCGAAGGGACCTTCTACCGCTATGCCAAAAAGGCCGAAATGGATGCCGGCTGGGACAGGACCGGGACCGATGGGCGCTAGACCGTCCATCGCCGCGATCGTCTCGACTTACAACTCACCGGATTATCTGCGGCGGGCGCTGGAAGGGTATCGCGCCCAGACCCTCCATCCGGACGAGTTGATCGTGGCCGACGATGGTTCGACGGACGAGACCGCTCGGGTCGTGGAAACCTTTGCAAAGCAGGCGCCTTTTGTTATCCGGCATGTCTGGCATGAGGATCTGGGATTCAGGCTGGCGGAGATCCGCAACCGCGCCATTGCAGCCGCAACGACCGACTACCTGCTTTTCACCGATGGAGACTGCATCCCGCATCCGCGCTTTGTCGAAGATCATGGCAGGATGATGCGCAAAGGCTCCTTTGTAACCGGAAAACGGATGCTGGTCGGTCAGGAACTTTCGCAATCATTCAGCTGGCAGGGGGTGGCGATGGCCCTGTCGTGCTGCCAGAAGGGCGCGCTGTCCGGCTGTCACCACCTGATCCGTCTGCCCTGGCTTGTTCTGTCGCGGCAGGGCAACAAGGGGCTGCGTGGTTGCAACATGGCAGCCTTTCGCGCGGATCTCCTGGCGGTGAACGGTTTCAATGAACGCATCACCGGCTGGGGGCGCGAGGATTCGGAACTGGTCGCCCGACTGTTTGCCTATGGCCTGACTCGTAGGGAAGCCCCCTTCGCTGCCGTGGTGCTGCACCTCTGGCATCCGGAAAACAGCCGTAACAGCCTGGCCACGAATGACCGTATGCTGGAGGAGGCGCTTGTTTCAGATCAATACCGCTGTCCGGAGGGAATTGTCAAGGGTGGGGAAATATCCCTATGAGCCTGCCATCCGTTACCTTTGAAACCAAGTGCTACGAAAAGGACTGGGAGATCCTCCTCAAAACCGGACGCCTTGAAGCTATGATCGCACGCAGTCAATTCGAGTTTTCCGAGCGAATACTCTATATCAACAATGTGAATGATCCGGACAAGGTCAAGCTGTATGCTGAACGATTCAAGGAGCGGGGGATTATCACAGGGCATGTCCTGGTTGAGGAGCATGCCGACGAAGCACTGGCTTTTTTCGGTCTCAACCGTGACAGCTTCAATGGAGGGTACTACTATTCGATCCAGGAGCTGGTAGGCATCTACTGCTGCCGGTCAGACTACCTGCTGCACTTCTCAAGCGACAGCATACTGGAAGGTTCTTTTCCATGGATAGAGAAAGGGATAGACCTTCTGAATCGAGATCCACGGATTCGTACAATCAACTGCGTCTGGAATCGCAAACATTGCGAAGCCCGCGACAATGCCTTTGAAGAGAACGACGATTTCTGGATCGGACACGGATTTTCCGACCAGTGTTATCTGATCAGAACTGCCGACTTCCGTTCACGTATTTACGACGAGTCCCACCCTGCCTCCGAGCGCTTTCCGGCCTACGGCGGCGAGCTGTTTGAAAAACGTGTTGATGCATGGGGGCAGAATAACGGTTACCTGCTGGCGACCTACAAGCATGGCGGTTACCTGTCAAAGAACTTCCCCCGGAACCGCCTTCTGAGAACGGCCGGGCGACTGCTGGGGCTCTATGACCGTTGAGATTTTGGCCGAATATGCCGAGGGTCATCCTTACATTGTCGGCAATGGGCGCTTGGCAAGACTCACTGAAGTTCAGAGTAGAATAAGCGTGATTTTGACTGGAGGAACCGCATGAAGTTAAAGGGCATTTTGTATCTTTTGGGGATCTGGCGGCCCCGGACCAAGACCTACGGCTTCAGGGTCACTGAAAGCTATCTGCCTGCCTGCGGGAAGATAAGATTTGCACAATGGCTGCATCCCAGGCAGGGTATCGTGGAAATCAAGCAGGAGACGGTTGATGAATTGAAGAGATATCTACGGGATGGTGATGTTGCGTTGGACATCGGAGCACATTCGGGAGATACCACCGTACCCATGGCTATTGCGTGCGGCCGCAGCGGCATGGTCTTCGCCCTGGAACCGAACAGGTACATCTTTCCGGTACTTGAAGAAAATGCCCGACTTATTGAGGAGTATGGCACCATCGTGCCCTTGAACTTCGCCGCTGCCGAAAACGACGGAAAAATTATATTCGAATATTCAGACGAGGGATTTTGTAACGGAGGTCTGCACAAGGGGATCGGGGTCCTGCAACACGGGCACTTCTTCAAACTGGAAGTGGATCAGAAAAATTTGATCGCCTTCCTCAACTCATCGTACCGCGAGGCCATGAAAAGGATAAGATTTATCAAAACAGATTGCGAGGGGTATGATTTATACGTCATCAAATCGCTACTGCCGCTGATATCAGAAAACAGGCCTTATCTGAAGATAGAAGTTCATAAGAATACCACCGGTGATTATCGCAAAGAGCTGTTCGGCCTGCTTACCGATTATGGATATGATATTTTTCTGCACGCATCCGACAGCCATATGAAAGGTGGACGGTTAGAGTTGAATGCCATGCTTGCCAGCGAACACTACGATATTTTCTGCATCCATCAGCATGACTAGCCCTGGAATAGACATCTCCTTCGTGACCGTGAGCTTCAACACCCTCGACCTCATCAAGGATCTCCTCGAATTCTTTTACTCAGTAAAGCTGCCATTCAGCTACCGATTAATAGTGGTTGACAACGATTCCCACGATGGCTCCCAGGAATTTCTGCGGCAGTGTAACGACATCGTCTATATCCAGTCCGGTTCGAATTGCGGTTACGGGCGGGCCATCAACCTGGGAATCGCCGCTTCCGCCAGTAGCTATATCTGTGTGCTTAATTCCGATGTACTGTTGAACCGGAAAGCCCTCGTAACAATATGGGAGTTTATGGAAGCGCACCCTGCGGCAGGTGTTGTTGCCCCGCGTATAACCTATGGAGATGGCAGAGATCAGGGCTTTATATTCAGTTGTTCTCTGCTCTCCCATTACTTTACACTTGCAGCAAAACTCCGGTCAAAACTGGTGAAAATCAAGGTGACCCGCAAAAAAGAACCATACCGCGTCGATGGCGTCCTGGGTGCCTTTTTTATAATCCGCAGCAATGTGTTTGAAAATATGCTCTTTGATGAAGAGTTCTTCTTTTATTGCGAAGATTTAGCCCTGGCTCATCGACTCATGAATGAACGTGTGGTTTCTTATGTCATTCCATCAGTAAGCATCATCCATTACGGGGGTGAATCAAGCTCCACGTCATGTGTGAAACATTTTTACACGAGTAAGTATCTATACCTGAGAAAATTTTACGGCGATACTCACGCACGTTTAATCAATATAATCGACCTGCTCCGTTTTCAGTGGAAGCGGGTCTTGTACGGCACACTTTCATTCATCAGCGGGTCGCGACACTTTACAGCCAAAAAAGAATATTATGATGTCGCCGTAAAAGCCGTTCTGGCCAATACCGGGCATTGACCATGCGCGTCCTGATCATAAAAACATCAGCCATGGGAGACATCATTCATGCGCTACCTGTGCTGGATTATCTGCATCAGGTCGTGCCGGGCATCGCCATAGACTGGGCCGTTGAGGAGCAGTTTCGCGACCTGCTGGAGGGCAATCCCCTGCTGTCCTGCCTTCGCATCATGCGGTCGCGCGCCTGGCGAAAGCGACCGCTATCGGCCGACACGCTCAGCGAGGTGCAAGCCTTCCGGAAGACTCTGCTTCATGAGCGATACGATATAGCCTTTGACATTCAGGGCAACCTGAAGAGCGGCGTAATCGCGTGGGCGAGCGGTGCAAGGGAAAGGTTCGGATTCACATCAGACCATCTTCAGGAGTCGCTCAATTCTCTCTTCAGTATGCACCGGATCCGACAACGAGAGCAGGACGACCATGCCGGCGGCCGCTATCTCAGGATCGTCAGCGCTCCATTTGATCGCGATTATATCGGCATGGAACTGTCGTCACAGATCCATACCGGACCGCCAGAGGATGCCGCTGCAGAGGCGCTGGTCAAGGGCAGCGGCGAGAAACCGGTGATCCTGTTCCACGTCGGCACAACCTGGCAGACCAAGTTCTGGTCCGAGGATGGTTGGATCGAATTGGGGCGCAGGATCTGTTCCGGTTTTCCACACGCCGGCATACTGCTCTCCTGGGGCAACGAGGACGAAAGACTAACCGCCGGACGGGTAGCCGCCGCCATCGGCAGCCGTGCACAGCTGCTTAACAGGTATCCGCTGAAGGGGATCGCGGCCATTCTCAAAAAGGTCAATCTGGTGATAGGCGGCGATACCGGATTGATCCACCTGGCCGCTGCGGTCGGAACATCGACGGTCTCCTATTACAGGGCCAGCGACGGCAGTGTCAGCGGCCCGCGTGGTACACGGCATGTCATCGTACAGTCACCGCTGCCCTGTACACGCTGCCAGAAGACCTCCTGCGACGAAGATACAAAATGTCGTGAAAGTATCACGCCGGAGGCTATCTATGCCGGCGTGGAAAAATTAGTGAGGGTGGCTGAAGGCTCCCGAGGAACTGAATGGAAAAAAGTCTGACCATACTGCAGGTCATTTCTCAGCGGCATCTTTCCGGCGCCGAACGAGTCTGCTTGATGCTTTCGGAGTCGCTGCAGCGGCGAGGCCACCGGGTTGTGCTGGTCTGCAAGAGGGACACAGCCATGCTGGAGGAGGCCGCCCTTCGCGGCCTGGATGTCCGTACTCCGGGACTGTCGGGCAAGTTCAACCCGTTGGTGCCGATGAGGCTTATGAGTATTGCCCGGGAAATCGGTGCGGACGTTATCCATACCCACCTGTCGACCGCCTCGCAGTGGGGCGGTGCGGCCGGAAAACTGACAGGCATTCCGGTCGTTTCGCATGTGCATGCCATGAATTCAAAACACTTCTTCCTGCTTGCGGATGTCATGGTGGCCTGTTCTGAAGGGGTTCGCAATCATCTGACCGGTCAGGGGGTATCCCAGCAAAAGATACGGGTGGTTTATAACGGCATCGAGGCAAAGCGGGTCGAGATTCCGCTTGATCGCCGCCCGCTGCGGGAAGAGCTCGGAATCGCTGACGATGCCCCTCTGCTGGTGTGCATCGCCCACCTGGCGGGGAAGAAAGGGCAGGAGTACCTGATAGGCGCAGTAGCGCGACTGAAGGAGCGGTGGCCGGAGATCCGCTGCCTCTTCGCAGGCATCGGGGAACGGGCCGAGGCTTTGCAGCTCCAGGTTGACGACCTGGGTATTGGAAGCAATGTCATTCTGCTCGGATACCGCAACGACGCCATAGCCCTGATGAATGCAGCCGACTGCGTCATTCTGCCTTCGCTTGGCAAGGAAGGCCTGCCGCTGGTGCTGCTGGAAGCGGCCCTGCTGGGGAGACCGGCCATATGCAGCAACATTCCGGGCAACAATGAGGTCGTCATAGATGGTACGACCGGCCTCCTCTTCCCTCCCGGTGATACCGACGCACTTGCGGATAGCATCGATCTACTGCTCTCCGACCGTGAACTGAGCGGGCGGATGGGCGCTGCCGCCCGCTGCCGGGCCATGACCGAGTTTACCATCGAGGCGATGACCGATCGCATGGAGTCGGTATATCGTGATCTGATCCGGCAGCGCAAGGGGGAGTCGTAATGTCCGCGCTTCACCGCTTTTCCCGTACCGAACTTATGATCGGAACCCCAGGCCTGGAGCTGCTTCGTAACAGACGAGTAATGGTCTGCGGCATCGGCGGGGTGGGCAGCTACGCGGCCGAGGCCTTGGGGCGGGCCGGCGTCGGGCGAATCACTCTGGTCGATTTTGATGACATCTGCCTGACCAACGTTAACCGCCAGATCCACGCCCTTTCCAGCACTATCGGCCTGTCCAAGGTGGAGACTATGGCTTCAAGGTTGCGAGACATCAATCCTGATGCCGAAATTGTGCCGGTCAAGGCTTTTTTTTCGCAGGAGAATGCTGATGAACTGCTCACACCACGGCCGGATTATGTACTGGACGCTATCGACCACTTTACCGCCAAGGCTGCCCTGATCACCACGTGCCGTAGCCTTGGTATTCCGGTGATCTCCAGCATGGGAGCAGCCAACAAGCTCGACACAACCAAGATTCAGGTGGCCGACATCTCGGCCACCCGCAACTGCCGAATGGCCCGCAGCATGCGTAAAATACTGCGCAAAGCCGGAATTATCAGCGGTGTACAGGTTGTGTATTCCATCGAAGAGCACCGTGAGCTCAACCCTTATTCAGCCCACTGCGGCACCGAATGCATCTGCCCAAACCGCGGCGAGCAGGTGTTCAACTGCGACAACCGTCGGGTTATCTTGGGCAGCATATCGTACATTCCCTCGATATTCGGGCTTACCATGGCCGGAGTCGTCGTTAATCAATTGCTGAATGCAGATCCGGAGGAGTTGTCAGTATTTTAAATTTTAACTGCAGATCATGATGCTTTTTTGTTGACAAGCCCGAGAAATAAAGGGTAACGTTCAAAATAACCTCGCGTTAGCTTCCTGGAACCCGAACAGAAACCCCTTAAACATCTTCGCACGCTGTTTTTATACGAACCTACAAAATGAATTGATAAAGTGCTCTACAGGCTGGGAGTCCCAACCAGGGCATGTTCCGCTAATTGATCCTCTAAAGGTCTTTTCGAAAACATTTTCCACGCCAACAACCTGAGAAACTTTATTATCAAAACCAATACCATGCAGTACTTCGCGCAGGAGAGCAGATGAATTTACAAGAACTTAAAAACAAGAAAATCAGTGAGCTTAACACCATCGCGCGTGAGCTCAACATCGAAGGGGCATCCAGCCTGCGCAAGCAGGATCTGATCTTTGCCATCCTCAATGCCCAGACCGAGCAGAACGGCTCGATCTTTGGTGAAGGGGTATTGGAAACCCTGCAGGATGGTTTCGGGTTTTTGAGAGCCACCGACTACAACTATCTGCCGGGTCCGGATGATATTTATGTTTCTCCCAGTCAGATCCGACGATTTAATCTGCGTACAGGCGATACTGTTTCGGGCCAGATCAGGCCGCCCAAAGAAGGAGAACGTTATTTTGCCCTTCTGAAAGTAGAGGAGGTCAATCATGAATCGCCGGAAGTCGCCCGCGACAAGATCCTTTTTGATAACTTGACCCCGCTCTACCCCCTGGAAAAACTCAAGCTTGAAACAACCCCAGATAATATGCCGATGCGTGTGATCGAGCTGGTGGCGCCGATCGGAATGGGGCAACGCGGCCTGATAGTGGCTCCCCCACGAACAGGTAAAACCATGCTGATTCAGAACATCGCGAACTCGATAGCCGCCAATCACCCTGAAGTCTATCTGATCGTGCTTCTGATCGATGAGCGCCCTGAGGAGGTGACCGATATGCAGCGCTCGGTCAAAGGCGAAGTTATATCATCCACCTTCGACGAGCCGGCCACCCGCCACGTTCAGGTGGCCGAGATGGTCATCGAGAAGGCCAAACGACTGGTTGAACACAAAAAAGATGTCGTCATCCTGCTGGATTCCATAACGCGTCTGGCACGGGCCTACAACACCGTGCTGCCCCCTTCCGGCAAGATTCTCACCGGCGGCGTGGACGCGAATGCACTACAAAAACCAAAGCGGTTCTTCGGCGCAGCCCGCAATATCGAAGAGGGTGGTTCGTTGACCATCATTGCCACAGCCCTGGTCGATACCGGCAGCAAGATGGACGAAGTCATCTTCGAAGAGTTCAAGGGCACCGGCAACATGGAGCTGCACCTTGATCGCAAGCTGGTTGAGAAACGTATCTTCCCGGCCATTGATATCAACAAGTCCGGTACCCGCAAGGAAGAGTTGTTGATAGAAAAGAGCTCTCTTAACCGTATCTGGATCCTGCGTAAGGTGATTCACCCTATGAACGTTGCTGACAGTATGGAGTTCCTGCTGGACAAGCTTTCTGAGGCCAAGACAAATCAGAATTTTCTGGATTCCATGTCTAAATAACCAGAAAATGGTTGCAATAAACCGCCATAATCGTTACGATTACAAACTGCAATTCATATTTGATCAATTTTACGCTGAAAAGTAATACTGAAGGAGGAAGAGATGAAAGAAGGTATTCACCCCATGTATTCCGATGTAACCGTCAAGTGCCTCTGCGGCAACACGTTCCAGACCCGGTCCACAAAGAAGGAAATCAACACGGAGATATGCTCGGCCTGCCACCCGTTTTTCACCGGCAAGCAGAAACTTGTTGATACCGCCGGTCGTGTTGAGCGCTTCAAAAGACGTTACGGCCAGATCTGATCAGCCGTTACGCAGACACACGAAGGGGCTTTGTCGCGAGGCAAATCCCCTTTTTTTACTCCAGCAATTCCCGGCCCTGGTAAACAGGTTAGTTGCATTACCCAAATTATTTTCCGCCAGAAAAGCGCAGAAAATAATTTGTAACTTACTAACCCCGGTAGCGTGATCATCATATTTCCAACTAAGAGCGTTCCAGATCCAATAAAATACTGTGAACTTTGCTCTCGCAGGGTGCTATGAACAGCGTTATTCTGATCGAACACACACCCAATCCTGAACTGACGGTTGCTCTTGCCGCCCGGCTCTGCTATTCCCCCTCATCCATCAATAAGCTGAGGGAAAAGCTGGAAGCATCCGATATCGAGGCCTTCCTGGACAAGATCATGTCGCTGGGACACCACTCGGTTCTTGAGCACGCCTCGTTCACATTCGGTATCGAAGGAATCTCACGAGTCACAACTCACCAGCTGGTTCGTCACCGTATCGCCTCATTTTCGCAGCAATCGCAGCGCTACGTCTCGCACAAGGAAAATTTCACTTCAATTATGCCGGACAGCATCTCTGAGAATCCTGCCGCCAGACAGATATTTGCCCTCATGTCGGAGAGTGTTCACAAAGCCTACACCCAGCTGGTCGAGATTGGAATCCCGGCTGAGGACGCCCGGTACATTCTGCCAAATGCTACCGAGACCAAAATTATCATGACGATGAACGCCCGAGAACTGCTTCATTTTTTTGCCCTGCGATGCTGTAAGAGGTCCCAGTGGGAGATTCACGCAATGAGTGTAGAAATGCTGCGACTGGTTAAGAGAGTAGCGCCGGTCATATTCCGGGAAGCCGGACCCGGCTGTGTAAGCGGCCCCTGTCCGGAAGGCAGGTTCTGCTGCGGACATACGGCAGAAGTCAGAGAATTTTATAAGAATCTGGAATAACTCAACTTTCGCAATTGCTTAGTAAGCACCCCCCGCCAAGGCAGGGGTAAATGAATCACTAAAAGAGGACAAATGGATAAGATACACGTAGGCGGTCAGGCGGTCATTGAAGGGGTTATGATGCGTGCCCCCCGTTCGATTGCCATTGCGGTTCGTCGTCCCGACGGCGAAATCGTAGTCAGAAAAGAACTGGTGGTGCCGCTCTCCGAGCGTTTTCCGATTGTAAAGCTGCCGATCATTCGCGGGGCGGTTGCCCTCTTCACCTCCCTCATCATAGGAATCAAGGCGCTCAATTTCTCTGCCAATGAAGCGATGACCGAGGAGGAGAAAAACAAAGAGGGGGTAAAAGAGGGTGGAGGGGAACTTTCTTCATGGGCCATGGCGGGCACCATGACTGTAGCGTTCGGCTTCGGCATCTGCCTATTCTTCCTGTTGCCGCTCTATATGACCAAGCTGTTGACCCCGGTTATCGGCGACAACAACATAGTCTTTAATCTCGTGGACGGTGTCATACGGGTGATCCTGTTTCTACTCTACATCTGGGCCATCTCCCGCATGAAGGATATTCAGAGGGTCTTCCAGTATCACGGCGCCGAACACAAGTCGATCTTCACCTTCGAAGCCGGAGAAGAATTGATAGTAGAGAACGTGCGCCGCTTCAGCCGTCTGCACCCGCGCTGCGGAACCAGCTTCCTGCTGATTGTCATGCTGGTCAGCATCGCCGTTTTTTCCTTGATACCCAAACTCTGGCCGTTCTATCTCAAGGCCGGTTCGCGTATCATCCTGTTGCCGATGATCGCCGGAATATCCTACGAATTCCTGAAGTGGAGCGCCTCTAACGAAAACCACCCGCTGGTAAAAATGATCATTACGCCCGGCCTGGCCCTGCAGCGATTGACCACCCGGGAGCCGGACGACAGCCAGCTTGAAGTCGCCATCCGCTCCCTGAACGAAGCTCTGGATGTAAATGCAGGCTACAAGGATGACCGACTTGTTGTATAATTCCAATTCCAAATCAAGGCGCTATCTTCGTTGGCTCGTCTTCGGCTCCTCAACGTACGTAATTGTACGCTTCGTCGCCTAAATCCTCGCCGCCTTGATTTCATCCTTGATTTGAAATCGGCATAAGGAGACTCACCATGTCATT
>Ga0118677_10002887_pt1 | contig 33706 bp, 29 predicted proteins | sample AliMusrvi5mmetaG_FD_86154 | JGI IMG/M metagenome (GOLD analysis project Ga0118677, IMG submission 86154) | reverse complement strand
TTGAAGAAATTAAAGACCGCAGGAAAAATCCGGGTTATTCGACGTACACCCCTCAACTTTTCATGAGCCAGCTTGGCATCGAAGATATTGCAACCATTCAGCAATCCATGTATAAATTTCCGGGATTTTATATTCAAAACCGTACGTTGCGTGAATATACTTATCCAATCGCAGCTCATGTGTTGGGAAGTATTGGTGAAGTATCACAAAAAAAGATTGATAATGATGACTATTACAAACGTGGCGATTACGCTGGTCGGGATGGGGTTGAATATACATACGAAGAACAGCTCCGTGGTGAAAAAGGTGTAGAAATCCTGCTTCGTGATGCCAAAGGTCGAATAAAAGGGAAATACGAAAACGGGAAAGAAGATATTTCTCCAAAAGCTGGTCAAAATCTAACTTTAACCCTTGATATCGAACTTCAACTATTGGCTGAACAGCTTTTAAAAGGGAAAATGGGCAGCGTTGTTGCCATTGAACCTACCACAGGTGAAATCCTTGCCATGGTTTCGAATCCATCGTTCAATCCGGCAATTCTGGTTGGTCGTCAACGGTCAAAGAACTACAATGCATTACTTCACGACCCGACAAAACCGCTTATGAACCGTGCTACTCAGGCACTTTATCCGCCTGGATCATCTTTCAAAACTGCTGAGGCATTAGTGTGTCAGCAAATGGGTGGAATTGATGAACATACTTTTTTTGCCTGTAACGGGCCAGCTTCATCACCAATCAAATGCACCCACCGTCATGGGTCGCCGGTAAGTTTGCTGAGTGCTGTTGAAGAAAGTTGTAATCCCTATTTTTGGAATGCTTTCCGGGCAACCATGGAAAAAAATGGATATGGACTTCGAAATATCAACTTCAGAACAAGATATGACGAATGGGCTGACCGTATGAAAAGTTTCGGACTCGGTGAGAAATTTACGGATAGCGATATCTACGAACAATCACGTGGTTATATTCCAACCCAAAAATACTATAACAAGCTGTACAAAGGCGAAATGGGTTGGAAAGCTATTACTATCCGTTCGAATGCTATCGGACAAGGTGAAGTTTTGGCTACACCCCTTCAGATGGCTAACCTGATGTGTGGAATTGCCAACGAAGGACATTATATCAGTCCGCATCTGAATCGTTGCGACTCGTTACGAAAAAAAATCCACTATTGCAAAGTGGATAAGAAATACTATCCAATCGTATTCGAGGCAATGTGGCGCGTATTTGATTCGGGTACGGCCAGTGCATCTAAAATTCCGGGAATTGACATGTGTGGGAAAACCGGTACGGCTGATAATAGCCATGGAAAACCTCACTCAATCTTTGTTGGATTTGCTCCAAGGGTTCATCCAAAAATTGCAATTGCCGTGGTAGTTGAAAATGCCGGATTCGGTTCAATGTTTGCTGCTCCTATCTTCAGTTTAATGGTGGAACAATACCTCACTGGCAAGATTGAACGAACAGATTTACTTGAACGAACAAAAACCACAATAACAAACACAAATGTCCAAGAACGTTAGTATTAAATATGCACTGGACTGGACTACCGTATTTTATTACGTTGTCCTGATTATCATGGGTTGGATAAGCATCTACGGTGCCAGTTACAACTTTGATCAATCAAGTATTTTCGATTTTAGTCATCGTGCAGGGTCGCAGTTTATCTGGATTCTGACGGCATTTGCATTGGGTGGTATGTTGTTGCTGGTCGATTCACGAATGTACGATTTCTTCGCTTACTTTATATATGCGGCTGCCATTTTACTGCTAATTTTCACTATTGTGGCTCCCAGCTCTATAGTTCCCGATATTAAAGGTTCACGATCCTGGATTGTTCTCGGACCTATCCGTTTTCAACCTGTTGAATTGGCAAAGATAGCAACTGCTTTGGCACTTTCCAAGTTTATGAGTTCGTATAATTACAAGCTTAAAACATGGCGCGATTTGCTACCACTAGGCATGTTTATTTTTTTTCCTCTTGGATTAATTATCCTACAACACGAAACCGGTTCGGCACTAGTTTTTCTGGCGTTTTTGCTTATGCTTTACCGCGAAGGAATGAATGGCATTGTACTCTTGTTGGGAACATTTGCCATCGTACTATTTGTGGTTGTTATCCGATTTAGCAATATACCCATACAAGTTGACAGGGGAACGCTGGGATTTGTCACGGCAATGCTTATTATTCTGCTTGTACAGGTTGCCTATGCCATTTTCTTTGGTCGAAACCAAAAAGAAGCCATAACATTATTGATTGGAGCTCTGGCAGTTGCCGTTGCTTCCTACATTGTAAACATCTGGATTCATATCAATTACAACTACATTTCCATAGCTGTAATAGTTGGATCCTGCATTTACTGGATATTTGTAGAACTTATAAACCGATATAAAAAATACTGGTTTTTGGTACTATTTTCTATTGGTTCAGTTCTATTCTGTTTTTCGGCTGATTATCTATTCGAGAAAGTTCTTGAGCCACACCAACGTGTGCGTATCAAAGTATTGCTGAATATGGAAGATGACCCGACAGGTGCCGGATACAACGTGAACCAGTCGAAAATTGCCATTGGTTCAGGTGGATTTTGGGGAAAAGGCTTCTTGAACGGAACGCAGACCAAACTAAAATACGTACCCGAACAGGACACCGATTTCATTTTTTGCACCGTGGGAGAAGAACATGGATTTTGGGGATCAACCCTTGTACTTTTTTTATACTGGCTCTTTCTGATGAGGCTTTTACGTATAGCCGAACGGCAGCGTGAATCATTCAATCGTATTTACGCCTATAGTATAGCGAGTATATTCTTTTTTCACCTCACTATTAATATTGGCATGGTACTCGGAATTATGCCTGTAATTGGTATTCCTTTGCCGTTTTTCAGCTATGGAGGATCCTCGCTTTGGGGTTTTACCATTATGCTGTTTATCTTGCTTAGACTTGACGCAGCAAGGCTAGAGCGAATGCGATAAAAATAATTTCAACACCTCTGTGTACAAATCTAAATTAACCCTTTGAATGTTGCGAGTTTAAATCCCTGTAATGTAGCTCTTTTCACACCTTCATTTTCAAAAAATCATAAAAATTTCATCCCGCTTCAAACATATAAGGCTGTTACCTTGTTTTAAAAAAGTAGGTAAAGATGTTGTTTAAAATGTATTATTGTTAATTTTATCTATATATTGAGTTTAAAAGGAGTTTGACTTCTCATTACAAGCTTAAAGATCAGTAAACCTTAAAGAAGGACTGACTGAGAATACAGAAAATCGCAGAAAATAACCGAACTGTGAAACCTTTTTATTATGAAAAAGAGAAATACATTATACATTCCCGTTTTAATAGGAATGATAATTTCAGCAATTGCAAACGCTCAATTAATAGAACATGCTGATCCGGTAAAATCCCCAAACAATTTAAAGTTGCAAGATCATTTTTACTTGAATAGTTTTGGCATGATTATAGGCTCGATAGAATATGACCCAATTGTTCATTCGATATCTGCACGTGTCCCTGCATTGAAAAATGAAACAACCATCCATCTTTCGGCAGGTGAACTTTCCAGTATTCTGACCGATTCGCAAAAAGCAACTATTACCAACCTACAGCTTACAGGCAGTATAGATGCCCGTGATTTTAAGACCATGCGTGATAGCATGCCAGCACTGTCCGAAATAGATATCAATACCGTTTCTGTTTCTGCTTACATGGGTACGCTAGGTACAGCAGGCTCTCATAACATTATCTACCCTGCCGGTTGTATTCCTCAAAATTCATTTAATTTAGGTAACAATACTAATTACAAACTAACTTCGATAATTTTACCAACCGTCATTACATCTATAGGAGATAGTGCTTTTTACAATTGCGAAAGTCTAACCGGAAATTTAGCAATTCCGGGTTTCGTTACCTCCATAGGTAATAATGCTTTTGAATCGTGTGGAAGCTTGGACGGGACATTAATACTACCAAATTCGTTAACTACACTAGGTGTGAAAGCTTTTTCCGAATGTCATAGTTTGACCGGTTTAACAATATCAGAGTCACTTACTTCGATAAGTGAAGGTGCATTTGATGGAGATTGGTTATTAGGGGGACAACTGACCATTCCGAATTCGGTGACTTCGATCGGCCGTTATGCTTTTTTCTATTGCAGTTTCACGGGTGTTACAATTCCCAATTCGGTGACTTCCATAGGTGCCGGGGCTTTTGGAAAATGTAAAATGCTGTCCGGCAATGTGACCATCCCCAATTCAATTACTTCAATAAGCGATTTTACTTTTGCATTATGCGCGAGATTAACAAGCGTTACACTGCCAAATTCAGTAACTTCCATTGGTAATAATGCTTTTACAATGTCTGGTTTGGCTAGCATTACACTACCAAATTCCATTATCTCCATTGGCGATTGGGCTTTCACCTTGTCCCATTTAACCGGTGGTGTTGCAATTCCGAACTCACTTGTTTCGATAGGTCATGGAGCTTTTTCCTTAACCGGAATAACCGAGTTCATTGTAGAAAATAATAATCCGTATTTCTCAGTCGTCGATGGAGTTTTGTTTAGCAAAGACAAAACCAGTTTGATAGCCTATATTCCGAACAAACTGGGAACTTATACCATACCGGATTTTGTGACTTCCATAGGCAACTACGCTTTTGATTATTGTAACGGATTGACTGCTATTTCAATTCCAAATTCAGTGGTTTCAATAGGCGCCGGAGCTTTTAATAATTGTTCAGAGTTAACTTCTATAACTGTCAATTCCACTACACCAATAGCTCTGAGTGACTCCCTAAACGTGTTTGGACAGACTGCTCAAACCTGTACGCTTTATGTGCCTGCCGATTCTAAAACTCTTTATCAATCGGCCAACCAATGGAAGGATTTTAAAATCATTGAAGAACTACTTCCAACCGGCAGTAAGATTAATTTGGCGAGCAGTAAACAGTTGATTTTGTATCCAAATCCGGTTTCTGAAGGTTTTTACATTCATTCCGGAACGGATGAATGGTCTACCGTTTCGATATATAATTCCACTGGAGTACAGTTGTTTTTATCACAAGTCAAAGGCAAAAGTTATATTGATATTGCCAATTTGCCACAAGGGCAGTATATTGTAAAATTCTCTGCTCCTAACGGCACAATGGAAAAGAAACTCCTGAAGAAATAAAATATGTCTATCCTATATATTTAGCAAGGGTTGTGCAGCTAACGATATCGTAGTTGCACAACCCCTTTCAATTGTATCCGTAGTAATTATTGTATGGCAGATATAGGCATGTCTTCTGTTATTGATCTATACGAATAATTTGGTGTTGAGTCCATATAAAACTTCAATACTTCGCCATTCATAATATCTTTATACAGAATGTAACTTTTGGTATATGGTTTCCCGTTCAGTTCCGCATTCTGAATAAAGATATTTTTCTCGCTGTTGTTTTCAGTAACAACTGCAAACGATTTGTTTTCGAGAAGCTATATTGTTACCTTATCGAATAGCGGACTTCCAAACTCAAAAAGATCATTGGTTGGATTTTCCTCATAAAATCGCTTAGAAGAAAGGATATACCATCCAACATTTGCCCTCAATCTTCATTTCAGATTAATCCATCTTTTTAGGTAGAATAAAATTAATTCTTAGTAAACCATTCTTTTTCAGGCGTTTTTTCAAATTATCAAAACTCTCTATTCTTACAATTTCTGTAATATTTCCAACGTATCCGAAGCAATCATAAATTCTTCGTCGGTTGGAATAACGCACACTTTTACAGTTGATTCAGGAGTACTAAGCAACACTTCTTTTCCACGCGAACGGGCATTTAATTCATTATCAATTTTTACACCCATAAAGCCCAGTCCTTCGGACACATACTCGCGCAATACAGATTGGTTCTCTCCTACTCCGCCGGTAAATATAATAGCATCAGCACCACCCAAAGCAGCTGCATAAGAACCAATGTATTTCTTAATTCGGTATTGGTACATTTCCCATGCCAGTTTCGCACGTTCGTTGCCTTCTTTCATAGCACTTTCAACGTCCCGCAAATCTGAAGAAACTCCGGATATTCCAAGGACTCCACTGTGTTTGTTGAAAAGGGTAGAAACTGCAGCAGCGCCAATCATTTCTTTTTCCATTAGGAATGTTACCACGCCTAAATCAACGTCACCGGAACGGGTTCCCATCATCAAACCTTCAATTGGGGTAAAACCCATAGAAGTATCAACCGATTTACCGTCTTTAATGGCACACACAGAACATCCGTTACCAATGTGAGCCGTAATAATACGTGAGTTATTGTAGTCCAATCCTAAGAAATCAGCAGCACGTTTTGATACGTAACGGTGGCTTGTTCCATGGAAACCGTAACGACGAATGCCGTATTTAGCATACAACGAATAAGGAATTCCGTACATATAAGCATAATCAGGCATTGTCTGATGGAATGCAGTATCGAAAACCGCTACCTGAGGAATCGATGGCAATAATTCAGAAATAGCGTTAATACCAGCTAAATTTGGTGGATTATGAAGCGGTGCAATGTCGATACATTCAGTGATTCTCTGAATCACTTCGTCAGTAATCTGTACGCTGGAATTGAATTTTTCACCTCCATGAACAACGCGGTGACCAACACCGTTGATTTCTTCCAAAGATTCAATGCAACCGTGTTTCTTGCTGGTTAATACACCCAAAACGTATTCGATACCAATTTGATGCTCCAGGATTTCACCTTTCAGAATCACTTTTTGTCCATCGCGACGAATGTGTTTAAGGAAAGAACCTTTCATCCCGATTTTTTCAACAGCACCGGCTCCTAACTCTTCATTGCTCACCATATCGAGCAATTTATATTTTATTGACGAACTTCCACAGTTCAAAACTAAAATTTTCATGTTACGTGTTTCCTCCTTATTTAATTATATTTCCAGTTTCATCGTAGGTATAAAATCCTTTGCCACGGCTCACACCAAAGTGTTTTGCACGGAACAAACGCAACAATATAGGCGATGGTTTGTATTTGATACTTCCGTACTCATCCCAAAGGTTTTCGAGCAGTTTCACGATTTTCTCAATTCCCATTTGGTCGGCAGTGCGGAAAACGCCCTGACGGTGACCAAAACCAACAGTCAATACTAGGTCAATATCTTCGATACTTGAAATGCCTTCCATCAAAATAGCACAGGCTTCGTTTAACTGAATAAGAAAAAGACGAATACTAATCAAACCAGCCGATTCAATTACCGGAACATATTGGTGGTTGATTAATTTTGCAAACTGACATACTTTATCAAAAGTTTCTTTCGAAGTATTTAATCCTGAAACAATTTCAATAATTTGCGATCCCGGAATGTTCGACAAAAAATGTAATCCGATACAACGTTCCTTGTGTTCCAATTCGGCTGCTAAATCGGTAACAATTACTGTGGAAACATTAGAAGCAATAATGGCAGCAGGCGACAACACCTTCTCCAATTGATGGAACACTTCTTTACGCTGCAAAACACGTCTTTCACCAGTATTGTCATCGTAACGGATAGCTTCGATAACGAAATCACACCCACTGAAATCTTCGTAGTTTGTAGTACCAGAGATACGAGCCAGAATGGCTTTCTTCTCATTTACAGTCAAACCCCAGTTATTAATTTTCTTGTCCAGCTTTTCTTCAATACGAATAAAAGCATTTCCAATTCGTTCATCTGAAGGTTCCAGAAAAACAACTTCCATGCCATTGAGAGCTGCCGTGGTGGCAATTACGCTCCCTTCCTTTCCGCAACCCACAACACCAATGCGCGAAAACAACGTCCGGTTCCGGTTACGTTTGCTAAGACCGTAGCGTTCAATTGCTTCAATAATTTCTTCTGCCATAATATTATCTTTAATGCATAAATAATAATTCATAATGCATAATTCCTTATTTACGATGCTTTCTTCAATTATGAAATGTGCATTATGAATTGTGAATTAATTTTTCATTGCTTGATTTGCTGTAATCGTAATCATCCTGACTATATCATCTACCGAACAACCACGCGAAAGGTCGTTGATTGGAGCTGCCATTCCTTGTAAAATAGGACCTACAGCTTGTGCGCCCGAGAAACGTTCAACCATTTTATAACCGATATTTCCTGCTTGCAAATCGGGGAAAACCAATACGTTAGCATGTCCGGCAATTTTGCTTCCGGGAGCTTTGCTTTGTCCGATTGAAGGAACTAAAGCTGCATCAGCCTGCAATTCTCCATCAATCATCAACTCCGGAGCCATTTCTTTGGCAATACGGGTCGCTTCCACCACTTTATCAACCAGTTCGTGTTTTGCGCTGCCTTTCGACGAAAAACTCAACATAGCTACACGTGGTTCGTAACCACAAAGTACACGAGCCGTATCGGCAGTACAAATAGCAATCTGGGCAAGTTCTTCAGCAGTTGGATTTGGATTCACGGCACAGTCGGCAAATATCAACAAACCGTTTTCGCCATATTGAGTAGCAGGCGTAAACATCAGGATAGCTCCCGAAACCACTTTAATGCCCGGTAATGTCTTTACAATCTGGAAGGCCGGACGAAGTACGTTTCCTGTTGTGTTTTGGGCTCCGGCTAATTCGCCATCAGCGTCACCATTTTTAATCATCAAACAACCAAGGTACAAGGGATCTTTAGCCAATTTAGCAGCTTCTTCAATGCTCATACCTTTACTTTTGCGAAGTTCGAAAAGCAGGTTGGTATAAACCGGCATCTTAGCGTCTGTTTCTGGATCAACAATTGTTGCTTCACTGATGCTCGTCAGGTTGTTTTCAACAGCCAGGCGGGTTATTTCAGCCGTATTTCCAATTAAAATAAGCTTGGCTGCTTTTTCTTTCAGAATAATATCAGCCGCTTTAAGTGTTCGGATTTCAGTACCTTCGGGCAACACGATGCGTTGCTGGTTGACCTTTGCTTTGGCCATAATTTGATATAGTAATTCCATTTTAAAGATATTGAGTGTGTTGTAAATTCTGAACTGAGATATTCTTCGGGCGGAAAAACGATACAAAGATAAGGCAAATTTTTAAATTGCAATGTAGAGATGGCAGCTTTTCGTAAATATTTGATAGTATGTAAAATTATATATAAAAACAGTATTTTTTATAGTAAAAATGTAGGGTGTTCTCAGTATTTCAGTTCATTTTTTTTCAAATTAAAAGTCAATAACATATTCTCATTGAATATTTATTTTGTATTAATAAAATAAGTTTTAAAGCTCCCACTTCAGCATCAACCGCATATCCGTTTTCTTGTTTCCCGAAATAGTTTCATTACCACTGCTAAGCGATTCGCGATCGTCGGCATACACGGTTTGTGCTATTTTAAACCAAAGCGACAGGTTTCTATTGAGCTCATATTTCAAATTCATATAAAACCGAGTTCCCAAGCCAAAATACATGGGAATGGAAAAGGCGTAAAGCACATCTTTTTCGTAGGAATAAAAACGGTTCTCGTAATTCGTGGCATCAAAAAACTGATAGCGAAAATCCACTTTCACTGGTATCTTTGAGAAGGCATAACTTATATCCTGACAGGCGATAACGCCATAAGTCCAGTTCGCATCACCTTGTCGGGATAGATTACCTTCCAGCACATTTTTAAAACTAAAATTCCCTGATGAATAAGTCAATTGATAGCGCAATGACGTTTTCTCAAGCGGAACAACTACTGGCATTACAGCACCGGTAGTGGAAAGATTGGTTTGCTTTTCTTCAAACTTGAAACGCCAAAACATGGCAATATCCCGTTTCGGGGCAAAGTCGGCCTGAAACAAATAATCTTTGCCAATGGAAGGTGCATCAATGCCGTATTTTGGCCATGCAAAGCTGTAACTGTCGGCATACGCAGCCAGTTTCCATTTTCTGAAAGGACGAACTTCAGTACCCAAATACATACCACTTTCGTTATTTATTCGTGACGTTTCTGAAAATGATGAAGCATAAAATGTATCGTATTCCGGTGAATAATATCGATGCAAAGCCACCAGACTTACTTGCGACAACGGACTAAATGAAAAGCCATTGATGGTAGCCATTGACCCATTATCGGTCATTGCCGTTTCACCGAAGAAATTGAGTTTTTTCAAACGCATCCGGTAATGAATTCCGGCAGTGGTTTGATTATCACCCGAGAAATAAAAAAAATTATACACCGCTTTATCCGGTTCAAGTCGGTTATCCAACCGTGTATGAACAGCTGTAAACCCAAGTTGAAAATTAGAAAAAGTAAGCGTAAGGTTTCCACCTATAATTTGCTGATTTACAGCGTGCTTTTTACTCAGTTCGTCCGCCGTTCGGTGATAACCTGTTTTGATAATAGTTGTAAAAGTTCCGTTCAGCGTGTCGCCATCAATCATTTTATTGGAATAAAATGCCGACAAATCAAACTTTCCAAGCCGGACAGTTGCCCCGCCACCCCGAAAGAAATTACTTTCGTCAGTCGAGCTGAATTTCTTCAACCCAGAATTATGTGGAGTTACGTTCAGAACATACGACGATTTCCCCATTCCAAATTCAGGGTGAAGCACCATACCTTGTCCAAAATTGGCGCGAAAATCACCAACCACAATGGTTTTAAACTTCCCGAAATTATTCAATTGCGCATGTAACGAATAAAAATCATAACCTTTGTACTCCTTTCCCCAGAATTGCTCACCCGCATCTTTTTCTGCTGTAAAGCCAAATTGAATCCTGTCCTTGAAATGAAATTTGTATCTCAGCGAATTATAAATGCTGTTCCCCAAATAATTCTTTGAATTGTTTTCAGTCGAATTAGGATCTTCATCAGGTAAAAACTGATAACCTTCCTTGGTTTCAAGTCCTTTGTCCAAACGGAAAAACAATTCATTTTTACCATATTTCAGCAAATCACGCCAGTAAAATTTTCGGGTTTGGTCAATTGCTTCTCCTACATTTACAAAAGGTAACATACGCCGGATATCAGTCATATCGAGCCCTTCAACAAGCTGAAGTTCGTAAATGGTTTGCATCGAACCTGATTCGTACACATACGATAGTATATTTTCAATTTGAATGTCCGATAAAAACGGAAGCTTTTCCAATTGCTCCCTTGTTGCCTGGTTCAGATTGACCGGATTTTGAGCACAGAACATTAAATCTTCAAAGAATGAATCATAATCAATAACCTCTTCATTTTCTGCTGTATATTGTTCAAAAATATCGGCTATTAACAGTTCGGTGGTGGTAACAGCATCTTGTGCTCTTAGAGAATAAGAGCTTAACAGAATCAGGATTATATAAACAGATAACCGTTTCATTTATAGATTTTTTCTGTAAAAAAAATTGCTTCTCAGTAGGAAATAAAACGATACTTGATGGCAGCTAATGTATTTAAACCAAGCAATGGATGTAATTCGCAATTCAGATTCACGGCTATTTTCCCGCCATTGAATCCAAATCCGATACAAGGCACTAAATAATCGGAGCCATAAGCACCCAATTTTATGTACAATTGTTGTAACATTTGATATTCAAATCCGGTAGCAAAACGATAATTACTGCTTACTTCCTTGTCAAACTGGGTTCGCCAGACCAGCTCTGGTGAGAAAAAATATTCTGTGCCTAAACTGAAAACAGAAGGTAGTCGCTTAGTTACAAATTCAGTCTTCAAATTCGTCTGGAATGGATTAAACGAATGAAATCCCAAACTGAAATTTGGAGATAATTTTGCTGACAATCCAATTTGAGGTAAGAAAGTTCCACGGTATGAATTTGATGCTGCAAAAAAAGCTGTATAGTAATTGAATTGCAATCCTATAGCAAATTTATCTGAGAAATTCCTTGCAAATCCCAGCCCGAGCATCATTTCGTGATACAGAGAATAACCAAAGTGGGAGAATGAAAGTCCCGTATTCAGAAGTTTTGAAGGTATTCCAACCTGAAAACTTTTAGTAGACAGTTGAGAAATCAGATACCTGTTTTCAACCTGTGTTCCTATTTCAGAATGATCAACATAGCCTAACATAGCCGGATTATCAAATGCTATCCAATTTTTTGTATCGGTTACAGAAGTATTTGCAATTGACATTGAAGCGGGTATTATATTGGAAATCTGAGCAGAAATGAGCGTATTAAGAAGAATTAAGATGATAACTGAAATGATTCTTTTCATAATATTAAAGGTTGAGATGATAAAAAAATATCAAAAAAAATTTGATTAACAAAGTTATGAAAATATTGTAGATCAACAACTAACTTGTAAAAAAAATATGCGTTTTTAATTAAAAAAATTATTTTACTTGTTATTTATCTGATATATTGTATAATTTTGTCCAAAGAAAAAACAATCCTCAAACTGGGTTATTAAATAAATATTTTCATACAAAATGAATGATCTGGTTAATGAAATATTTTCATTTTTCTCAAAAAAAAAAGCAACTGTAATTGCTCAGAAAAATCAAATCAGACAAGAAATCAGCTCTTTAAAGAAATTTTTGACCGCCGAACAGAAACAAACCGCAGCCACAGCTGTTTTTCAAAAAATTGAAGCGCTGACTGAATTTAAAACTGCCGATACGATTTTAATTTATTGGTCTACTCCCGACGAACTACCCACACAAGATATCATTTCAAAATGGTGCACACAAAAGCAGATATTTCTACCGGCAGTTGATGGTGATAAGATGGTTTTGAAGCATTATTCACCTGACGGAAAAATGGTTCAAAAATCTCTTGGAATTTGGGAGCCGGATTTATCGGAAAGTTATGATGGCAAGATTGATTTGGTTATTGTTCCCGGAATAGCTTTCGATAAGAAAAAGAACCGTTTGGGACGTGGAAAAGGCTATTATGATAGGTTTTTTTTGAAATATAAACCTACTAACATAGGTGTTGGATTCGATTTTCAACTAATGCATTCAATACCAGTAACAAAGCACGATATCCAAATGGATAAGATAATAACTCCTTCTGAAACGATAGGATAAAAAAAAAGAGGCAGAAGCCTCTTTTTTTTTTATTCAACCAAATCATCAGCTTTGGTTAGTTCTTTTTCTCCTTTGCGGTAATAATAAATCAATCCGTAAGCCTGACATTTTATTAATCGCGAATAGAGTTTTTCTTCTTTATATTTTGCTTCAACCTGATTCCAAATATTCAGGATTATTTCATCTCCTTTTTGACGTAAGTTAACCAAATCTTCCCAGTTTCGGTTTGTAGTACTTTGATGGATCTTTTGATTGGATTTATATTCTTTAAAAACTTCGTAATGAACTTTAACTTTGGCAATTGTTGGATTATAAATAGGTAATCCTCCATTTCTAAGACGCTCATTTTCACCATCTATAATACATTTTCCCAAATGAATTAAAGCTGCTTCAGTACTTAAATCAGGCACGGTGTGAACATTTGGATCGAGTTGATAAAAAAGTTTGTGTTCTTTTTTTATATCTCCCCGAATAACCGAAAGATTAAAAACCTGAATAAAATGAGAAATATATAGGCGGGCGTTATGTACAATTTGTTGGTAATGCTTATTTGCCAGCACCTGATTTTCAAGGGTTTGTTGATATTGAATCATTTGCTTTTCAAAACCACTGAGATACGTTTTGGCTTCGTGAATGATTTTATATTCAACAACCTGTTCGCCGTAATTTTGTTTGTCCGCATGTTGAATGGCTGTACGCAATGCACGTAAACGAGCCTGATCTGTGTTTGGAAGTCGACGGTAGGGCATAAATACAATTGATAATTAATAGTTAATAATTCACAAATGATATTGGAATTAAAAAATTGAAAATTGTTTCTTGCCCACAAAGATAAATAATTAATCTTTTCGAAACATTAATTTTTCGGCTAATTTTCTCAATTCTTGCTTTTTATTTTCGGAAACCGAAACTTTTTCAAGATTTGCGATGGCCTTTATATAAAAATCATGCATCTTGTCTTCGCAAATTATCTTTATTCCAAGTTTATTGTAAAGTGATGTTACGGCTTTAATTTTATCATTTGCTAAATTCTCATCCGAAGTTTTAATCCATTTATCTAATTCCAACGCATCATTTCCTTTTGCCAGTTTAAGTGCATGAATGAGCATGTACGTTTTTTTATTACAAAGAATATCACCACCAATTTTCTTCCCGAAAGTAGCTTCGTCGCCATACACATCCAACAAATCATCTTTCAACTGAAAAGCCAGTCCGATATTGATACCAAAGTCATACATATTTTGTGCATCCTTCTCTCCAGCACCACCAATCCATGCGCCACATTGTAGCGCACAGCCTAATAAGACTGCCGTTTTCAGGCGAATCATTTCTAGGTATTCCTCCGGTTTTACATCATCACGGTTTTCAAAATTCACATCGTATTGCTGGCCTTCGCAAATTTCAACTGCCGTTTGCGAAAATAAATCCAAAACCGGTTTTAAGTATTGTATAGGTGTTTGGGCAACAAATTGATAGGAAGAAATTTGCATCACATCACCGGAAAGAATAGCAGTGTTATCATCCCATTTTTTATGCACAGTCGGTTTACCCCGACGAACATCAGCCCGGTCCATTATATCATCGTGCAACAAGGTGAAATTATGAAATATTTCCAACCCAATCGCCATATTAACAGCCGGTTGCACATCGTCCGAAAACAAATTACAAGCCATGAGTGCTAATGCCGGACGGATACGTTTTCCTCCCATCGAAAGCACATATCCAATCGGTTCGTACAATCCACAAGGTTCCTTGCTCCAATTAATTTGGTCAATTTCGGAAGTTATTAGTTCGGTAATTTCGTCGAATGTTTTCATATTATTGTAGTTACGAGTTACAAGCTACGAGTTACAAGACAAGAAATTATTTCTAGTAACTTGTAACCATCACCTTGTAATTAAGATAATTCATTTTCAATAATTTCTGTCATTACATCTTTAATATCCAATCCTGCGGCTGCTACTTGTTGTGGAATAAAGCTGGTAGGAGTCATTCCGGGAGTTGTATTTACTTCCAATAAATTAATTACATCGCCTTCGGAAATTATATAGTCAATGCGCACAATGCCTTTGCAACCCAGAATATCGTAAATGGCAGAAGTTAGTTTTTGAACCCGTTCTGTCAACGAATCGCTGATACGAGCCGGTGTAATTTCCTGAACCTGACCTTTATATTTAGCGTCATAATCAAAAAATTCGTTTTCACTAACCACTTCTGTTACAGGCAACACCTGTGTTTTGTTTTTTGTTTTATAAACGCCGCACGTAATTTCGGTTCCTGCCATGAATGCTTCAATCATCACCTCGTTGCCTTCGGCAAATGCAAGGGCAATGGCAGGTTGAACCTGATCTACGCTTTTAACTTTAGTTACTCCAAAACTGCTTCCGCCTACGTTAGGTTTCACAAAACATGGAAAACCGATTTTTTGAGCCACCTCTTCATTGGAAACAGTTTGTCCGAAACGAAGTACCAACGATTCTGAAACCTTTACTCCAAAGCCTTTCAGATACTGATTGCAGGTAAATTTATTGAACGTGATAGCTGCAGCCAACACTCCACAGCAAGAATATGGAAGTCCGATTAATTCAAAATATCCCTGCAAAATCCCATTTTCTCCAGGTGTACCGTGAATGGTTATATATGCAAAATCAAAGTTGGTTTTTTCACCTTCGCGCATAAAACTGAAATCGTTTTTGTCAATGGCAATTTTCTCGGTATCAGACCATTCTACCAGCCAAGTTTTTCCAACTATCGTAACAATGTAAAGATTGTAACGTTCTTTGTCCATAAACGAATACAGTCCCGCAGCACTTTTGAGCGAAACAACTACTTCCGATGAATCTCCACCTGCTATGATGGCAATGTTTTTTTTCATACTGATGACCCCTAACCCCTAAAGGGGAGTTTATTAATATGTGTTTTACTTATTCTACTAATTATCATTAATTTAACAATAGAACTAACCTAGTTCCCCTTTAGGGGTTAGGGGTCTATTCTTCATCCAAAAACTTGGCATAATTCCGCCATTTTTCAATCAGTTGCTGCATATCATCGGGCAATTCACTTTCGAAATACATCATTTCACCGGTGCGGGGATGCACAAAACCGAGTGTTTTGGCATGCAAGGCTTGTCGCGGACAAATTTCGAAGCAGTTTTTTACGAATTGTTTGTATTTTGCGGCTGTGGTTCCTCTCAAAATGTCATGACCACCATAACGCTCATCGTTGAAAAGCGTGTGACCAATGTGCTTCATATGAACACGTATCTGGTGCGTCCGACCAGTTTCCAACCTGCATTCCACCAAGGTGACATAAGCCATTCGTTCAATAACTTTATAATGTGTTACGGCATGTTTGGCTGCCGGATTCTCACCTTCAGGAAAAACAGTGAAAAGCATCCGGTCGCGTGGATCACGCGCTAATGAACCAATAATGGTGCCTTCATTTTCCTTCACATTTCCCCAAACCAATGCCTGATAACGACGTTGCGTGGTTTTATCAAAGAACTGTTTGCCGAGCAGGGTTTTCGCTTCTTCCGTTTTTGCAATCAGTATTAAACCGGAAGTGTCTTTATCAATGCGGTGAACCAAACCAATACGTGAATCGTTAGCATCGAATCCTGGCACATCTTTCAAATGCCAGGCAACAGCATTGAGTAACGTTCCATCGAAATTGCCAAATCCGGGGTGTACCACCAAATCAGGTTGCTTGTTAACAAGCAAGATGTCTTCGTCTTCATACACAATGTTGATGGGAATATCCTGCGGAATAATTTCGAATTCGTTCGGTGGATAAGCCAGTACAATGGTAATAACATCCAGTGGTTTGACCCGGTAATTAGACTTTACCGATTTTCCATTGACCAAAATATTTCCGGCATCGGCAGCTTCCTGAATCCTGTTGCGCGAAGTGTTGGACATACAGTTAACCAGATACTTATCGATGCGCAAAATGGCTTTACCTTTATCCACCACAAACCTGAAATGTTCAAAAAGCTCCTGCTCCCCTCCCACTTCATCCAATTCATCTTCTATTTCGTCCAAAAAATCTTCTGTCACGTATTGATGATTATATGAGTTTTAGAAAAACTGTTCCTCAGTTTCTTCCGGTTTTTTTTCTTCTTCGAATACTTCGTTCAAACGCGATTTATCGGTGGTTAAATACACATCAATTCTGCTTCCGGCAGGCAATAAAGCTCCTGCAGCCGGACGCTGGCGGTAAATAATGTATTCGGCTTCATTACCAGTTGGCGGAACATCATATTCAACGGCTCCTATAATAAAAGAAGCAGCTTGTGCCTTCTGAGTTGCTTCATCCAGACTTATTCCTTTCAGAACTGGTACTTCTATATCAGCTCCCTCACCCAGACCATTTCCTACAACCAATACCAGCGAACTTCCCTCAGGAACGCGTGTTCCGGGCAAAATGCTTCGATCCCTGTATTTTATTTCAATAACCAGATCTTTGTATTCTGAAGGTGCATATTCAACATTGGAAACACTTAAACCTAAAGACTGCAACATGGCATCGGCCTGACGGTAAGATACATCACTAATTTCGGGTAAAATTACCTGATGAACATTGCGGGAATTGATGATAATATAAACCGCACGGTTTGATTTTACATTGGAGTTTGGACCGGGTGTCTGGGAAATTATGGTTCCCAGTTTTTTGCCGCGCACATAAACTGAGTCAATTACTTGGGGATAAAGTCCATTTTTTGCTAACAAAACTTGCGCTTCCTCAACATACATTCCGCGTAAATCGGGAATTACTTCCGATTCGCCATGATGTGTATAATAATCGGCACCAATTAATGCAATCCATGATAATGCAACTATAATACCGATGGCAATCAGGATGTTTTTAAGTACAAAACCACCAAAAGTTTCTTTCCAGAATTTTTTAATATCCATATTATAGTTAAATGTTAATAATAAAGAAATACAAGTTGTTGATTAATAGCATATCAAATAAGAAAACTACATTTCTTTATTCGATGCCAAAAATAATCATTTTATTGCTTCGTACAGGCATAAAAACAAAAAAAGTAAAAACTTACCTGAAGTCTTTACTTTCTTTATACTGTTTTGCAAGATTGATTAGTGTTTGTGACGTGCTTCATCTGCAACTGTAAGTTTAGCTCTACCTTTGGCACGACGGGCTGCTAATACTCTGCGTCCGTTAGCTGTTGCCATTCTTTCACGGAATCCGTGTTTGTTTTTTCTTTTTCTAACAGAAGGTTGGAATGTCCTTTTCATTGCTTTGTGTATTTTGCGTTATTATTATTCCATCTCGGAGTTTGGGAGTGCAAAAATAGATGTTTTTTCCGAAACTGCAAACTGTTGATAACTTTTTCTTGCTAAAATATTTAAAATTCATTTTTATAGCTCTCAATTATCAATTCTCATTTGCAATCAACTACTTAAATTTTGCTTGTCATATCAATTTCAAGAGATATTTCTTTATTATCTCTGAACAACTTAATTTTCAACGGAGTTTTAGATGGTGTTTGAAAAATATTCTTTATTTCATTCATGTTTAGTTCAAATGAATTCTTCCCATTTACTTCTAAAATTTGATCACCCACAAACACTCCGGCTTTGGCAGCCGGGGATTCTTCCCACACTTTCCAAACCTCGGTCTGAGGTAAAAATAAATACAATTGAGTTATTTCAATTCCGGCAATATTATAGCTGAACTTATTACTGAAATTTCTATTGGGTTTAAAATAAAACGACTTTTGTAGGTAATCAATTATATAATTAAACCGGCTAAGAATCTGGCTTCCAACAGTTCCATCACGATCAGAATTCCCTACAATATCAGCAATACATGCCGAATCGGGGAACGAAACAATCGGATTCACAATACAATGTGTTCCGAAACAAATTTGCGGAATACGACCGATTTTACCTTTGATTTCGCCATTCAAGCCCTGACCAATTGTGCCGAGAATATATTTTTGAGGAATATGAACCGATTCTTTTTTGAAAGTTTGGAACCACGCATTGAGCTCAGCACCGGTATCAATAAGCATTTTTACATTTCTTTGAACAGCATCAGTTTCAAGAACAGATAAGTCAACAAACATTTTCTGAGCTTCAATGCTTAGCGGCAACATTTCGTAACCTTTCGGTGCAAAAAAGGAGTTTCTATTGTAAAAAATGACGCGCTTGTTCGAATAATTAACTTCTACGATATAATCTTGAAAAATATCAACTCCGATAAGCCCGTTTATTTTTGTACCCGTGTGTTTAGATAAATTAAAAATGTCCTCTTTCAAGACAAAAACCGTCTTGGGTTCCATTTTTAGTTTTCCTATTTTCAGGATGTTATAATTGCTTGAATAGGCTTCCAAATGCATTCCACCTCCGAGCCCCAACAAATCTTTTACGTCAGAATAATTAAGCGAAATCTGGTCTCCTTCAAGCAGTTCGGTAATAATCGTATTTCGAATTCCGGAATCTAAAATCAAATTCAGTGGCGAGGAATCATTAATCCTGACACGTATAACTACATAGCTTCCAACCATTTCAAAAGGAATGGAAGTAATTATCTTTGGCTTGTTTGCAGCATGTAAATCAGCAATCAATAAAAGAGATAGCGCAAAAAGCAAAACTCTTTTCATACCTTAATAACTGTTTTTAAATTGTATGGAACTCGTCCCGCCAGAACGGAACTTTTTTCATGAAGCAGTGATTTTAATGAACGAAGATAGTGTTTTTATTCGAAAATGGATAACTATAAATTCACCAAATTTTAAGATGCTTGAAAATAAATTTTCTTGCATCTATATCATAAAAACTGATAAAAATAAATTTAATAAAGCGATGATTATTATGGATATAACAATAATGCTTTATTTTTGTGCGAATTATCTAAAAAAGGTTGATTAATATTCAACTAATAAAAAAACTCATATTCAAACTTAGTTGATAGTTATTTGTTTCAAATTCAGAAAATTAAAACCTAATAGATTATATCATCACTCATAAAAAGATATTTTTCCAAAAACCTTGTTTCATAAAATGGTATAATACAAGATTATAAACCAACATGGCATTAAAAAAAACAATTCTTCCGACAATTATTATATTCCTTTTTTCGTTCGGAATTTTAGCTCAGAATAAATTCACCATTAGTGGCTCTGTAACCGATTCCGGCTCAGGTGAGATGCTTATCGGAGCTAATATTTCCATTAAAGAATTGCCTGAAAAAGGAGTTGTAACCAATCATTACGGATATTATTCGTTAACGCTTCCGAAAGGAAAGCTGACTGTGATAGTAGGTTATTTGGGTTATAAAAACTACGAAAAACAACTGGAGTTAACCGAAAATAAACTGATTAATATCAAACTGGAAACCGATTCCAAAGTGTTGAGCGGAGTGGAAGTTTATGGAAAGCAAAAAAACAACAACATTACTTCCACTGAAATTGGGATAGAAAAACTGGAGATAAAAGAAACGTTGAAAATTCCTGTACTTTTTGGCGAAGCCGACATAATGAAAACTCTTAAACTGACTCCGGGAATTAAATCGGTAGGCGAGGGAAGTGGTGGCATGTACGTCAGGGGTGGAACAAACTCACAAAACCTGATTTTATTGGACGAAGCCACGGTGTATAACGCCGACCACCTGCTTGGATTTTTTTCCACCTTCAATAGCGATGCCATTAAAGATATCGAAATGTACAAAGGAACAGCTCCGGCAGAATACGGCGGACGGATTTCGTCGGTGTTGGACGTGAAAATGAACGAAGGAAATAACCAGACTTACCATGTTGGAGGTGGAATTGGACTTATTTCAAGTAGATTGAATGTGGAAGGTCCCATAGTGAAAAACAAAGGTTCGTTCTTAGTGACTGCACGCCGTACTTATGCCGATTTGTTTCTGAAACTTTCCAAAGATACTCTGATAAACAACAACCAACTGTATTTCTATGACCTGAATGCCAAAGCCAATTACTGCATTGACGATAAAAACCGCATTTATTTTTCGGGGTATTTGGGGAGGGATGTTTTCAAATTCAATAACCGTTTTGGCATAAATTGGGGAAATGTAACCGGAACATTACGGTGGAATCATATATGGAATGAAAAACTTTTCAGCAATACTGCGCTTATTTATTCCGACTACGATTATAAAGTTGCCATTTCGGGTAGCCGCTCGTTCAGCCTGACATCAATTATCAAAGACTGGAACTTAAAGCATGATTTTGAATACTTTATCAACAGTGAAAATACCCTCACATTCGGATTAAACAGTATTTACCACACTATAACGCCGGGTCAACTTGAAACTTCCGACACACTTACAACACCATTTCATCTTCAAAATAAATTTGCATTGGAAAATGCTTTATTTATAAGCGATGCCTGGAAGCCAACAAAAAAATTAAGTATCAATATGGGATTGCGACTTGTTTCGTTTAATTTACTGGGGCCGGGTGATTTTTATTCATACGCCTATGGCCAATTGAGCGACACAACGCATTACGCAGCGGGTAAAATTGTAAAACCGATTTATTTTAATCACGAACCGAGACTTAACGTGGCTTACATTTTAAATGAAAGTAACTCCTTGAAAGCAAGTTATGCCCGATTCACACAAAATTTGCATCAGGTTTCCAACTCCACGTCATCAACTCCTACCGACATATGGATTGCTTCGAGCAAAAATGTAAAACCCGAAATCGGCGATCAGGTTTCGTTGGGATATTTTGGAAATTTCAAAAACAACCAGTATCAGTTTAGTGCCGAAGTGTATTACAAGCGGATGCAAAATCAGGTTGATTTGAAAAATGGAGCTGAAATTCAAGCCAATGAACACATTGAAGGTGAGCTGCTTTTTGGCGAAGGAAGAGCATACGGATTGGAATTGCTATTGAAAAAGAAATTCGGTAAACTTAGCGGTTGGGCTGGTTATACTTTCTCACGTACCGAACGCAAAATTGATGGGATCAATAACGGAAACTGGTATCCTGCCCGACAGGATATAACTCACGATTTTTCGATTGTCGGAATTTACGATATCAATAAAAAATGGACAGTTTCGGCAACCTGGGTTTTCAATACCGGAAATGCCGTGACTTTCCCCAGTGGAAAATATCTCATTGATGGAAAAATCCAGTTTTATTATACCGAACGAAACGGTTACCGAATGCCCGATTACCATCGATTAGACCTAGGAGCAACTTACACGTTGAAGAAAACTAAAAAGTTTGAAAGCAGCCTGAATTTCTCGGTTTACAATGCTTACGGACATAAAAATGCTTACTCCATCGATTTTGTACAAGATAAAAACGACCCGACAAAAATTAATGCCGTTATGACTTATCTGTTTACTTATGTACCGTCTATTACTTATAATTTTAAATTTTAAATAAATGAAATTCAATATATTATGTGTTTTTATAATTGTGCTATTATTTTCAGGCTGCACCGAAAATATTATGTTGGACTTAAATTCTTCAAATCCACAAGTTGTGATAGAAGGTTCAGTTCCGGTAGATGGGAAAGCGCAAATCTCAATAACTAAATCGATAAATTTTGATGCTGGAAATAACTTTCAGACAGTAAGCAATGCTACGGTTACGTTGAGTGATAATACAGGAAATTCGGAAATTTTGACCGAAACATCAACAGGAATCTACACCTCAAATTCAATGATAGGAATTATAGGACAAACTTATTCTCTTTCAGTAAAAATGAATGATAAAACAATTACTTCGTCGTGTAAAATTCCTGATCAGGTACATTTTGATTCGCTCATTGTGAAAGTTGCAGAAAATTTTGGACGTTTTGGAGGAAATACCCCTAATGATACCTTATACACAATAACGGTGGAATATAGAGATCCTGCCTCAGAAACAAATTATTACCGCTTTATTGAGTATATAAACGGAAAATCGACCGGAAACATTTATGCCTATAATGATAGGCTGACAAACGGAAAATTTGTTGAAAGTAATTTACTGAATTTCAATCGGCTTCTTACAAAAGGAGATACAATAACCGTGGAAATGCAATGTATCGATAAGACTGTGTACGAATATTTAAACAGTTTCGGGAATCTTGCTATGGGACCAAGTTCATCAACACCCGCAAATCCATACACCAATCTGAATGGCTCTGTATTGGGGTATTTTAGCGCACATACTACAGAACGAAAATCATATATCATTCAATAAACAGATATTTATTTAGCCTTTCCATTTGCTTTGAACCAACTTATGGCTTCCCAAATGGCGGTTTTTAGTTCCGTTTGCGGCATGGAAAGTTCGGATTTTACTTTGATATTCGTATAATATTCCCTGACTAATAATTGACGCAGATTCATGCTGCAAACTTCAGTTTTTATTCCTAATTTTCGAATCAAATCACCTATTTTTCCAATTGCTATCAATAAGGAATCTGGTATATCAATTAGAAATTGTTTGTAGTTTCCAATTTGCTTCTGAAGTTTATAAAATTGCCTGAATGAAAGATTTGTGCCCGAAGCCAGATACCGTTCACCGTTTTTTCCCTGAGTCAACCCATTGCAAACTGCTGTTGCCACATCTTTCACAGGCACAAAGTTTTTCCCTCCCCGCGGAACAAACATAATGCGTTTTTTATAACCCATCAACATTAATTTTCCGGAGCTTGGTTTGGTATCATACCCACCAATCAGGAAAGTCGGATTAATGATAATGACATGTCGGTTGGGCAAAAGAGAGGCATTTACAAAAAGTTGTTCAGCTTCCACTTTACTTTGTGCATAAAACGAATGGGTAAACGGAAATTGAATTGGTGAAGTTTCGTCGGTCAGTTTATTTTCAGCTCCAAAACCAACGGTATTAGCCGAGCTGACAAAGACCAAGCGTTTAATATTCAATTCATCAGCTACTTTAATCACTTGAGCTGAACCTTCAACATTTATTTTCAGGTAATCAGTATAATGAAGCAAATCATTAGCCGTAACAGCTGCAATATGAATAATGGCATCACAATCAACGGCAGCATCTTTCAGTGTTTCATAAACCGTAAAATCACCTTCGAAAACACTCACCGACTTTACATCGAAATGAATATTCCTTGTATTCCTTACAATGATACGAACTTCGCTTCTATTCCTAAGTAATTCAAAGACTACGTGATGCCCCAACAATCCGTTTGCACCTGTAACTAAAACCTTCATTTTACCTTTTTTTTATATGATGACATGCAAAAGTAACAAATCTTTCATATAAATTCTTAATTCAAAAATCAGTATATTTGCAGCCTGAAAAAAATTATACTTTATAAAATTATGGAAACAAAAGTAGTATTGATTACTGGTGCAAGTGCCGGTATTGGATTGGCGGCAGCAGTGCAAATGATGAATAAAGGAATGAAAGTGTACGCAGCATCGCGCCGTGGTGGAGTTCCTCAAAAATCATCAAATGGAGTTGGGGAGTTGGTTCATGTAAAAATGGATGTAAACAACGAAACCGAAATTGCAGCCGTGATAGCACAGATTGTAAAAGAAAATAATCGTCTCGATGCCGTTATTTGCAACGCAGGAAACGGTATTGCCGGTTCTATTGAAGATACTTCGTCGGAAGAAGTAAAGTATCAGTTCGAAACCAATTTCTTCGGAGCCGTAAAAACCATTCAGGCTTGTGTTCCTATATTCAGGGCTCAGGGTTACGGAAAAATCATAACCACATCGTCGGTAGCAGCCATAGTCCCTATTCCGTTTCAGGCATTTTATTCAGCCGGAAAAGCAGCTTTGTTGATTTTTATGCAGGCACTGGCTATGGAAGTAAAAACTTTCGGCATTCAATGTTCCATAGTATTGCCGGGCGATACCAAAACCGATTTTACGGCAGCCCGCAAATATACCGAAGCTTCGCAATCGACCAAATCAATTTATTACAATAAAATGAAATCATCGGTTGGTAAAATGGAAAAAGACGAACAAAACGGCATGTCGCCCAACGCAATAGCCAGTCAAATGGTCAAACAGCTTACCCGCAAAAATATGAATATCGTAGTGATTCCAGGTTTCCAATATAAGGTAATATGCTGGTTATTCAATCGTTTACCTACAAAAGTTAGCTTGTGGATTGTGGGTATGCTCTACTAAAAAATATAATTTCCATTATTAAAAAGCTTGCCGGAGTGAATAATTCGGCAAGCTTTTTTTTGCTTCTTCATTCCCTCTTTTCACCGTCTGAAAACCTATCAACAATCTGTTGAAAACTTACTGAAAACCCTTGATAGAAATATTACAACAAAATTTGCAGAATTGAAAACCTTTGCTGCATATCTATTGTTTTGATACATCAAAATTAGTAAGCATATTTTTTACAGCTATTTATTAACCTGTTTTATGCTGTTATCAGCAGGTGGGTTTGTAAAAAGTTTCTAACTTTGCAGTTATAAACAGCATGTTGATAAAGTTTGTAATTTTCTTATTTTAAAAGAAATAATTCATTTTGGATTGTTGATATAACTGATTAAAACTTTGATAACGGATATACACAAGCATTTTACAATATTTTTATCAACTCTATCAACAGGCTATTATTATCTCTATAAAGTTTTTTTAAAAATTAAAAGAATAATTATAATGTTTATTTGAAAACTCTTAAAATTACCCCCAACCCCTAAAGGGGAGTAAAAATTGTTTCAATAAAAAAATTAGAAAGATTATGAATGATAAAGAAAATATACAAAACCAAAGTAACTCCAATTCCCCTTTAGGGTTTAGGGGTCGTGAGTTTTTTATATCGGAAATTAACCGACTCAAAAAAGAAAAGAATGCCGTCATTATGGCGCACTATTACCAAATGGGCGATATACAGGATATTGCCGATGTGGTTGGCGATAGTCTGGCATTAGCTCAAAAAGCTGCTCAAACCGATGCTGATATCATTGTGCTTTGTGGTGTTCATTTTATGGGCGAAACAGCCAAAATTCTTTCTCCAACCAAAAAAGTACTTGTACCTGACTTGAATGCAGGTTGTTCGTTGGCCGACAGTTGCCCTGCGGAAGCGTTTGAAGCATTTATAAAGGCTCACCCCGATCATACGGTTATCTCGTACGTAAATACCACAGCAGCCGTAAAAGCACTTACTGACGTGGTGGTAACTTCTACCAATGCAAAGAAAATTGTGGATCAGTTCCCCAAAGATGCGAAATTAATTTTCGGACCAGACCGGAATCTTGGAAATTATATCAACAGTGTGACTGGTCGTTCGATGCTATTATGGGACGGAGCGTGCCACGTACACGAGCAATTCTCTGTTGAAAAGTTGGTGAAATTAAAATCAGAACACCCCGATTCACTTATTTTGGCACACCCTGAATGTAAGAAAACGTTGTTAGTCATGGCTGATTTTATTGGAAGTACACAAGCTTTGCTTAATTATGCCACCGAATCAAACGCAAATTCATTTTTGGTAGCAACCGAAAGCGGAATTCTACACGAAATGAAGAAGCATAACCCCGGTAAAGAGTTTATTCCCGTACCGCCAAATGACAGCACCTGTGCCTGCAACGAATGTAATTTTATGCGCCTGAATACGCTTGAAAAGCTATATAATTGCCTACTAACCGAAACTCCCGAAATACTGGTGGATGAAGAAGTAAGACTAAAAGCCGTAAAACCTATTTTGAGAATGTTGGAAATGAGTTAAAAATATACTGTTATGAATAAATTAAATATTTTATTTCTTTTATGTATCTTAGCAATCAGCACTTTTGCTCAACATACACTGACGGTTGAAATTACAGGCTTGCGAAACAATAAAGGCAATCTGCTTTACGAACTCTTTGATAAGAATCAGAAAAGTTTAAAGGTTGGTAATGAAATTATTACCAATAAAAAATGCGTTATTGTGATTGATAATGTAAAACCCGGAAAATATGGTTTTAATTATATTCACGATGAGAATAAAAATAAAAAGTTAGATACCAAAATGCTTATTATCCCCAAAGAAGGATATGGTTATTCCAATAATCCGGTAGCAAAATTTGGACCGCCTGATTTCAAAAAGTGGATTTTTGAAGTGAAAGAAAGTACAAAATTAAATTGTAAAGTTACCTATCTGAATTATTAATTATTTATTTCAACACTTTATCCGAAGCTAATTTGCCGGTTAGTATAGAAATAGGCAAACCCGATGGACTATAAACCCACTGTCCAGCCTGAAATATGGATGGTAAAGGTGTTTCTACCGACTTAGCTATAGACAGCATTCTTGTTTCAATCGGAATGTACGGATTAGTAAAAGCCCATCCGGTTATTCCACCTTCGGTATTGCCGGTTAGTTTTTCAATGGTAAGCGGGGATGATGAAAAGCAACCGATAACTTTTTCTTTAATTCCAGGGAAAATGCTTTCTTCCAAAATTTGAATAGTAATTTGCTCCAAAAATTCCTTTATTTCTTTTGTCCATCCAAAATCATCAATCTTTTTTGCCAGACTGTAATCGTAAAGCAAGCTAATAATCAATCCGGCTTTACTTTCGGGTGCCAGATCCGCATCGCGTAATACAGGAATGGCAATTTCAAAGGTGTTCAATCGGAAATAATTTTCCAGATATTTCTTGATTTTATTTTTCAACTCAAAATTATCCGGCTGAATGGTTTTCATATTCAAAAACTCTTCAATATCCGATTTTTGTACGATTGATAATCCTCTTTTATCAGGTGTATAGAAGAAATGCCCGGTGCAGATGTTGGAGAAATACTCTTTGTTTTCGTTCACCGACAAATAAACGGTAAACACCGAATCACCAGCTCTCAAATCTTTCAGCAAGGAACGCTTTTCCTTAATTTTCCTGACTAATTTCGGGTCATTAAGTTTCTCAACCGGAATGCAATTATAAAGTTGTTTTAAGTCACCTGCCCATATTAAATTTTTGTAATCATATCGGTTTCCCAGATTATCCATCACATATTTTTCCTCTGGATTCAGGTTTTCAATGGTTACCGCTGTTTTAATAATGCCGCCGTGCGCAAGAATATAAGTCTCCATTTTCTCAATCAAAGTTGCAGTTCCGCCTTTCGGATAATGGTAGTCAAGATACAGACTAAAATAACTCAGAGCGAATGAAGCTGGCGTTTTTTGAAAGAAATGTTGGGCAATTATATCAATAAGAGCTTGATTTTTAGTGAATCGTTTCAAATAAACTTCGACGGGTTCATTTAATTTTTTAATTTTATTAATTGTGAAAATAAATTTAAACATCCATGGCAGAATTACTTTCAACAAGTATTTTTTATCTTCATTTATATTTAAAAAAGCCGGATTATCAATGCCATAAAGCACGTTCATATAACCCATTATTTTCTTAATTTTGCCAATAATAGCCTTAATATCAGAAGCGTTTTCGGGATATTGTGCTATGAGGAAAGCCTCATATTCAGTTACACTTTCTTTGTCTGTAAGCTTCAGTACATTGTCGGCAATGCCAATAGAAATATTGCTTTTGTTGAATTCAATATCAATTCCCAGCTGTTTGAGCATCGGGAAAACAATACCTGAATTTTCGATAGATCTCAATCCACCATCAAAATAAATACCATCACGCTGAAAGGTTTGTACCAACCCGCCAACTTTCGATTGTTTCTCAAAAAGTATAACCGACTGACCTGCTTTGGTAAGGTAAGCGGCAGCCGTCAGTCCGGCAATTCCACCGCCAACAATAATAGTATCATACTTCATAAACGTTTTCCTTATCAAGATGAATAAATTCTTTGCTTAGCTGAAAAATTTGTTTCCCAAGTTCTCTGTTTCGGGCATGAGGTGCAGGAATTTCTTCGTTAGTGAGGTTAAAAAACTTACCGGTAACACCTTCCATTTCTGGAGACGAAGCTAGGTAATAAATAGCTTCACCTGAGATTTCAGGGTTTTTCAGCGTGGGTTGAATAAGATAACGGGAAAACCAGTTATACAATTTGCCGTTGTTTGTTCCGATATTGGATTTTACTGCGCCCGGATGCATGGCATTGATTGTAACTCCCTTTCCTTGTAGTAATTCGTTCAGTTCCCAAACTGTCATTAGTTGAGCGGTTTTAGATGCACCATAACCACCGTAACCACCATATTTACGTTTTTCCCAGTTAAGGTCGTCAATCTTTAAACCATTAAATCGATGACCTTCGGAATTTACCTGAATAATACGCGATGGCGCACTTTCCACCATTCGTTTAAGCAGGAGGCTGGTAACCAAAAATGAAGCAAGATGATTCACAGCAAAAGCGGTTTCAAATCCATCCACCGTTAGCTGGCGTGTAGTCATGTGAACACCGGCATTATTTACCAACACATCAATGCGTGGATATTTGACCAAAATGGCTTCTACGGCTTTTCTAAGCTCATTTAAATCACTAAAATCTGCCAGAAAATAATCCGGTTCATTGGTAGAAAAAGAGCGTATTTCTGTACAAAGTTTTTCTGCTTTTTCTTTATTCCTCACAATCATCACAATTTTTGCACCGGCTTTTGCCAACCGAATGGCAGCCTGATAACCTACACCCGAAGTTGTCCCTGTTATCACGCATATCTTTCCATCCATAGATTCGGTGGAAACTTTTTGAGAAAGGTGTCCAGCACGAATAAAATCTAACTCAGGTGGGAATTTAAATTTCTTACTCATAAATTTCAACCAAATTTTTTAATTAAAAACCTACGATACATTTTATTCCAATGCGGAATATTATTAAAAATATCACCCCAGAGGTCGTAATAATCACGTTGCTGAAGGATATAACCATCTTCGCTGATAGTTAGTTTTGTAGAACCATATAAGGGTGTACTCGGATATTTTTTAAACATCATAGTCATTATCCAGTCGAAAATAATGATGTTTTCGTTTTGAGCAATGGACACAATTTCCATATTCAACTGGTGTGTGCGTTTTGTCAGGCGGTTGCACATAGCGGTAAAATCCTCAATTCCTTCGATTCGCTGAATAGTGTCCTGAAAAATTATATTTTTGTGATAATACGGAAAAATATGTGACCAATCTGGTTTTCCATCTGTATTGTAAGTCTTTGACCAAAGCTCTTTTACCGTTTCAATACAAATTGGCTTTAATGCTGATTTTTCTTTCATCGATCAAATTGTGTTTTAACTTTATGCAAAGATAATTATATTTCTAAATAATAAAAGTAGAATTTATTGTTACAATTAGCAGGAATCATTACTTTTGAATGCTTAAAAAGCTAAACAAAACACCAATCACAAAGTTCAGTTCAACGAATTATGTCAGTTCAGGCAAAAATTATTACTTTCTTTCTGGGGATTTTCAACGCAAAAAAGTTGGTAGAAAAATCCTTTAAAAATCCACCAAGGTCAATAAAACCTTTGATTACGGAGCATTTAAAGAAGAAATTCAAGGCATCAGAATTTAAGGTAATGAATAAATCAGTAGTTACCTTGCAACCCAAGAGAAACGCAAATGATACTCATATTTTGTTCTTTCACGGAGGGGCATATGTGGTTGAAGGAAGCTCCATGCATTGGAAAATAGTTGAATCATTAGTCCGAAAAACAAATTGCAAAGTCTCATATATTGACTATCCGATCGCACCTGAAAATACATATAAAACGACTTTTGATATGGTTCAACAGTCCTTCGACCAACTTGCTAATCTATATCCCAACGACCGATTTATGTTTATGGGCGATTCGGCTGGTGGAGGATTGGCTCTGGCTTTTGCTCAAAAACTTGTCAAAGAAAATGCAAAGGTTCAACCAATAAAAAATATCCTTTTTTCACCCTGGCTCGATCTTTCCATGCAAAATCCGAAAATTACACAACAAGAACATTTAGACAAAATTTTGCCTATTGTTGGACTTATAACTGCTGGCAAGAAATATGCAGGAGGTGAGGATGTGAGTAATTATTTATTGTCACCAATCAACGGAGAAATAGAAGGAATAGGCGATACATTAGTTATTTATGGAACACAGGAGTTGTTTTATCCCGATTGCAAGAAGTTGCAGGAAAAATCGAAAAGTTACAAAAATTTTACCTTTCATGAGTTTCCCGAAATGCAACACGATTGGGTGATATTCCCAATACCGGAAGCTGCTCAAGCATTAGATATTGCAGTGGATTTTATCCGAAATTGAAAGCCAGGATATAATTTGAAGTCTTATCAGGATTCACAACAAAAAAAGCGGAACTTACTCCGCTTTTTTTGTTGCATGTTCCGTTGGAACTATCTTAAATAACTTATCGTTCCGTCGTATCAACTCATTGGTTTTCATAGAGAAATATGTTCCTTTTTCCACTTTTTCGACTGGTTCAAGTTTTACACGCATTTCTTTTACATGGTCTTCGTAAGCACCAGTTGTTTCGCCGGTAATCAGAATTTCATCACCTACCGAAAGGTTTTGCGCTTCCAGTAAAAATTCAGCTACGCCCAGTTTTTGGAAGAAATTGGTGCATTTACCCACATAAATCTTTTTATACGTTGCTTCCGAACCGTAGTTTTTGCTCCACTCGCCAAGTCGCTGTCCGAGGTAATAGCCGTTCCAGAATCCACGATTAAATACTTTGCTAAGCCGTACATCCCATTCAGCCACTTTCGCGTCTGAAAACGTCCCATTGAGGCACGATTCAATGGCTTCATTGTAACAACCCACCACCGCTTTCACGTATTCAGCTCCACGCGCCCGACCTTCAATTTTGAAAACCCGCACACCGGCTTTCAACATTTCGTCCACAAACCCGATAGTTTTCAGGTCTTTGGGCGACATAATATATTCATTGTCAACTTCCAACTCAATTTCTGAATCTTTGTCTTTTACAGTATAACCACGGCGACAAATCTGATTACACGCGCCGCGATTAGCTGATACATTTTTTTCGTGCAGACTGAGGTAACATTTACCCGAAACAGCCATACACAATGCACCGTGACAGAACATTTCAATGCGAATAAGGTTACCACTTTTGCCAAAAATGTTATCTTTTTCTATGGCTTGATATATTTCAGCCACCTGTTCCATATTTAACTCACGTGCTAACACTACCACATCTGCAAATTGTGCATAAAACTTCAACGCTTCTACGTTGGAAATATTCAATTGAGTAGAAAGATGCACTTCTACACCAATGCTGTTAGCATACATTAAGGCAGCCACGTCGGCAGCAATAATGGCCGAAACGTTCGATTCTTTAGCTACATCAATGATTTCGCGCATCAAAATCAAATCATTATCGTACAAAATGGTATTGACAGTGAGATAGCTTTTTACATTATTTTTGTAGCAAATGCGAACAATTTCACGCAGGTCATCTGTCGTAAAATTGCTGCTCGATTTGCTGCGCATATTCAGCTTTTCAATGCCAAAATACACCGAATCGGCACCAGCTTTGATGGCAGCCGAAAGACTTTCCCACGATCCGGCGGGAGCCATTATTTCTATGTCTGAGCGAACAACTCCTAATCTACCCTCAACCCCAAAAGGGGAGCTGAAGTTAGTATTGTTTTCTATTTTTTTATTGTTTAAAATCATATGAATTTATAAAATAGTCTGTAGAAATTTAATTTCCCTTTAAGGGTCAGTGGTTGATTTTTATTTAAATGAAGGTGTCAACTTTTTTATCGGAAAACTGATTCCAACCCTGATTTGATGATACGGAAAATCCGTTATTCCATATTGATATTGAGCAAAATAATCAATCTTTTTAGAGATTATTGTTAACTTTGCAGCATATACTAAAGGTGCATCACCATAATCGTGCAAAGGGCTAATAGGAGAATAGGTATGAATCCAGCCCCAATATCCTGATAGCGTATTTTCGAGTTTCCAATACGAATTTCCGATACTAAGTTTTCCTCCATACATAGGCGAATCATCTTGAGTGCTGACCTGATCAATTTGCCAACACATAAACCCTGCATCAGCCACAACGCGGATTTCGCTTATAAATTTACAGTTCGTAAAAAATGATTTTCCGGCTTCCACGTCGAAGTAATATCCCGGCGTGTCAAAGTAACGTCGTTGTTGGGAATTTGTTCCCGAAGCGGTTTTCAATGTGGTATTAAAAATAACTGAAAGACAATATTTTTTTTCTTTCAACAACCTGATTCGGGTTTGAAAATACACGTCGCCATTGGCTTGTCCGGATGTATTTCCATTCATATCGCGTTCGAAGCTTAATTCCGGCGTTACCTGATAATTTTCCAGTACAGTCGACCAGATTTTAAAAGAAACACACTCGGGTAGTAGAGGAAACTCAACTTTCACATAGCCGTTTTCGGTTTGATCACCTTTTCCGAAGTAATAATCGGCCATTAAACTAATGGTTGTTTTGGCTGGTATGCGTGCATCAGTAAACTCCGGAACAGGGTTTGCATTGGGACCAAACCAGGTAGTGGAGTATTTTACTGATTGAGAGTAAATGTTTTGCAAGCTAATAAATGCACAAAAAATAAGAACTCCATTTTTCATACCGATCTTTTTAATATTAGTATACAAAGATAGATAATACAATTCAAAATATATAACTCTGGAAAATTTCCTACCTTTGTACTCCTATTTTACTTCCACATGAAAATTTCCAACTTAGAATTTCCCGAAAAACCACTTTTTCTTGCACCTATGGAGGATGTAACGGATCCTGCATTCCGCTTGCTTTGTAAGCGTTTCGGGGTGGATATGGTCTATACGGAATTTGTTTCTTCAGAGGCATTGATTCGTAACGTAAACCGCACCCAACAAAAGCTGACTATTTACAATGAAGAGCG
>Ga0118677_10002886_pt1 | contig 33713 bp, 21 predicted proteins | sample AliMusrvi5mmetaG_FD_86154 | JGI IMG/M metagenome (GOLD analysis project Ga0118677, IMG submission 86154) | reverse complement strand
ATCATAAGGAATGAGTATTGGTTATCTCACAAAGAACCGTATTTATTTGCGGTTCTTTGCCTTATGTAAATTTTATTTTTTCTTAACTTAATGACATTGCCCCAATAGGTTCCGGTACCGGTAATTACTTTTAATCTGAAAAAGTATTGTTTATTTGCCTGGAGCCCGGCAATGGGTGCAGATATTATATGCGGCAACGTATCATTCACTATAGCCGGTATTGCGGTCACTAATGAGTCCAATACAGGACTGGTGCCATATTCAAAGAAAAGAGATGCTTGTCCGGGGCATCTGTTTATATAACCATTTAGCTTGGCGGCCCATGTTCCAACACTGGTGGCATCAAGTGTCTGAAAAATAACAGAAAGATTTACACCTGTATAAAAACTTAAAGTGTCGCCATAAATAGTGTCCGTTGCAGTAGTTGCTTTAAAATAATAATAATATGTTGTATTGGGTGTAAGCCCTTGAATATTTTCTGAGATTAATGCCAACGAATCGTTTTTAATGTTAACTTCCTGGGTATTTAAAGATGATGAAAACAAGATGTTGCTTGAATATACAAATGCGTACTTTGCATTTTTAGTGTGTGTATCTATTGCTCCTTTAAGTGTTGCATCAATAGTTCCAATCTGGCCGGTGCCCAAAGTAAATGCTTCAACAGGAAGGTCTTTATAAACATAAAGCACACCGGCTTTTCCACCAATAGCGCCAAGTTTTTTATCGTAAAATTTCACGGTATTAAAAGATTCATTGCCGGTAAGATTGGTGTCAATAACTAAAGGTATCCAGCTCAAACCGCCATCTGTAGTTTTCAATACCGTAGCACTATCGCCCACAATATAGCCCACAAGGGAGTCGGCAAAGGATATATCGTTAAGAGTTCCTCCCGCTGTATCTAATAGCACATTCCAGTTTAAGCCGCCATCAGAAGTTCGTAATATGGTCTTTCTTCCAGTTCCCGAAGAGCTCCCTCCTATTATATAACCTATATTGGCATTAATAAATGTGATACCATTAAAATCTCTAACAACAGGCGGAACAGGATACCCCCATGTGCTGCCACCATCAGTTGTAGTGACAATAACACCGTTATCACCTACAGCAAAACCTTTTTGGGGATCAGTAAAAACCACAGATTTCAGCCAGGAGCCCCAGCTATCATATATAGTATACCATGTATTGCCATAGTCGAGGCTTTCTAAAATAGTCTGCACTGAATCGTTTGTCTTTTTACCGCCGGCTACAAAATAAATACCCGCGCCGGCATAAACTATTTTATTCAGTTCTCTGTTAACAGGCACCATATCAAAGCCCCAATTCGCACCGGCATCAACAGATTTAATAATCCTGCCACTATAACCGACAGCATACCCATTTACCGAATCAGAAAAAGCCATTGACTTAATCCATGGCTTGAGGCCGTCGTGCGCATTTTCGTTCCAGGTAGCGCCATAATCGGTCGTCTGGAACATCACTTGTACGGAATCGTTAGCTTCCTTTCCACCACCTATAGCTATGACACCCTGACCAAGAATATCAACAGTATTTACATCGTAAAAAACAGTTGGGTTATAATAATTCCATTGCTGGGCGTGGGTTATGGCGCTTATAAAGCAAAGAAAGAATATTATTAGTGTACGAAATTGCAACCTTCGTACAGCAAGTGGTGAAGTGTGACACAGCAAACATCGCACGGATATATACTTTTTAAACATAGTCTCCATAATTAAGATATGCAAAGATATTAAAAAACTATGAAAAGAATGTAACTATTTAGATACATTATCACAATCGTCAGGAGATGAGAACGAAGGATGAGCGCCTTAGATGTAAAAGGAAATTGTTGTCATGTTGAGTCCCCACATCAAAAATGACAATTTATGAAAGCACCAAATCTCAATATCCAATTTTCAAACAATATTCAAATTAAAAAAAATCAAATTAAAAACGGATTAATAAGGTTTGAAATTTAAAAAATTATAAAATTGGAATTTGTTTGGTCATTGGAATTTGTTTTTAAGATTTTATATAATTAACGTTAAAGGCCTGATTATTAAACTACTATAAAATTCTATCATTGGTAACGGATAGGATTGTTTGTGGGATGGTGAGTGAAGCATCTTTATTAAAAATGAGTTTCTTCATTCTGACAGAGTACATAAGGATTCTGAATGACACTTAATATATAATCAACTTCTTACTGTAAACAGCATTTTCAGTGTTGATAACACAGATATAGAAACCTTTTTGCAGTCCATGTGCAGAAAGGTTTATTATATGGCTGCCGGTTGTAAATTTGCCATCGGCAAGTAAAGCCACTTGTTTACCGGACAGGTCGAACAATCGCACCAATACTTTTTCATCCCGGTTAATTGTAAAGGCAACAGTAGCCTGTTCATTGAAGGGGTTTGGATAGATATTAAAGTCTAAATTATTGCTTAATGTTATAGCAGGTTCTTTTATACCGGAAAGGAAACCATCGAAATTGAGGTTATCAACAAATAATTTTGAATTGCCCATAGGTTTTGTGAAGCATGCTCTTATGAGTATTAATCCACTATCAGGGACGGTTGAATCGTTATAGTTAATATTAATACTAAACGGTGTATAATCAGTTACAGTAGCATGGACTATAAGCGCACCTGTAGCAATAACATTATGATTTTTATACATCATTATCACTACATTCATCGTATCGTTGTTTACAGGAAAAAACTTATAATAACCGGTAAATGTTTTATGTCGGGAATTAACTTTAAAACCAGGGATTAGTCCTATTTTAGTATTAGAAGTACATATAGCACCGGGGATATTATCCTGAGCATATACCAGGTTCTGCATGCAAACGGCATAATTCCCATTTTGTACATTTTCGGTTCGGGAAATAGGATAATCACCAGGGTGTGAAGGATGTTCATAATACTTATTATCATACCACCAGCTATCAAGCGTATTAATGGTATCGAGATGCCAGTATTCGAAGTCATTATTGGGGATGTTAGCAGAAGTGCCGGAAAACCTTATATTGTCAACGATTACAAAATTGTTTCCAAAGAGCTTTTTTGTATGGGTACGCAAATCGGACGAAGTAATGGCCATAATCAAAGAATCTGCATTCCCAGAGGCATCATAAGAGATTGGAAATGAAAGGTTGGCATAGCTTCCGTTAGTGTTCCCATTTATCTTAAACATATTATTGGAAATGATAACACCCTGCTTCTTCAATATAAGAAAAATTAACGCGGTATCATTATCTGGAATGAAATAATTAAAACAGCCCATAATAGAATCGGGACGGGCATTAAAAGGCGTGCCACCTACAAAGGTATGCCCAATATCATAAGTGTAGCCAATTAAAAGACCACCTATCTGGCCTGGCCCGGTAGTGTCGTTCATAATTTTTACAGCACTACTGTTATGACATGCCGGTGCATAATGAAACACCCTTCCCACCATAAGATCCCACCCTAAAGGTTTTTCATGAATAAAGGGCGTCCACATCTCAAAATCGAAGTTAGGTATTTCTGAATTACCGGTATAAAAAAGCATATCATTACCATATTTTGTGGTGTCGCTGTTTGTTCCTTTTATCCTGAAATGATAGGTCGTATTAGGGGTCAATCCGGTTACTAAACCTTTGGCATCAATGCTTCCCATGGCAGAAGCTGAATCGGGGGTAGCCACAATGTCACTGCCATAATTAGTTGTGGTGCCATAATCAAATTTTACAGCGGTTTGTTTTCCCCCTGCATCTATAGTACCATTCAGCCTTGCAGAGACATGAGTAATGTCTGAGGCTGATAATGTTGTAACTGACGGGGGGAAAAAAGTTTTAAAAGACACATCTTTACCATAATTAGTTCCCATCGCATTTGTTGACTTAGCCCTGCAGTGATAAAGGGTATCAGAAAGCAAACCGGAAATTAAACAGGAAATATTCACAACGCTGTCTCCATTTGTGACACCAGGAATAGCAGTAGCCTCATGGCCATAATCTGTTGTTAATCCATATTCAAACTTATTGACAGATGCTAAATTATTTGCATTTACAGAACCATTCAACCCAGCAGAACTTATACTTACATTAGAAACGCCGGCAGTAATAACCGAAGGCCCACCGGCAACAAATTGCATATCCTCACCGTAGCCTACACCATTTGCGTTTATGGCTTTTATTCTGAAATGGTATTTTTTTCCCGGTGATAACCCGTTTAATATACCTGATGCTATTACGGGACTTAATAAAGTAGCAGAATCTGGTATGGCATTGACTTCAGAGCCATAAGAAAATGTCATTCCATATTCAAATTTTATTGCTGTTGGCAATCCGTTATTGGTTACACTACCATTAACCTGAGCAGATGCCGGGGTTATATCAGTAGCAGCATAAGTTTCTACCCATGGCACATTGCCTGAGAAATATGTTTTGGTATCGCCATGGAATATTTTTGAAGATGTAACCCCTTTAAGTCTGAAAAAACATTTAGTGTTGCTGGGAAGGCCTGTAATGCCATTAATATCACCAGTTACGAAATGTATCAGCGTGTCGTTCAATGATGCCGGCGTAGCAGCTATCTGATGATCGAATTTTAGGCTTGTGCCATATTCAAAGTATAAGTTGACATGTTGAGGAAAATTATCTATATAGCCGTTTAATACAGCTGACCCGGTACCTACACCGGTTGCATCAAGGGTACAAAAAGAAGATGGCGGATTAATACCGGTGTAAAAGCTTAATGTGTCGCCACAAACAGTATCTATAGCTGTTGTAGCTTTTATAAAATAGTAGTAAGTACTGTTGGGAGCCAGATTACTTATATTTTCTGATATCATTAATAATGAATCATTTTTAATATTAATTTCCTGAGTGGCAGACGGAGAGAGCAAAAAATTCTTAGAATAAACGAACGAATATTTTGCCTTTTTCAAGTGGGTATTTATAGCCCCTTTAACCATTACATCGGTTATTCCGGTAATCTCTGACGAAAGGGTAAACACTTCAACCGGAGGATTATAATAGACGTAAAGCAAACCGGATTTGCCGCCCACAACGCCAAAATTCTTAGCATAAAATTTCACGGCATTGAAAGATTCATTTCCCGTGAGAGTTGTGTCTATTATTGTTGGTTGCCAGCTCAAGCCACCATCTGTTGTTTTTAATACAGTGGCACTATCGCCTACGATGTAACCTGTTGTTATATCAGCAAAAGATATATCTTTCAGAATTCCACCCGGATTATCCATAAGCACACTCCAGTTCAAACCGCCATTTATTGTTCGCAATATTGTCCTTTTCCCTGAACCAGAGGCAGTTCCCCCAACGATAAAACCAACATTGGGATTAATAAATGTAATGGCATTAAAATCCCTTATTACAGGAGCAACAGCAGGTGTCCAGTTATAGCCTGCATCTGTTGTGGCAAGGAGCACACCATTATCTCCCACGGCAAAACCTTTAAGGGTATCAATAAAAAATATGGATTTAAGCCAGGGACCATAATCATCATAAATAACGCTCCAGGTATTGCCAAAGTTAGTACTTTTTACAATGGTCTGCATTGAATCGTTAGTCTTGTTCCCTCCTGCCACATAAAAGATACCTGCACCCACATAAAAAATCTTATTAAAGTCTCTGTTTATTGGCACCGTAGGAGAAGCCCAGTTCATGCCGGCGTCATCAGTTTTGATAATCCGCCCATCATAACCCACACCAAATCCATTTTTAGTATCGTAAAAGGCAATGGATTTATTCCAGGGCAACAAGCCATCGTGAGCATTTTCGTACCAACTCAACCCATAATCTGATGACTGAAACATGACCTGAACAGAGTCGTGAGTTTCATGCCCTCCGCCAATAGCGATAACACCCGGGCTGAGTATAGCAACCGTGTTTACATCGTACCATATAGTAGGGTTATAATAATGCCAGAACTGGGCTTTTAAAGGGTTGTTAAATGTGCATAGTAATAAAACAACTAAAATATAAAATTGTGAATGAATGTACGAAGTTACAAACTTCGAACAGGTAGTCTTTGGGTTATTAGTCATTGGTTATTAGTCATTGGTCATTAGTCATTAGTCATTGGTCATTGGTCATTGGTCATTGGTCATTAGTCATTGGTCATTAGTAGACATTTGCTTCGCTGTCATTAATAGTCATTAGTCATTATACTCTGCCTTAATTTTGCTGACTGCCGACTATTGAATTGCAGACTGGCCAGGTCATTAGTCATTGGACAATAGTCATTAGTCATAATGAATTATTGAATTGATATAACAAAGATATAAAATATAATTGAAAACATCAAATGTATGGCGTTTTTTATTGTTGCATTCGACAAGAGATAAATAGGGTTGTTTGTTATCGCGTTCGTCTGGAGACGAACGCGTACACGAGCGCGAATATCGAGAGCGAATATCGAGAGCGAAAGATAAATAAGATTCTTACTTCGATAAACTCAGTACAAGTCACTTCGCTACGCTCCGTTCTGAATGGCACTTAATATATAATCAGCTTTTTGCTGTAAAAAGCATTTTCAGTGTTAATAACACAGATATAGAATCCCTTTTTCAGGCCATGAGCAGAAAGGTTTATTGAATGGTTGCCGGCACTATAATTACCATTGGCAAGAAGCGCTACTTGTTTCCCGGAAAGGTCGAACAAACGAACTAAAACTTTTTCATTCTGCTCAATTGTAAAGGCAACAGTAGCCTGCTCATTAAAGGGGTTAGGATAGACATTAAAATCGAAATTTTTACTGGCAGTTAATACAGGTTCCTTAATTCCGGAAAGGAAGCCATCGAAATTAAGGTTATCTATATACAACTTAGAGTTTCCCCGCGGCTTATGCAAACACGATTGAATTATTATATTTCCACTGTCAGGAACAACAGTATCATTAGAGTTTATATTAATTATAAAAGGCGTATAATTTGTTACGAGATCAGCAGATTGGAAAGCGCCATGCCCAATATTTGTATTATTTTTAAACAACCCAACATTTATAGTCATTGTATCGTTATTTTCGGGTATAAACTTGTAATACCCGGTAACAGATTGGTGGCGACCATTTACACTGAAGCCGGGAGCAGACCAATTTTTACTGGTAGAGATAAAGTCCCAAATTGTATCTGCAGGGAGAATAAAATTCTGAACAAGCACAGCAAAACTTCCATGTTGTGCATCCATCGAAGGAGAAATGGTTATATTTTCGGGATGAATGGGATTGATCGTATTAGTATTATTGTGCCACCAATTATTGAGTGTATAAAGCGTATTTGTTTCCCAGTTTTCAAAGTCATTATTGGGAATATTTTCTGTTGTGCCTGAAAAATGGATGTTATCAACAATTAAAAAGGCTTCTGAAGTCAGTGGGTTATGATTCCGGATATCCGTTACTGATATCCCAATAATTAAAGTATCGGCATTCCCTGAAGAAATATAGGGTATTGGAAAATTTAAATCAATATAATTTCCAGATGAGTTCCCATATATTTTGAACCAACTTTTAGAAATTATAATACCCTGTTTTTTTAAAAGAAACAAAATTACTGCGGTATCATTGTTGGGTATATAATAATTAAAACACCCTTTTAATGTATCAGGGCGGGCATTAAAAGGGACGCCGCCAAAAAAAGCATTTCCATCATAAGTGTCCCCTATCATAATTCCGCCAGAACTTCCCCCATTAGAAGTATCATTTTCAATTTTAACAGCAAAATTGTTAAGACAGGCAGGGGTAAATTTTGTAATTTTTCCTGATGCTCTATCAAAGTTTTGGGGGTTTAAAAAAACAGCTGTAGTCCATGATTCAAAATCAAAATTAGGAATTTCAGAAGATCCGGTAAAAAAGATCATATCTTCGCCATAATATATAGATTTGCTGTTAATTACTTTTATTCTGAAATGATAGGACGTATTGGGCATCAAGCCTGTAATCATAGCATAAGCATCTATGTCTCCTGATGTATAAGAAGAATCGGGGACAGCAATGACTTCATTTCCATAGGATGTTGAGTTACCATATTCAAATTTAATAACTGTTGGAATTCCTCCCGCATTCATTGAGCCGTTCAATTTGGCAGAGTTCAGAGTGATTTCAGTTGCTGTTAAAGTAAATAACAAGGGTGGCATTTTAGTTCTAAAAGTCCTATCATCACTATAATTGGTTCCTATTGCACTTGTTGCTTTAACTCTGTAATGATATGTTGTATCCTGTAATAATCCGGATAATAAACAAGTAATATCTGTATTGGCGTTCCCTGTTACAGAATCAGGCATGGCAGCTACTTCATGACCATAACCAGTAGTTAAGCCGTATTCAAATTTACTTACAGAGACAACATTATTTGCATTTACAACCCCGTTAAGTTGTGCAGAATACAGGCCTAGGTCCGAGGCACTCAAAGCAGAGACTGATGGCCCTCCTGTAATGAATTCCCTATCATCTCCGAAGCTTGTGCCATTTAAATTTGTCGCTTTTATGCGAAAGTGATAGGTTGTAAAAGGCGTCAACCCGTTCAATGAGTAAGAAGTCAGAATATTGACATTATTTATTGCAGAATCAGGTACAGCATCAACAACGGAGTCATAAAAAGTCGTTAAGCCATATTCAAATTTTATAGCGGCGGGAAACCCATTATTTGTAATATTGCCGTTAAGCAGAGCAGATGTCAGAGAAATATCAGAAGCATTTTGGGTTGTTGCCCAAGGCAAATTGACAGCATTAAACATTTTTGTGTCTCCATAATATACATTTGTAGCCGTAACTCCTTTTAGTCTGAAAAAGTATTGTTTATTTGCCTGGAGACCTGCAATGGATGCAGATATCAGATGCGGCAAAGTATCATTCAGTATTGCCGGCGCTGCTGTCACTAATGAGTCAAAAACCGGACTGGTACCATATTCAAAGAAAAGATTGACAAGCTCAGGAAATTTACAGATGTAACCGTTAAGATTTGCTGCCCATGTTCCAACACTGGTGGCATTAAGAGTCTGAAAAACAATAAAAGGATTTACACCTGTATAAAAGCTCAATGTGTCGGCATAAACAGTATCCGTTGCAGTAGTTGCTTTCAAATAATAATAGTATGTCGTATTGGGTGTAAGCCCCTGGATATTTTCGGAGATTAATGCCAACGAATCGTTCTTGATGTTAACTTCCTGGGTATTTAAAGATGATGAAAACAAGATGTTGCTTGAATAAATAAATGAATATTTTGCATTCTTAGTATGTGTATTGATTGCTCCCTTAAGGGTCGCTTCGTATAGTCCGACGTGTTCGGAGCCTAACGTGTAAGGCTCAACCCTGAAGTCTGTAAATACGTAGAGCTCACCATATTTGCCACCTATAGCGCCAAAATTCCTGTCATAAAATTTTACAGCGTTAAAACTTTCATTACCAGTAAGAGTGGAGTCAATTATTAAGGTCACCCATGTCAGACCGCCATCTATAGTTTTCAATACAGTGGCACTATCGCCAACAATATAGCCAACAAGAGAGTCGGCAAAAGAGATGTCTTTAAGAATTGCTCCAGTGGTGTCCAAAAGCACATTCCAGTTTAAACCGCCGTCAGTAGTTTGTAATATTGTCTTTCTTCCTGCGCCTGAAGTGCTCCCACCTATTATAAAACCTGTATTGGCATTTATAAATGTGATGCCATCAAAATCTCTTACCACTGGCGGAACAGGATACATCCATGTGCTACCACCATCAGTTGTAGAGATAATAGCACCGTTATCACCTACCGCAAATCCATTCTGGGTGTCCATAAAAAACACTGATCTCAGCCAGGGGCCTAAATTATCGTAAATTACATACCATGTCTGACCATAATCAATGCTTTCTAAAATGGTTTGCATTGAATCATTGGACTTTTCACCACCGACCACAAAATATGTCCCTGCGCCGGCATAAACAATTTTGTTAAAGTCCCTGTTAATTGGCACTGTATCGTGTCCCCAGGTACCACCAGCATCATCAGATCTTATAATCCTGCCTTCATAACCAACAGCAAAACCAGCGGTATTATCAGAAAAAGCCATTGATTTAATCCAGGGTTTCAGACCATCATGTGCATTTTCGTACCATGTAAGACCATAATCTGAGGTTTGGAACATTATTTCAGTAGAATCATCAGATTCTTTGCCACCACCAATGGCAATGACTCCTGGTCTTAATATTTCGACAGTGTTTATATCATACCCGATGGTAGGGTTATAAAAATGCCAGTACTGCGCATGAATGGTGTTACTGAGAGCACAAAAAATTATTAGACCAAGAAAAATATTTTTTTTCATTTTCAGAAGATTTTTTGTCACTAATCATAAATAATCATGGGTCATTGGTTATTAGTCATTAATTCTCTGTCTGTTTTTACTGACTGCCGACTATTGAATCACAGTCTGCATTTAGTCATTAGTATTTGGCAATTAGTCATTATGTATTATTAATTTGAAATAACAAAGATATAATAAAATCAAATAAAAATATTAAATATATATTTTTTTTTCGGCTGCATTCGTCAGGAGACGCGTGTAAAAATTAAATACGCTATCGCACGCGTCAGGAGACAAGCGCGAATGACGAATGCGTCAGATGAAAAAAAGAATATCATTGTCATGTTGAGTCACCGCACAAAAATTTTTGGAGCACAAAGTATTGATGACAAAGAGAATGCAGATGTCATACAGAACGGTTAGGGCTGTCAGTGTGATGGAAAGTGACTTGTGCTGAGTTTATCGAAGCAAGTATCTCTATTTTAAAAATGAGACTCTTCATCCTGACTGAGTACGTCAGGATTCTGAATGACACTTAATATATAACCAGCTTTTTGCTGAAAGAAGCCTTTTCAGTGTTGACAACACAAACATAGAAACCTTTTTGCAAACCCTGAGCAGAAAGGTTTATTGAATGGCTGCCGGCAGTAAATTTGCCATCGGCAAGCATAGCCACTTGTTTGCCTGAAAGGTCGAACAAACGTATTAATACTTTTTCATCCCGGTTAATTGTAAAGGCAATACTAGCCTGCTCATTGAAAGGGTTTGGATAGATATTAAAATCGAAATTACCGGCAGCAGTTAATGGGGGGTCTTTAATTCCGGAAAGGAAACCATCGAAATTGAGGTTGTCGATATAAAGAACTGAATTCCCAAAAGGTGGCGAAGTATATGTCTGAAAAGTAATAGAAGCACTGTCAGGAATTTCAGTCTGAGACACATAGTAAATATTAACAATAAAGGGTGTATAGGTGCTTGTAGTAATATTTTGAAAGAAATGTCCAGATCCAATTAACGCATTATTTTTATACATTAAGATAATAATACACATCGTATCATTATTCACAGGAAGAAATTTATAATATCCCGTTAACGATTGATGTCTTGTTAATACAGGAAATTTATCTGTTGTATTGTTTCCAGAAATCAAACGACCAGGTGTTTTTTTGTTTTCATTAAATGTAGCTTTTACTTTAGCTGCAAAACTTTTGGACATAGCATCAGTTGTACGAATAACAGCCGGAGTTATTGTGTCAGGAGGAATCAGGCCCTTGCCTTCATAATTCCAATTTATAAGATTGTTATTGTTTTTCAATTGCCATTGTTCAAAATCGTTGTTTGTTATGTTAAGAGAAGTGCCGGTAAAATGCAAATTATCTGCAATAATCCAACTATTTGGAGAGTGCAATTCCATAGAATGAATTAAACTGGAGCTTGCCAAAGCGATGATAAGCGAATCCGGAATATCAGAAGTTTGATAGGTAATAGGGAATTTAAGGGTAATGAAATTTCCGCCTGAATTTCCTGTAATCACAAAAATATTTTTAGAGGCTACAATGCCATTTTTTTTAAGTATTAAAGCAATCAAAGAAGTATCTGTAACATCGATATTATATTTAAAACTACCTATCAGTGTATCCGGCCTTGCATTAAAAGGCACGCCGGTGCCATTTAAACCATTTCCTAGTTTACCCATGGATATTGCACCAAGACGACCTTCTGGTGAATTTTGAACTTTAACGGCATAACTACCGTTCGAACCCGGTGAATATTTTGAAACAATTCCAATACCCTGTGTCCATCCTTCAGGAAATTCAACAGATGATGTATCCCAAATTTCAAAATCATAGTTTGGAATTTCAGGAGGTCCGGAAAAAAACATCATATCATTTCCGAAATTTGTCGTATCACTGTTGGTTCCCTTAAGTCTGTAATGATAAAAAGTTCCGGGAAGCAAACCTTCAAGAAAAACATGTACATCAATATTTCCAATAGAGGAAGTTGTATCAGGAGAAGCAATTATTTGGTTTCCATAAGCTGTATCAATTCCATAATCAAATTTAATAAATGTATATAGGCCATCTGCATTTAAAGAGCCATTCAATCTGGCAGTATTAGAGGAAATATCTGATGCCGGTAAAGTTACTACTACAGGTGGAGAAGCTGTAAAAAATGTCATGTCTTCGCTATAATTTGTGCCTCTTGCATTTGTTGCTTTTACCCGAAAATGATAAATTGTATCAGAAAATAAACCGGATAAATGACAAGAAATTGAAACGTTATTGCTTCCAGTTGCAGAATCTGGAGTGGCAATAACTTCGTTACCATAGCTTTTAGTTAACCCATATTCGAATTTATTTCCCGATGGAGAATTATTTGCATTTATAAAGCCGTTTAGTTGGGCATCATTAATTTTTATATTCGAAGCATTGGTTACAACGGCTGATGGTCCACCTGCAACAAATGTCATATCATCACCGTAACTTATGCCATTTAAGTTTATCGCTTTAATACGAAAGTGACAGGTGGTTGTAAGGGGTAATCCGCTAAGCAGAAAAGAGACATCAACATGGTTTGTACCATAGACTGAATCTGGTGTCGCATTGACCTCGTTGCCATATAAAGACGTCAATCCAAATTCGAATTTTATAGCTGTCGGAATGCCATTATTATCAACACTACCGTTCACCTGAGCAGAAGTTGACGTAATATCCGTTGCATTTTTTGTTATAACCCAGGGTAAATTGACAGCAAAGAACATTTTTGTATCTCCATAAATTGTTTGCGAACCTATTTCACCTTTTAATCTGTAAAAATATTGTTTATTTAACTGTAGCCAGTCTATGGAGGCATGAAGGCTATGCAATATTGTGTCATTCACGAATGCAGGGGTTGCCCCTATCTGGGAACCAAATGCCGGGCTTGTGCCATATTCAAAAAAAAGATTAACAGGTGAAGAGAATTTATTAATAGTACCATTCAGCTGGGCACTAAAGGCACCGACACATGTGGCATCTTGTGTTTGGAAACTAAAAGGGGGATTAATACCGGTGTAAAAGCTTAATGTATCACCATAGGCTGAATCAGTAGCTGTTATAGCTTTAAGAAAATAAAAGTAGGTAGTATTGGACTCCAGACCTTGTATGTGCTCAGAAAAAAACAACAACGAATCATTTAGCAGATTTACTTCCTGTGTTGATGATTGAGAAAGCATTATGTTTTTTGAATAAATGAATGAATATCTTGCTTTTTTTGTGTGGGTATTAATGGCTCCTTTTAGTGTCGCATCGAATAGCCCAATCTGTTCTAATCCAAGTGTATACGCTTCAATTTTAAAATCCGTGTAGATGTACAACTTACCCGTTTTACCACCAATTGCTCCGAAATTCCGGTCATAGAATTTAACAGCATTAAAACTTTCATTACCTGTAAGGGTGGTGTCAATTACTATTGTTGCCCAACTCAGTCCACCATCCATAGTTTTCAAAACGGTGGCACTGTCACCCACAATATAACCTACAAGGGAGTCGGCAAAGGAAATATCTCTCAGAACGCCCCCGTTTTCATCCATAATCACAATCCAGCTCAAGCCACCATCCGTTGTTCTCAATATTGTCCTTTTCCCTGAACCTGACGTAGTTCCTCCCACAATATAACCGGTATTGGCATTTATAAATGTGATACCATTAAAATCCCTTACAACAGGCGGAATAGGGGACATCCATGTACTCCCACCATCAGTTGTTGAGATAATAGCCCCATCATCACCTACAGCAAATCCTTTCTGGGCATCAGAAAAGAATACTGATTTCAACCAGGGGCCTAAGTTATCATAAATCACATACCAAATATGTCCATAATCGACGCTTTCTAAAATGGTTTGTATTGAATCGTTTGCCTTTTTACCACCGGCTACAAAATAGATACCTGCACCGGTATAAACTATTTTATTGAGATTTCTGTTAATTGGCACTGTATCCTGACCCCAGTTCCCGCCCGCATCATCAGATCTGATAATCCTGCCTTCATAACCTACGGCAAACCCATGTGTCGAATCAGAGAATGCCATTGATTTAATCCAGGGATTCAAGCCATCGTGAGCATTTTCGTACCATGTAAGACCATAATCTCGGCTTTGAAACATTATCTCTGTTGAATCATTGGCTTCACGGCCACCGCCAATAGCTATGACTCCGGGAGCCGGAATTTCAATAGTATTCACATCATACATAATAGCAGGGTTACAATAAAACCAGTGTTGAGCTTGAATGAAGGGACATAATGAAAAAAAAATCAAGATAAAAAGACCACGAAATTGCATACTTCTTATCACACAGAAAATTATTCTAAAAAGAAAAGTTTTCTTAATATTATGATTCATTTATAATGTATTATGTTTATCATTACTAGTCATTCGTAATTAGCCATTTGCCGAGCAAATATAAAATTAATAAAAAATAATCAAATAATTAATAAAAAAAATAAAATGTTTTTTTATTGTTGCACTCGACAGGGGACGAGCACGAAAGATAAATGCGTTAGATGTAAATAGAATATTGTGGACATGATGAACGGACAGGGTTGTTTGTGAGAGGTTGTCGATATAAAGAACTGAGCTCCCCGGGGAAGATATCCTTTAAAAGATTGTATTAAAATTGAAGCGCTATCGGGAATAATCGTAGAAGATTCGTATGAATCTTTATTACATTTCATCCAGTTTCTTAAAGATTTAATGTTGATATAATCTGCTTGCAGCCATTTTTAATACGGTCGATACATTCGTCTTTGCCTATCAGATACATTATATCAAAAATTTCAGGCCCTTTAAGAGCGCCCACCAAAGAAAGTCGCAACGGAACCATCAATTGTCCGGGATTAAATGCATTTTGTTCCATAAATTCATGAATTTCTTTATTTATTATAGTAGTTTCCCATCCGGCTATTTGCGCAATAAATGCTGAGAGTTTTTCAAGAATTTCGGGTGTATTTTCTTTACATCTTTTTTTAATGGCTTGTTCATCAATAGCATCAGGTCTGACAAAGAAAAAAGAAGCTTCATCCCAGATGTTTTTAATAAAATCTACACGTTCTTTGACTAAGGAAACTACGGCTTCAACATTATGTATTTCAGCGATAATATTTTTTTCTTTTAAAACAATATTAAAGGCTTCAGCCGATGATTTAGTATCTTTTTTCCTTAAATATTGCTGGTTGAACCATCTGGCTTTTTCAGGGTCGAACTTGGCTCCTGCCTTATTAATACGCTCAATAGAAAAAGCATTTATTAATTCATCCATTGAAAAAATCTCCTGTTCAGTTCCGGGATTCCATCCCAGGAAAGCCAGCATATTGATAAAAGCATCGGGGAAATAGCCTGATTCTCTATAACCGGAACAAACCTCTTTAGTCACCGGATCAGTCCATTGCATAGGAAAGACAGGAAAACCCAGCCTGTCGCCATCTCTTTTACTCAGCTTGCCATTACCTTCAGGTTTTAAAAGCAAAGGTAAATGGGCAAAAGCAGGCATACTGCCCTCCCATCCGAAACTCCTGTAAAGCAAAACATGCAAAGGTGCCGATGGCAACCACTCCTCTCCCCTTATCACGTGAGAAATTTCCATAAGATGGTCGTCAACTACATTTGCTAAATGGTAGGTTGGTAATCCATCCGACTTGAAAAGCACTTTATCATCAAGCTGAGACGTATTAATGGTTACCTCACCCCTTATTAAATCATGAACTACGACCACTTCATTCTCAGGAATCAGAAACCTTACAACATAAGGGGAGCCTGATTCCAAAAGAGAGCCAACCTCTTCTTTTGCAAGTGTCAGTGAGTTTTTTAAGCTTTTACGCGTTGAATTATCGTACTGAAAGTTTAACTTCTTGCTCTGAAATTCATTTCTTAATGCGTCCAATTCTTCAGGTGTGTCAAAAGCATAATAGGCACACTTATTATCAATGAGTTGTGCAACATATTTCTTGTATATTTCTGTCCTTTCCGACTGCTTATACGGTGCAAAAGGCCCTCCGACGTGCACACCTTCATCAAACTGAATACCTGCCCAGCTTAACGAGTCGATTATATATTCTTCGGCACCTTCTACAAAGCGGGTGCGGTCAGTGTCTTCTATTCTCAATATCATCTGTCCACCATGCTTTTTAGCAAAAAGGTAGTTGTATAATGCTGTTCTTACGCCACCAATGTGCAGAGGGCCTGTAGGGCTTGGTGCAAAACGCACCCTTACTTTTGTGTTCATATTTTATTTTTTATTATAAAAAGAATGCAAAGTTAAGAAATACTTACCACAAAAGACACATAGAGCACATAGAAATTCAAAGTATCAAATTCCAAGAATCAAGCCCCAGGGGGTTAAATGAAGTTGGCAGTTGGCACTTCGACTGCGCTCATTTCGACAAGCTCAATGCACCGCAGTGACTACAGCAGCAGTAGGTAGTCAACTTACTAATGTCTAATGACAAACGACTAATATCCAATAATCAATATCCAACATCCAATAACCAAGTAAATGAAAATTCAAATAATCAACACTCAATGACTAATGACTATTAATGACAGCAAAGCGAATGACTACTAATGACAGCGAAGCTAAATGACAGCAATGCTAATGACTATAAATGACAGCGAAGCGAATGACCAATGACTACTAATGACAATAATTTCATAGTCAGTAATTGGGAAAGTCGGCAGTCGGCATGGGACTGAAGATTGAGGATTGTGGACAGCGGACTAATACAGTCAGCAATGAAGAAAGTCAGCAGTAGGCAAAGTCTTATAGGTTGCGGACTGCGGACTTCGGATTTGGAATTTGCAGCTTGGAGCTTGGGGCTTGGGACTTATCTTTAAATGTCCAGAGCCATAGCTACAAGTTCTGCAATGTCGTAGTTGAAGACTTCTTCTTCTTTGTTCTTGTATTTAATGCCATCCGTTATCATAACCATGCAAAACGGACATGTGGTTGTAATAATATTAGCCCCTGTTTCTAATGCTTCTTCCGTCCTTTCCATATAAATCTCCTTACAGCCCGGTTCAGCTTCCTTAAACATCTGACCGCCCCCACCGCCACAACATAAAGCGAAGCTTTTATTTCTTTTCATTTCAATTTTCTCTGAAGGAATAGCTTTAAGTATTGCCCTTGGCGATTCATACTCACCGTTAGCCCTACCCAGATAACACGAATCATGAAAGGTTATTTTTTTATCTTTAAAAATGTCTGAATTTAATTTCAACTTACCCTCAGCCATAAGGTTTTGTAGAAATTGTGTATAAAAAACAACTTCATAATGGCCACCAAGATCGGTATATTCATTTTTGAAAATATTATAACAATGGGGACAAATAGTCAGTATCTTCTTAACATTATACCGGGTAAATGTTTCAATATTGGCGAAAGCCTGCATCTGATAAAGCATCTCATTTCCGGCTCTACGTGCCGGATCACCTGTACATGTTTCCTCTTTACCAAGCACAGCATAGCTTACCGACAAGTGTGTTAAAATTTTAGTAAAAGCTCTGGCTACTTTTTTATACCTGTCATCGAATGCACCCGCACAACCTACCCAAAAAAGATATTCGGGGTTGTCTCCTCTGGCATACAAATCAGCCATTACGGGAATTTCAATTTTAGTCTGGTTTTCCATAGTATGGTTAGAATTCGTTTATGTTGTGATTAATGAGTATCATCTTTAAAAAATTTCAATATTGGAATGTTGGAAAATTGAAAAATACTGTTATCTCCCTCTCGTTTTCTTCCTTTTTCGCCCTTTCGCCTCTTTCGCCTTTTTCGCTTCTCCCTCTCGTTTTCTCCCTCTCCATTTCTCCATTCTTCCATTTCTCCATTATTCCACTTTTTCTTTTTTATTCAAGTACAACTCCTGAGCCCACAAAAGCCTGTCTTCAGGCGAAAATTGCCAGGGAGCCCCATTATTTGTAATATTAGTAAATATCATATTTAACCCCGAAGGGGCAGAAGATTCTTCAAGCACAAGGTAACGCCTCATTTCAACAATAAGAGTTGGCTGGTTTATATTAATGGGACATTCTTGTGCACACGCATTACAAGTGGTGCAAGCCCATATTTCTTCTGTTGAAATATAATCTTTTAATAAAGATTTGTTATCATTATAACTTTTACCATTCTTAACCATTCCCGGGCCTTTTTCGTTCATGCGGGCACGCAGGTTCATCATGATTTTCCTGGGTGATAGCTTTTTCCCTGTTTTGGCAGCAGGACACGAATCTGTACATCTTCCACACTGGGTGCATGACAATGAATCGAAATAATTTTTCCAGGTAACATCTTCTACATCTTTAACACCAAATCTCTCGGGAGCAGCATCAGATGTCCCTGTAGACGAGTAAGCAGTTTCGGGATTCATCATCAGTTTTATTTCTTTCGTAATAATGTCATTATTGGGCAATTTACCCAAAGGTCCGAGCCGGCTTAAAAAAACGTTAGGTACAGATAAAAACACATGAAAGTGCTTGGAATAAGGCAACATATTGGCAAAAACAAAAATCAGCAAAATATGAGCCCACCAGTTAAACTCATGCCAGAAATAAAGCTTTTCGGGAGAAAGGCCGGAGAATAAAGGAGCAATTAATTTGCTTACAGGGTAAACCCCTTTAAAGTCTTCGGCATGCAATGCCATGTAGAAAGTATTCATCCCTAAAAGTGAAATCATTAAAAGCAGAATCATAGAGAGAGCTAAATAAGCATCAAAATGATTTTTATGCGTCAATTCAGCGCCCGAAAATCTTTTTATTTTTAAGAAAAGTCTTCTGCATATAAAAATGATTATTGCAATAAAGATGATAAAGGCAAAAACATCGGCAGAGCCAAAAACAACATCGTATAAAATACCAAGGAAGGACAATGATTTTTCAAGTCCAAAAATGCCATCAATGATAATCTCAATACTCCCGATAAGGATAACACAAAACCCCCAGAAAACCAGGGCATGTATAAATCCAATAAAAGGCCGTCTGAAAATTTTCGTTTGCCCAAAAGCGACTTCAATCATTAGGCTAAAACGCTTCCCTATATTTTTTATGGGATACGGCTTAGTAAGCTTAAAAAAAGAAATCAGTCTTAACAAAGTGTATGAAAAAACCACAAAAGTGGTTATTAATGCGGCTATAAAAATAATTTGTTTGACCATATTTTAATATTTCGATTAATACTTATATGCTAGATAGTTATATATATACCAATGGCGTTATTACCTTGCATTATTGGAAAGGTGAAATAATGGGAAAATGCGAGTTTTCTCAATTTTCCAATTTTCCAACATTCCATGATTCTTTAATTTATAAGCCCTCTTGTTATTAATTATGCTTAATTTATCGACAATAATAACACTTTTTTTTAAATGCACAAATATTTTATTATAAATTTCTTCTTCTATATTATATGTTTTTATATTTTTGTAAAAAATTTAGCTATGAAAAAACATTATCTATCATTTTTAATTGTTGTTTTTGCGACATTTATATTTTTCGGGTGTAAAACGACTAAAACAGATGCCAAGCAGGAATTTTCACCCAAATCGAAATCTGTAGAAGAGCTTCTGAAGAAGGGTGACCAGGATCTGACAGCAAGGAAATACACTGAGGCTTTAGAAGATTTCAACAAAGCCGCTGCACTTGACCCTTATTCTCCTGATATATTCAACTACAGGGGGATGACAAAATATTACATGAACGATTATCCCGGCGCTTTAATTGATTTTAACAAAGCCATAGAACTCCAGCCTGATTATGCCGAAGCCTATAATTTAAGAGGCATTGTAAAAGGAGAACTTAATGATGACAAGGGAGCCTGTGCCGATTGGGAGAAATCTTATGAACTGGGTTTTAAATATGCTTTTGTGCTTTTGAAAAAGTTCTGTCAGGAAGAGAATAATAAGGAAAATAATAAAGAAATGATAAATAAAAAACAAGAATAATATTTATATTTTTTTACCTTTGCCAAATTAATTTAACACTTACCTTTTTAAAACAAAAACTATGAAAAAAATTAAACTTTTACTTTTAGGATTTGCTATTGTGTTCAGTACAACATTCCTTCTCCCTAGTTGTGGTTTATTTATGCCTGTTGCTTTATATGAAGATGTTACACTAACAAGTGGGACATTAGCAACAAGATTAGATGCTTCAACATTTACAAAAGAAGGGAAAGCTGAATCTCAAAATATCTTAGGAATAATTAATACGGGTGATCATAGTGTTACAGCAGCTATGAAAGCTGGTGGTCTCACTAAAGTTCATCACGTTGACGTTCAAATTCTTAATTACTTAGGTATATATGCAAAGCATATAACCATCGTTTACGGCGAATAAAACATAAAATTATTTATATTAAAAAAGGCTGTCTGTTTTAATACAGGCAGCTTTTTTTTATTTATTGCAGTCAGCTATCTGAACCTTAACATAAAAGATTCAATATCCTAAAAATATTTCATTTAAAATATTTTATAGGTTTTTTATTTATTTTTAATTTGAAAAATTTAAAATAATTATATGTAAATTTGTTTTTAATAAATATTTAACCATGAAAAGAACAATTCTATTTCTGTTTTTGGTCACAATAATACTCCATTCTAAAGCTCAGCAAAGCATAAAGGCAACAAATGTTCATTATGAAGGAATAGATGAAAAAACAGTGCAGATTAACTATGATTTGCCAGAAAATATCACCGATGAGCTTATGATTTCAATAAAGTTAAAAAACAATAACAAACCTGAGTTTGAAGTCATCCCCAAAACAGTATCAGGGTCTGTTGGCAAGGGGCATTTCAGCGGCAAAGGACAAAAGATTTTGTGGATGTATTTAGTTGATGTCCCAAATGGTATAAAAGATGAAGGTTATCTTTTTGATATTACTGTAGAGAAATATGATCCCGAAAACATTAATCCTCAAGACAGAATGCTGGATTATACAATGCACACAGGACAAAAAATAACTGTTTATTGCCCAACAGGTTTTGGTGGTGAAGGAAAAGTGAAAGTTCATAAAGGCGTTGAATTTTTATCAGCTTCGTATCCTGAAATAATGACAGCTGATATTCTTTACGCCTATAATGATACCGTTTTAATTAAAACTTGTGCTGATTTAACCAGCGTTTTTGCATCAAAAAATCTTATGCCTGTAAAGAATCTAATTCTTAAAAGAAATGGTCAGAAAGTAGTTTATCCTTTGCCATTAGTAAAACAAAATATTGAAAATAATCCTTTAGCTAAGGGCTATAAACATAAAGGAGAGTGGTACCCCATTATAACAGCTCCATATTTTAAAAATTATGCTACTTATGGCATTAATGTTATGTGGTTTTATAATAGGTCTTTTAATATTTATGGGATAAATGTAGGAGGTATTATTAATCAAATTGATAATAAAGGGGTTGGTGTAAATGTAGGAGGACTTGTATTGAAAAATAATGGCACTTTATCCGGCATCAATGCGTCTGCTGCAATTGTATCTAAAGGCACTTTAACCGGTATCAATGCCTCTGCTGTAACAGTATCAGATGGAGAAGTTGACGGGTTATCGTGCGGGGCTCTCCTCGCATCAAAAGACGCTTCAGGAGTAATGATAAACGGTATTGGTAATTTTGTATTAAACCGTGCAAAAGGCGTAATGATTGGAACGGCTAATTATGCTAAAGAACTGCATGGATTTCAGATTGGCCTTATAAACATTGCTGAAAACAATAAGTTTCTTAAAGTGTTTCCGATTTTTAATTTTCATTTTGGAAAACATTAAAAATGTGGTTTTTTTGAAAAATCGATTTTTCGTTAAATCTTTTCAATGAAAACAAATATATTTATCATTATTTTATTTTTTTTATCTACGGTAATAATAGCTCAAAACACTACATCAAGTAATGTCGGGGACTTTAAAGTTCATGATACAAGCCATGTGTCAATAAGTGTAAAAGCTGACAGCAGTAAAGCCATTCAAAACCAATCGGGTTCTTTCAAGGTAAAAAATAAAAATGCTGATAATACATCTTCCTCAAGCCAATCAGGTACTTTCAAAGTAAAAAACAAAAACAATGTAAATAAGTCAGCGTCAAGTCAGACAGGTTCATTTGAAGTAAAAGGTGAAAATAAAAGTGAAGAAGTTCCCGATATAAGCAACATCGGCTCTTTTATACCCGCAGGTGAATTTATTAAATCAGGAGTAACTTCATTAAACCTTAATATTAATAGTTCTAATTTGCGCGCATGCGATGTTTGTAATGGCACTGGTAAAATTGGAATTACTGTAAAATGTCCCGACTGTGGTGCTTTGGGCTATAAAATCTGTGGCAAATGCGATATACATGGAAAAGTTCAATGCCCCAAATGTTTGGGAATTAAAACTGAACCATGCACTATGTGTAGAGGAACTGGCGAAATGACAGAAACACTTTACGTGTTAGAAAATGCGACCAGCTTATTACTAGGGGGCAAACCCGTTGAAAAACAAAAGGTTGTTTGTACCAGATGTGATGGCAGAAGAGTAATACCATGCGAAAAATGTGAGGGTTCCGGCGTTATAGATTGCCCCCATTGTGGAGGAGAGCATCAAGTTAAATGTACTTCCTGTGATGGAAAGGGTAAAACAACTGAGTATCAGACGTGCCCAAAATGTAAAGGATTAAAAATAATTTATTACCCCAATTAACACACTGATTCTTTTCAATTATGAAATGCCTGAACCTTTATTTATTAATTTTTATTTTGATTATAGTCAATAATACTGTACAATCTCAAATGTATGGCGCATGGGAAAATCTGGGCAGTGATATAAACATTTCTTATACTACTACACCAAAGGCATTGGTATGCAATACAGCGGGTGGCAGAACAGTTTGGCGTGTTAAAAATGATGGATTAAGACATTGCTCCGGAAAAATAACCTTCGATTACCTTGATTGTGATGACGTCAGACGAGAGAGTTTTACTTATTTTGACTTAAAACCCGGACAAATTAATGAAAATTCAGGAGCCTACTGGGTTTTTGGTTATAACATTTCCAACATACAGATTAAATTTGATTCTTATGATGACCTTCCTTCAAAAAGTTCATCATTACCTGCTGTTTCAGCAACTACCTCACAAAGCTCCTCAAATAATCAAAAGAGTACTGAGGAAATCAATAAAACAAATAAACCTGAAGAGGTAAAAAAACCAAATCAAAACAAGTCAAATGCTGGTGTAACTCAGGAAAATAATGAAGCAATAAAGAGGATAAACCAATTGCAGAAAGATCAGAATGATTTTTCGCAAAAAGATGCAGAAACAAAAGCCATTTTTGATAAAAAGAAGCATGACGCACAACGTGAACATAACCGCTCGTTGAAAGAGCAAAAAGAAGACTATATTGATTTGGATAAAGCTGATTTCAGCGAAGATAAACATCCCGAACTGAATCAAGACTATTCATCATTTCATAACAGTGTAAATTATACTTTTTCATTAGCCTATTTTTTTATTGTTGGCGGCGAATTTCTTAAATCTATTTCGAATTACTTGGCTGTAAATAATTATATCGAAAACCCTCAGATACTTATTAATTTAGCTTATGCCTACAATAAGCTGGGAGATTTGATAAATACTGAAAAATATCTTTCTTTATACCTCAAAATAATTCCCAATGATGCAAATATTACTTCTAAATTGGCTCAACTTTATATTATTATGGGAAATGCTGAAGTAAAGAACAAAGCGTATGAGAAGGCTCTCGAAAATTATTTTAAATCATTAAAAATACTGCCTGAGCAAAAAGATGCTATTTTATTTAACAATATAGCTTATTGCTATTGGCAACTTCATAATATAAAAGAGGCTAAAATATACTATCAAAAAGCGGCTAAACTTGGTTGTAGTAGCGCAAAAGCTTGGTTGGCAAAAAACAAATAAATATGTCGGTATAATTCTGGCACTTTTATAAAATATCTTTATATCATGCGAAAATTTTATATAGCTCGTATATTGGAATGATTGAAATATTTGGAACCACTTGCTCTGATTGTGAGAATGTAACAATAAATGATTTATGAATCAATAAAGCTTTCATTACCTCTTCTAAACCAGCAATTTCACGTTCTTTATTTGCTGCGTTTAATTCGAAACAAGCTTGTATTGCGATGAGTTTATTTTTAATTTTTATTATGAAATCACATTCTTTTTTTTCATTGTAAAAAAAAATGTCTTCACATCCAAATTTTATTAATTCAGAAAAAACACAATTTTCAAAAAGAGAACCTTTGTTTTCTGAAAAGTTTAACGAAACTGCTGATATTAATCCATTATCAATACAATAAATTTTTCTTTTTGATTTTATTTGTTGTTTTATCTTATACGAAAATTGAGATAATTCGTAAACAAGAAAAGAATCAGACATATTGTTAATATATTCTTTTACAGATATATCACTTAAATTAACACCTTTAGAAATACTCTTATAAGAAAAAAGTGAAGATATATTATTAAACAAATAAAATGATAATTCCTTAAAAGATTTACTATCTCTAATATTTTTATTTACAATGCAATCTTTTATCAAAATACTATCAAAATAATTTGTGGCAATTTCGTGCTTAATCTGAGGGTCATTATTTTTTATTATTTCAGGGAAAGAGCCATACTTCAAAACATTTTCAAGTAAATTCAAGACTGTTGGCTTGTTCTGTAAAATTGCTAAACTATCTATGAAATCAAAATGATTTAAAATTTCGCTTATTGACAATGGATAAATCTGGTGTTTTATAAATCTCCCTGAAAGCAACTTCGAGTAATTGCTGTTTAAAAGTTTAGCGTTTGAACCCGTAATGCAAATTTTCTTATAAGTCTCTGCATCATAAATGCTTTTAACAAATTTTTCCTATCCATCAACCATTTGAATTTCATCAAAAAACAAATATTTAATTTTGGTTTCTGTTATTCTTTCTGCAAATTATATTTTGAATAAATAAAATAAAATGCAAATTATAATTTGAATTCTTGCTTTTCTGCATTTTTATACTCATATCTCTCTGATGAGAATAGAATTAAATGCACTTATTAATCTAAAACAGAAAAGGGTTTAGTTCTTTACGCAACGCACACTATACCCGTATTGTTTATCATTTGTGGCTGCGTTTCTGTATATTGTGGGCAAACTGTAATTTATTCCTCTGTACCACACGTTTGCAGGGTTAGAATCCGCAGTGCTTGACCAAAAATAGACGTAGTTACCAACCCCGGCAAAAGAATTTGTAGTCATCATACCGGCAGGTTTAGCGGTATAACCAGAAAGGTTATTAGTAGTAGCCTGATCAGATCCTACTTTACAATCATTACTTGTACCTGTATTAGTCCAGCCACTTGTATTAGCCAAAGTTTTTGCCGTATTAATATTACTAGAGTTGCACCAATAGGTGATATTTGCCGTAAGATGATCTGTCAACATAGTCCATTCAGCATCAGACGGTAAGTGCCAACCAGAAGGGCAAATACCTGTAACACCACTCGGGTTACTGCTGCTTGAAGAAGATCCATTCATTGCAGCAGGCCAATTGTACAATACACCATAAGTCGTATAGTTTGCCTGCGATTTTGCAGTATTTACATTAGTTCCCATATAACCATACACATATTTATAAGGAGTGGTGGTGCTGGTGGTAAATTGACTTACTACGGCATCTAAATAAGCTAAATTTTCTGCCATCCAGCATTGTTGACCAACAAGAACAACGCTATAATTTTTACTGTCGCGGGAATCTGTAAATGGAACACAACACGACGTATTAATACTAAAAGTAGAGGCTATGCCACTACCGCAAAAATTTGTTCCATAGACAGTTAAAATACCTGGTGTTGGAGACGCTGAGAAATTTGCTGTTATAGTGTTAGTATTAGCACCTGAAGTAATAGTAAAACCAGTACCAGAATAAGACCATACATAGCCCGTGGCGCCTGAAATAGAACCTACTGAATAAGTAACCCCGTTTTGAGACGGACATACGGCCAAATCACCACTTATACTTCCTGCATCAGCCACTCCGGAAAGTGCAGTAACAACAGTAATGATGTTTGAGTAGTTGCTGGGGCAGTCTGCTTCGGCACGTAAGCGGTAATAATAGGCTGTATTAGCTGTTAGTCCGGTTATTGAAGTACTTGTTCCATTGCCTATATTTAAATTATGGTAACTTCCTACAAATGATCCAAATCCTATATCAGTTGACACATCTATGGAATATGACACACCTAACGATGATAAGCTCCAATTGGCAGTGAACGATGAACACGTCACATTTGTGGCAGTACTTGGTATAGGAGGAAGAGGAGTAGTACAAAAACCAGACGACAGGCTTTTTATTGATACTACATTGCCTGCACTAATTGAAAAAGCACATAAAAACAGACTCAAAGTAATAACAATTTGAGTAATAATGCCTTTAAAATTTTTCATAGTTAATATGTTTAAAGTTTTTAAATTTTTCTTAGCATTACAAATATAAGTATTTTTTTTATAACTTTTTATTCTTTAACAAAATAATAGAAGTTACACCATAAATACTTAGTCTTCTGAATCATCTTAATTTAATTGGAAATTTGATATTCAGAACATAGATATTTATGAATTTCGATGGCCTAATCCCTATTAAGGGTTTTTATTTAAAAATAGGCCCTGATCTGAACCGTTCCGTAATGTATGATTTTGTTACTCCCGGGTTTCCTGCCTTCATAAATAAGACTTAGCTGCATATTGTTTTTAAGGTTTTTCTGATAAAGGATATTCCAGGTCATATTATTCCCTGCCTGCAATGCATCAAGCATTTCATAAGCCAGGGGCGTATTTGTGGGCGCATTGAATTTTATATTTATATAATCGACTTTAGCCATAAGGTTTCCTTTTTCTAATTTACTGAACCTGAATTCTGTTCCTAATTGCTGAAATACAGCTTTTTCTTTCGCTACAGTTATTTCATTAATTTTAACAGAAGTTTTGTATATAAGACTTATTCTGAAATTTGAATTCGGCTGGTAACTGATTACTGGCTGAAGCTCATTTATTTTTAAATTATAATCCCTGCTTGTAAAATACTGAGAGCTGTAAGATTTTTTAGAATTGCTAGCGGTAACATCCAATGAAAATTTTCTTATAAAATTCCATCTGAACTTAACACTATTCAACGTTAATACTCTTGAATCAAAGCCATTTACAAGCAATTCTTTGGCTCTGTTGTCGTTAAAATTATAATCAACGCCAAACACAGGTGAAAAGCTGTTAAATGATAAAATGTTTTTGAATAATGAATTGACAGTAAGCAAGTTGCTATCAGCAATATTAAGATACAAGGGATTAAACATTTTCCATTTATCTTCTGTTGTTTTTCGGGAAAGCTGATAATTCATCTGCTCAGCAAAACGTGATACGATTTTTTTAATACCTTTCTTATCTTTCCAAATGGCGGCCGGTGTGATATTTAATATCTGGTTAAACTGATTGGAATAAGCCTTTACGTATTCATTAGTTGGTGTAAGCACCTTAATATAATTGGCCTGATCGGGAAAAGTTGCTATTTCAAACTCATTAAGTTCTTTTACACCGTTACCATTATAATCTGTCCATGTGTAAACACCCTGCCCGGGAGGCACCTCAACAAAAATATATTCATTTTTAACTTCAAGCACCGAACCAAGCTCATAAAAAGTATTAAAATTAACCAGCCCTTTATAAATCCTGCACAGATATTCAACCCGGCCCACCATACTATTGTCGGGCTTAATGCCTTGTTTTATCAAGAGATTACTTACGCTGTTTAGTTTCCGATAGGCAGCATATAATGTAAGTCTTTGCGCAGATGCTTTGCTTAAGTTAGCCGACAGGCCAAATTCTTCTGCTTTTGATGAAAGATTAAACTTATTGTTGACAGGATTAAAATCATTTCTGAATTTGTAAAAAGCAGTAAAAAGATTCTTTACAGTATCTGCATTATTTACAAAAAATTCATACTGCTCAAAATTAAAACTTCTGCCTGAAAGGGTATCAGTCATAATTTCACGAAACTGATTTTTCTCAAATTCGTTTTTCACGCCGAGTGTAAACAACTTAAAATTTCTTCCCAGCGTAGCATTTTGCCTTAAATAAGTGGTTTTATCAGTGGCAGTCTTTGTATTTGTGAGAGACGCATTTAATAAAATAAAATTATGCCCCTGGTACAAACTAGAATTGAAAGCATTCTGCAATCCCTGATAAAGGGTTCCCTTAAGGTAAGAACCGACATTATAAGAAATAAAACTTCTCTTATTATTGCTTAGGAAAAGCTTTAAATTTGACAGATTTTCTTCCGCAGGTATTTGCCCGATGACGTTCCATTGTCTTTCAAACTCTGCATCCCTGTATCTTTCCAAGGGTTTAAAGTTCTTTTGTGCCCATTCATGAGAAAAGGTCGTTTTCAATTTCCAGGGATTTAATGTGTCCTTACTTAACTTCTGCAGATTGTCAATACCAACTCTTACAGCTAATCCGCTATTGTCTTTATCGTCAAGGGCCGAAAAAGTATTAAGGTCGTTATTACTTACGGCCAGTTCTACATTAGCATTTGTTTTATTATTTATTTTGTAGGCCGCATCAAAAGTAAACATCTGGTGTTTTTGCGGAGTAATAAGCAGGACTAAAGGCTCGTATAGCCCTTGCCGCATACCGTTTAAGGGCGCTATCCATTTAAAAACCCTGCCATTGGCAGCACTTTGAAGCAGGATATAGTTGCCCCTTCCCTGCCCTACTTCTGAAAAACCGAGACGAAAATGAGCGCTGTCCACATTATTAGAATAAACAAAAACAGAATCATACAAAACACCCCCGACAAGTGTATCTACTTTTTTGTACATAACATAATCGTTCGAATAAGCCATGCTGTCGATGTTATAAGTAACAGCCCTGTTAAGACTATCGCCTATCTGGCTCAGCAAAAGTTTCTGTTTGGGTGTCAGTTCCTGGTTTTGTGGCTGACTTTTAATATCCTGCTCTGAGAAGAAGTTGAACTGCAGTTCAAACTTATTCCCTTTAATTTTATTGCCGGAATAAAACATAGACCTTGCATAATTTTTATCAGAATATTCAAACTCAACAATAATTCTTTTGTCTTTCGTTATTAAGTTTCGGGGCATAAAAGTAACTTCGGCTAAATTATAATCTATTATGTAATCATAATCCTGACCCCGCTGAAGCAATCTGCCATCAATAAAGACCTTTTCTGTGCCGGCTAAGACAATTATAAATATTTCATTGTTGCTCCCTCTTAATTTATAGGGCCCCTGATTACCCTCCAGGGCAACAATTGTGTTCTTGGCATAATGCCCTTTTGAGATGGCAGCAGCCAGAGAAGAGCTGACATTATACGATTTATCTTTATCTTTTCCCTTTACATCATAGTTTATATCGAACATACCACCCTGTCCTTTTTTGTTGAAACGCATAAAATATGTTGAGGGGTTTTTAATGTCGAAATCACCTGCTGTAAGCTTAATATTTTTATTGTATATCTGAATAAACACCTTGTCAAATTCCTGAATCTGCTGTGTGGTGCCTTCTGGTTGTACTGGGATATTGTTGTCGGTTATTGCAGCTATAATATTTAAGTCGTCGGTGAGCTTGCCGGAAAGCTGTAAATTCATTTTTGAGTTGACGACGGCATCCTGATTATTGCCCACAGAAATACTTCTCGAGATACTCCCTGCAGAAGTCAGATTACCTATACCAAAAAAATCTGATTTAGTGGGAACAGGTTTAAAATAGTAGCCATCATCATAAATTAAGCTATGCTTTTTAAGAGAATCTAAGTTTTTATTTCTTGTTACCTCTTTAAAGTTGTAACTGAAAACCCTGTATTCTATTAAAACCTCTTTGAATTTGCTTCTGAAAGCAGCATTTGTAATAATTGACGAACCAAAATAATCTATAACATAGGATGAATCACTCAACAAGAGATTATCTGTACTGCAAACTGTTACAGAACCTTTTACAATACTCAGGGTGTCTATTTTAACAGTGTCCTTGCTTAAAACAATCTTTCTGGTTCTAAGACCTGAATGTTCCTGCGAAAACAACATCGCAGGACTTAAAAAACATAAAAATAATATATAATAAAAAAAACATATTACCATGGAAACTATAATTATTGAAATTAGAGCATCCGAAGGTGGAAATGACTCTAAATTATTAGTTAAGGATTTAGCAAGTATTTATACAAAATCTTGCCGCAACAATAACTTCAGCTATAAAGTTGAAGAAAGAGAAGGCTTTGCCTCCATATGAATAACAGGAAATGAAGTAAAATCTTACTTCAAAAATGAAAGCGGCTCTCACTGCTTCGTCCGAATTCCCCCAACAGAAAAATATAATAGAACACAAACAAGCTTTATAACGGTAGCTATTATGCGACCTGATATAAAGAAGGACATCATTTTGAATAGAAATGATGTCATAAAAAGTTATATAAAAAGTAGTAAAAAAGCGGGAGGACAGCATTTGAATAAGACTTCGTCATGTTGCCAATTAACTCATATTCCAACTGGAATCATGCTTAAAGTACAGGATACAAGGGATCAGCACAAAAATGAAACTATTGCGTGGGATAGGCTTACCGACAAACTTCAAGAAATTAATGATAAATTTCATGACTCTAATATAAATTCACATAGAAACGGTCAGATTGGAAATGGTAGCCGTGGCGGAAATAAAAGACGAACTTATCGAATCAAAGATGATATCGTAGTTGATCATATAACTGGGAAAGAATGTAGATGGAAAGATATATTAAAAGGTAGATTAGAACTTCTTTTCTAATATTTTTTGCTTATCTTTGAAGAATGAAAGTAGTAGATGATATATTATTGAATTTAAAGTTTCCACCACAAATGGTGTTGGTAATATCTAATAATTCTAATGCTTTATTGAACACTCTTTGTGATTCTATTTATAAAAGTTATTCTGGACCAAAATGTATTATCGAGAATCAAAAAGGATTGCTTAGAAAAATTCATAAGATTCAAAATAAATTAGTTTATGTTAATGTTGATTTATCAAAAATTCAATTGAGTAGTTCACAGAACACAAATTCATTATTGAGAGATTTTGATAACTTGAAAACATTTATTTGTGAATCGCATAATATTTTGGTATTAAAGTTAAGCCTTAGAAAATTTAACCCACCACCCAGAGACACAGTACCTCAGCGTGGTTGGAACTGGGATCGTGAATATGATAGATTTGTAAGAGCTATTATTCCATTTGAAAATAGTATTGATAGAATATATTATATCGAAAAAGATGGAATTTATCTTAGTAGATATGGTGATACTCCAAAATATTCAATTGATCAGCTTGTTCGGTATAGTAAATTGAAAAAAATAAAGCGGAGTTTATAAATCAAATCGATTGCCGTTCATCGAGCCCATGTTTCTTTATATATAAAAACAAAAATATAAAATGAAATATTTAATTCACATTTGCCTTATAACTGGAGATATTATTAATATGGACGTTGAATACGATAAGGAATATGATTTACGTAAGGATGTAACAATAATGGGAAACAACGGGGTAACTAAAAAAGAAGATAATAAATATGTGTTTTATCCAGCACATCAAATTATGAAAATTGTAGTTGATGAAGTTTAAACCGTTAAAAAAAATCTACACAAATCTACACCTGTGTAATTTTCTCTTCTTGTTTCAACCAATCGATATTGTGATTGTCCACAAGCGTAAATTCGGTAGAACGGCTACCTATTATTATTTTTAATCCTTCTTTCTTGATATTAATGGCTGCATTTAAGTCCCTGTTATGATTTGTTTTACAATCAGGACAAATCCATTCTCTATCTGATAATGTTAATTCCGTGTTTTTATAACCACACACATTACATAATTTACTCGAAGGAAACCATCTATCCACTTCAACAACATACCTTCCATACCAATTAGCTTTATATAACATTATATTTTTGAATCGATTCAATGATAATTCCTGAATTGACCTTGATAATTTGTGGTTTGACATCATACTCTTTACACTAAGATTTTCCATTGATATAACTTGATTTTCATTAATCAATTGGTTACTAACTTGATGTAAATAATTTTCTTTGATGTTGTTTAAGTGTTCGTGATATTTAGCTAATTTTTTTCTACATTTATTTTTGTTTTTACTACCATTCGTTTTCTTTGATAGTTGACGATTTAATTTTACTAATTTCTTTTCATTGTTTCTTTTTATCTTTATGTTATCAAACGTTTTGCCATCTGAACAGACAATGAAATCTTTGATACCTAAATCAATGCCTATTGTATCATTAATTGGTTTTGATTGTTTTTCTAACTCACCATCAATCAACACAGATAAAAAGTAATTACCTGATTTTGTTTTGGTTAAGGTTGCTGATTTGATACCCGATTTGTATTTGTTTAAGTAAACTTTATATTCATCCGAACATCTGAATTTGACATTCTTTAGAGATTTTGTCAACGTCAGTTTACCGGAAGAGTAATCATTGTTTGAAGATATGGCTTCTTCAGGAAACCTACATGACTGTTTATTATCATGTTTAGACTTAAACTTAGGAAATCCACTACCATTGACGAAAAAGTTTTTGTACGATTCCAACATAGTTAGAATTGATTGTTTTAATACCTTTGTGTTATGTTCAGTTAAAAATTGATAATCAACATCCTTAGTTAATTCATTATGAAAGTAATGTCCCAAATGAGTCAATGTTAAATTCGACTTGTCATTTAGATAAGCAGTTTTCTTTCTATCCAAACATTTATTGTAGACAAGTCTATAACAACCAAGTAATTGATTGATATAATCCTGTTGGTTTGTTGTTGGATATAAACGTATTTTAACTGTTCTTAACATACATATTTTATAGGCAGGGATATTTTATCCCTTTTCTATAAAACTATATATTAAAGTGGAAAAGTCACTTTTTTCCAAAATAATTAATTCAAAGAACGATTGTTAAATTTTGTGTAAGATTGTTCAAGATTTTGTTAACTGTTGGTTAACCCCTTTTGATTTGAATTCATCAAAATTATATCTACTACCATGATACCATTTTTCCATAACATTTATATATAAAAAATCCGAAGTATTATTTTCGGATTTAATTTTAGTTACACCGTATGAAACTTACCAAAATCTATCTTAATCCAATAACCACATCAAATAGTTAATAATCATCAATGACTATCTCCAAATTCGTAAATTCGGTAGTACGGCTAATTTTTGTTTAATTCTTTCCACGAAACCACTCAACTTCCTATAATATTCTTTATTTTTGTAATCACTTGTCATTAAATAAGTTATATAACAATAATACATTAATTTATCAATTACTAATTTATCGGTTATATTAGAATCACCGATA
>Ga0118677_10002882_pt1 | contig 33730 bp, 38 predicted proteins | sample AliMusrvi5mmetaG_FD_86154 | JGI IMG/M metagenome (GOLD analysis project Ga0118677, IMG submission 86154) | reverse complement strand
GTGCAACGGGTCCTCAAGGCGTCACTGGAGCCACGGGTCCAGCAGGGGCAACTGGCGCTGGTGCAACGGGTCCTCAAGGCGTCACTGGTGCAACAGGCCCAACCGGAGCAACAGGCCCAGCTGGTGCTACTGGTGTATCAGGATCACCAGTAATAAGCCCAACAGCGCCAAGCAGCCCAGGTGTTGGAGAGCTTTGGTGGAACGACGTAGACGGAAACCTTTACATTTATTATTACGATGGAACTTCGTATCAATGGGTAACAGCAACATCAATCACAGCTGACATCGGGGCTACTGGTGCAACTGGCCCGACTGGTCCAGCGGCAGTATCAGGAACTACAATCCAGACCGATGTTACTTCATCCAGAGCATTTGAATCAGTATATCAGAATACGGGAACAACTCCGCTCATTGTTAATGTCGTTTATGGTCTTCCGAATGGCAATGGTAATATGTTTGCGTACTCAGACGCATCTAATCCACCGACTACTCTGGTTTTTCGACAACAAGGGCAAAATGCATCGGGCGCGGTTGAGTCCCTCACGTTTTTAGTCGTTCCAGGTAATTATTATGAAGTCCACCATGATTACACACAAACTTTAAGCAGTTGGATTGAATGGCAAGTATCTGGACCAATCGGCCCAACCGGAGCTACGGGTGCGGGTGTACCTGGCGCGACTGGAGCCACAGGCGCAACTGGTTCAGCCGGAGCCACGGGTGCGAGCGGTTCCACACATGCTGGTGGAACAGTTTTTAACGGTACTTCTGATCCAGGTGCAGCGCCTGTTTTGTTTTCTCCTACAAACATGACAAGTGATAGTGCTCCTTCACCTCGTGTTGTTACTGAAAGTTCCGCTTATTCCGGATCATTTGCTGGATTTAATGTTTTCACTAATACGGGAACTGACTGGATAGCTTCCGGTTCTGGGACAAACTTTGTAGCAATTGACCTTGGTTCAGGAAACGCATTTGTCTTAGGAAGTTATAAAATAGGAGTTCCTCCATCTCCATATACAATTCGTGCACCTAAGAATTTTACAATACAAGGAAGTAACGACGGTACTTCATGGACAGTATTGGATACCCAAAATTATTCAACTTGGCCAACTGATGGATCATTGGTAACATTCACAATTGCATCACCAGGGTCTACGGCATATCAGCATTTTAAACTTAGCATAACATCAAATAATGGTGATGGCTCATTTACTGATACAACCTATTTAAAGCTTTACACTCCAGATTTTTCTACGATTACAGGAAGCTTGGATGGTGACTATTATCATAATACGACAAGTAACGTACTTTTCGGACCAAAAGCTTCATCGTGGCCTTCTCCTGGGTTTAATTTAACCAGAACAATCAGCGGAATCGGCACATATGCAAGTCTTCCGGCTGGTACCACTAACGGCGACCAATATCACTGTACAGACTCTCCTTATTCATTTGTTTATACCGGCTCAGCTTGGCAAGCATACTATTTGGGGCATCCGGTTACAGTGCCGCCTGCTCTTTCCACTTTCACACAGCAAAATGGAGGAACTGCAGCTGATCAAACTGGTGGCGGAATTTTATTCAGTGCTCCTAGAACTGCATCAGAAAATTATCGTATATGGGATATTGCAGCACCGTCTACTCCATATACGATAGAAATGGGTGTAATAGGCTGGATAGCTCCATCAGGCTCCGTTGGATTTGTATGGAGAGATGGCTCTTCAACTTCGTCGAAAATGATTTCATTTTCACTTAAAGGAGAAGAAACCGCATCCGCTTTGAATTATTTGGCTTTCCAAAAATACTCTGATGTTGCAACTTTCAATGGTTATTACGGTGCCGGTGCTGGACTTGTTAACCAAGGTGCGAGTCCTATCTGGCTTAAAATAAACGATAATGGCACGAACTTTTCAGCTTATTGGAGTTTAGACGGTATCAACTGGACACAATTTGACAGCAGTAGAAGCAGAACAGACTATTTGTCATCAGTAGTTCGTGTTGGACTTTCCATAGATGCTACCGCATCCGCAGCTAGTGGAAGCATCACAGAAATAAAATTGATCCACTGGAAGCAAAGCTAAAGGATAATAAAAATGGCATTAATTTTTCCCAGTTCTCCATCAGTTGGTCAAGTCTACACATCCGGCACAAATTCCTGGAAATGGAACGGGAGTGTGTGGGTTTCTTCAAATGTCACTGTTGTTGGTGCGACTGGCGTTACAGGTCCAACCGGGGCTACTGGAGCGACAGGTGCTGGAACCACGGGCGCAACCGGACCAGTTGGTGTTACTGGTGCCACTGGCCCTGCCGGTGCAACAGGCCCTGCCGGTGCAACAGGCCCTGCCGGTGCAACGGGACCAACGGGCATCACTGGTGCGACAGGCGTTACTGGTGTAACAGGCCCTCAAGGCGTCACTGGTCCAACTGGCTCAACTGGTGTAACAGGTGCATCTGGAGCGACAGGCCCGACAGGTTCTACCGGGGCAACCAAAGCAGTCACCAATTCATCTACTGCTCCCGTTAGCCCACTAAACGGAGATCTGTGGTGGAACAGCCTGGACGGAAACCTTTACATTTATTATAACGATGGTGATTCATCACAATGGGTGGTGTCTACGACCATTGCCAGTGGTCCGACAGGACCAGCAGGTTCAACCGGGGCAACTGGGGCGTCAGGCCCAACAGTTTATCCCGGCGCGGGAGTGGCAAATAGCACCGGTTCTGCATGGGGAACATCGTATACGACAACAGGTTCTGGCACTGTATTGGCTTTAGCCACTGCACCAGCTATCACAAATTCCATAATAGTCACTGGGTCTACGCAAGGTAGACTTAAAACCATATCAGGAACTCGAAATGTTGACATCAATTCATATGCTGCAGATGCCAACTACGTACAAGCAGCTGGTGCAAACCTTTATTTTGGTACTTCATCTAACAACAACCTGTATTTTTATCTGAACAATGTGGTGATGGGAACCATCAATACTGGCGGAATTTGGTCCATTAATAACCAGCTGGCATCAACGGGTGTCACTCGACTGCAAATTGTAGAAGGTGCCGGTCAAAGCAGCTCAGATTCTTTTGCCATATATGCTAGTGATGCCACAACATATAGGTTCAGGTTTAATACAAATGGCTGCACCATCAACACGCCAGTTACATGCAATGCTGTCACCCTTAATAACAACACAACATCAACTGTTGGCTTGATCAAACAAATCACTACAATATACCCGTCTGGAGTCCAACTTCTTCATACATATCACGACCCAACATCGGATGGAGCTAACTTATTTGTCGGTTTAAATGCTGGCAACTTTACGATGAGTCCTAGTGGCGGTGCATCTTATCTGGGTGACTATAACATAGGCCTTGGAACTAACTGTCTATCGGCATTGACAACCGGCTATTTCAACGTTGCGCTGGGTGTGAACTGTCTTCTTGCCAATACCACCGGCCATGATAATATGGCTCTCGGCTACTCTGCCTTAAGAGTCAATATTGTAGGTTCTGGCAATACTGCTGTTGGTTCTAAAGCCCTGGATTCTAACACGGCATCAAACAATACAGCAATCGGGTACGCCGCTGGCAATACTGAAACTATTGCTAACGCCAACGTTTCGGGAGTTCAGAACGTTTACATAGGCCAAGAAGCTGGCCCCGGTAACACCACACAGTCCAATAATGCGATTGCTATAGGCTATCGAGCACATACTACAAAAAGCAATCAAGTTGTCCTTGGAAATTCCAGCATTGTAGAAACACAGCTTCAAGGAAACGTTATCATTCCGGGACTTTCCACCGGTATCACCACAAAGACCGCAAACTACACGGTAACTGCAACCGACACAGTCATTATTTGCGATGCCACTTCTGGAAGCTTCATGATAAATCTTCCTGCAGCCGCCTCATTTCCTGGTAAAATGTATGTAATCAAGAAAATAGATGGCACAGCCAACACCGTTACAGTAGACGCAAACGCTTCGGAAACCATTGACGGTTCATCTACGCAAATTATCACCGCACAATGGACCGCTATGGAAATTGTAAGTGACGGTTCGAACTGGTTCATAATCTAAGGAAACAGAATGTCATACTTTAATCAAATTCAATCCAATTTCAACCCGGCAAACATGTCGGCTTTTGGTACTCTGGAAACTGCTGAGTTGACTCCGATATTACAAGGTGATTTTGTTTATGGCTTAAACACTCAAATCTGGAACACCTCTACAGTAAGCGGTGCTGGTGCCACTGTTGATACCAGCAACGGTCGTCTTCGTATTCAATCAGGAACCAATTCTGCCGGTTATGCTTACATCACCTCCAGGAAAATTGTCCGTTATCGTGCTGGCCAAGGAACAGTGGTACGTTTTACTCCTGTGTTTTCTACTGGTATAGCTTCCAATGTTCAGGCGTGGGGAATCGGCACAATTGCTGCTAACGCGCTCTATGACGGTTGGTTTTTCGGATACAACGGCACATCGTTTGGAATTTGCCATGCCATTTCTGGTTCATTAACTTGGACAGCTCAAACATCGTGGAATGGTGATGCTATGAATGGTTCTGGTGGTTCTGGCATCACTTGGGATCCAACGAAAGGTTCACCTGTGATGATAAAATACCCATACTTGGGTTACGGCGACATCGAATTTTATATTCAAAACCCTACAACAGCAGCTTGGATTCTGGTGCATGTTATTCGGTATGCCAACACTACGTCTACACTAGAACTAAGCAATCCATCATTGCAGTTTCTGGGTTTCACCATCAATTCAGGCAACATTATTAACCAAACGATGTATTGTGGTTCTATAGGCACCTTTGTTAGTGGCGCAAGATCATTTGCCAGCAATCCCAAGTGGGCAACTGACAACAATAAAGCTGCAATCACAACCGAAACTTGTATTTTCAACCTACAAAACTGTACCAGTTACAATGGTTCAACAAATAGAGGGTTATTGAGACTAAATTCGCTTTCGGCTGGTACACCTACCAACAACACTTTAGTTGTGGTGAGATTAAAATTAGGTGCAACCATTGGTGGCTCGCCATCTTATACCGCTGTTTCTGGTTCAGGTGGTCCAGCAACCATCACTGCCGGTAACTCTATTGCTTCAGTGGATACAGCTGGCACGACTGTTTCTGGTGGAACTCAATTATTCTCAATTACATCCGGCGCTTCATCTTTAATTGATTTGACTCCACTTGATATTTTTATTGTACCTGGTGAAATTTTATCGGTAACCGCTACAGCTTCAGCTTCAGCTACGGTTGGAGTATCATTGAATTGGTCTGAAGACACTTAAGGATAAAAATGGCATTAAATTTTCCAAGTTCCCCATCAGTAAACGACACATTTACCAGCGGAGCCAACACATGGCAATGGAATGGCACTGTTTGGACTTCCACTAATCCAGCTATAGCCGGTCCAACTGGAGCTACGGGCGCGACTGGAGCAACCGGATCAACCGGCGCGACAGGTCCAGTGGGTGCAACTGGTCCTACGTCCACCAGTTTGTTAAGCTATATGTTTTTCTCTTAACTTATAAATATACCAGAGAACATGCTAACACTTACATCAGCTAATACGTTTGGAGGAGTGGCTGGGACAGCAACGGCCATCACCTATAGCATTTTTGGGATGACTTTAAATGCTGGAGTAGAAGCTTTTGCGGTTCTTGCACAGGGGCAACTACCGACGTCAGCAGCTGCACTGTATAATGTACCCTCAGCAACAAGTGCATTCATCAAACAAGTTCATTTAGCAAATACAACAGGTAGTACCGTTTCTGGTATAGCTCTTTATGTTAATGGAACTTCTGCTGCTTATCAAATTTCTGGCTCTTTCAGCATTCCTGCAAATGGTACTGCAATGTTGGATGGTGATGGAAGGCTTTCGGTTTACGATTCCAATGGTAGCCTTTTACAATCAATAGCCAACCAAACGGCCACTAATTTAACAGGGACCCCAACGCTTCCTAATGGAGTTGCGGCAACAACACAATCTCCACTAGACTCTTCAACAAAATTAGCAACCACGGCATACACCGATGCGGCTGTTGCAGCGTACAGTGTAGCACATACTACAATTTTCCAAACTACAGTTGATTTTGGATCTACACCACGCAAAAGCGGAAAATTTACCATCACTGGCTCCGGATGGACCCCTGGCAAACAAGTTTTGGTTGTTATGGCAGCATCTAGACCGGTCAGCACACTTTACGACGCTATTGAGCTAGACCAAATCATGGCTACAGGAATAGTAACAAGTAGCACAACAATCGAAGTTCACTGGGGATCTCGAACTTGGGTTAGCAATCAATACACATTCAATTATTGGTTAGGAAATTAAGGACAAAATATGGCACTTATTGAAACTGGTAACAGCGCATCAGGTATTGCTAACGTTGATGCTAACAATGATTTATTGACAACAACACCTCAGGTCAACACACGTTTGGGTGGCACAGCAGGTGCTCCTAATTTCGTTGGGGCGACACGGTTTTTTTCGGAAAATGACTCTGGCGCACTAAGTGGCACGCCAGTTTTAGTCTCTCCGGACACCACATATGACAACAATCTTCAGGTCGGTCAGATGACTCCATTGTTTGACTATGCATTCAATGCAGCTGCGCAGGATACATCAATGTGGTTCCATGCATTCACCACAATGACAGCAACCCAATCCGGTGGCTTTTTACTGCTGAATGCTGGTAACATCGGTACAACAGGTACCGGCGCGTACGTATCATCCAAACGCTTTTTCAACTTGACCGGCAATGCTGGATTACGGTTTGGTGCTGTGTTAAACATCACTTTAGCAGCGGCAGCAAACGAAGTATGGTATGTTGGTTTTGGAACACCGGCTTCTGCAACTGCTGGACCAACAGACGGCGTGTGGTTCCAGTATTCTTCGGCTGGCTTAATTGGCGTTGTCACATATAACGGCAACACAACACAAACCGGGGCGCTGCCAGTTGCCAGCCCACTAACCATTCCAATTAATACCAACGTTCTGTTGCAAATCAGAGTTTATGACCGCATCGTATACTTTTTGTATAATGGAAATGTGGTAGGTTCTATAAGCACACCAGCTGGACAAAGTTCTCCGTTCATGACTGATGCTTTGCCGGTTTTCGCTCAGTACGTTAACACCGGTACCGTATCAGGCAGCAACTTCATGCAGCTGAAAGTGGGTAACATGATGGTTGACCAGTTAGACTCCAACATCGCCAAACCATTTCCACATATTCAAGCCACAAAAGGTTTGATGGCTTATCAAGGCTTGTCTGGTGGAACAATGGGTTCATCAGCGCTTTATTCCAACAGTTTAGCTCCCGGTGCTGGTGTAGCTTTAACCAACACCACTGCTGCTGCCGGTACTGGTTTGGGCGGTCAGTTTGCGTGGCAGCCAACGTTAACAGCCAGCACAGATGGTATCCTTTGTTCATTTGCGGTTCCTGCTGGTAGCATTAACCAAACTCCAAGAACGTTGGTTATAACTGGTGTCCGTATTCAATCAATTGTCACAACGGCATTTACTGGTGGACCGGTATATGCTTTCTATTCACTGGCGTTTGGCCATACCAACGTTTCCGCAGCGACCGCTGAAACAGGCTCATTTGTTACGGCCTCTGCTAAGGCCCCACGTCGTATTGCACTAGGTATGGAAGCATTTGTAGTAACAGCAGCAGTTGGCCAGTTGTCAGCAGGCCCTGTGGTTCAGATGCAGTTTATTTCTCCAGTGGTTGTTAACCCAGGTGAATTCGTTGCAATCTGCGCTAAAAACGTGGGTACAGTTACATCAGCTGGTGTTATCACTAGTTTGGTGACCTTCGACGGTTATTACGAATAACGTAAAGTAACACAAGTCCAACAATGCCGCTGGTTACCCGCCAGCGGCATTTGCATATATAACTTGCTAATTGGTTTAGCCCATGTTATAATCGGGTGTGAAAAAGACTCTTGCTGTTTGCGGAACTTTTGGTGATGATGGCAAACCGAGTGGTTATGCCAACCACGCGATTGTATTGAATAATGACGGGTTTACCATTATCAATGGCGGAACTTTAGCAGACCTTGAAGCCGCCTTCGTTGCTACACAATCGGTTGATGTTGTAATATGGATGCCTAAGGTTGATAATGATGTCCACAAATATGTGGACCAAATCAAAGTGAACAACCCACACGCTTACCTGGTTATTTCTAAAAGCAATATCAACAAACAATACAGCACATTGGAACTCATTGCACGGGCGCTGAGGGCTAAGGCCAACTTGTTGGTTGAATTCACCAGGATTGGTGGCCAAATTGCAGCCACTATTCTTGACCCGCTTGGCAACGCTTTTACTTATCAGGAAACAGACGTCCTTAAAGTGAAAAAAGAGCTTTGGGACCGTCTGGATGACATTGTTCAGTTTACCAGGGCTAGCTCGTTTCCTACCAGCCTAATGGTTCCCAGCATCAATGAAGAGCAGACAAAATTCATCGAGATTGCCCGAAATGCCGCCCAAAACTTCCATTCATTGGTACACGCCGTCAACCAGGAAAGATTCGTCGGTAATTTGTCTTTCCGGTGTGAAAATGGCTTCCCGTCAATGAGGTCAGGAGATGGTATTTTTGTATCACGCCGCAATGTAGACAAACGGACTCTTTCAGCTCAAGATATGGTGTACGTGCGGCTAGATCATCTTCCGGACGTTTACTATTCCGGTTCTGCCAAACCTTCAGTCGATACTCCGGTACAAAAATGGTTATATGCTCTGATGCCCAAAATCCAGTATATGTTGCATGGCCATGTGTATTTGAAAAACCCGGATTTCACGACAGCAGAACCGATTCCGTGTGGAGCATTGGAAGAAACAAGTGCCATCATGGGTGATCATTGGTGGTATGATCGTTCACATATCAGTGCTAAAATCAACCTTAAGGGGCATGGATTCTTGATTTTAGCAACGGATTTGAAGGTGTTTGAGAACATTGAATACGTGGAACGAGCGCTGCCCGAAATTATCTAGCCTTGGGCAGTGGGTTTTTTAATTTTACTTTACCTTTGACGATATTATCAACAACATCACCAAATCGGTAAATTTCGACGGAAATTTTGGATGGTGGCACATCCTGCATCGAGTAAAATTCGCCATGCCTGGTTTCCACAAATCCATTTCTGGAAAATATTACTATTAAAGCTATATCTTGATCAGGAACAATACCTTTTTGTTGGAAAGTTCTACCAGCTGCATAATTAAGAGCCATCTCTCGTGTGTTTCCAGCAGATATCGATCCACCAGTATCTTGCACTTTCAAACCTTCTAATTTTATTTTCTCGGCATTTTCAAGCGTGGTGCCATGGAATAAATATGGGTTATTGTAGGCTTCTGTAAACTGTTGGAAGGTTTTCATATTTTTATCACGTTTTCGCAGGACCGGCAAATGGTTTGTTCAGAAAACCCTGTTTTTCGGTTTTCTTGGTATATCCGTTGCATTTCCGGTGATGTGAACAGGTCTTGATATTCGGAGCGCAACAAGTTTCCGATGACGTGTTTCAAAGAATAATCCATACAACAAAGCACCACATCACCATTTGGTAGCACCACATTGTGGTCGTAAACCGGGGTGCTGGCACAACCTAGCGCAAAATCGTTTTTGGGCGGTAGTAATGCGCCAACCTTTTCGATTTGTGTCAGGCTCCCGGCGCGTGAATGGCCAACAAACTGGAACAAAGCTGGCAGTGATTGTTGTAGATCACGATGAACGTGTCCGGTTTTATCCATTGTCATGCACTGGAACGGAAACAGGCCCTTCTTAGACATTTCCACGAAGTTTTTTAAAACTTCTTGATATTCCGGTGAATTTTTAAATCCCCGCATATTCATAGCATCATCTGGTAAATGAAGACAAATCACATCAACCAGATTTTTGTGCTTAGGCAAAAGTTCAGTCGTGATATAAAGGGAATCGGCCACCGTCATTTGATATAGAGTTGTATAAATGGCGATGCGATAGCCTTGTTGTAAAGTTGTTTCTAAGAATTGTGTGGTATGCGGGTTAGCCCAAGGTTCTGCCATACCGGAAAAATCTATACGAACATGCTTTGGGATTTTACTGAGAATAACCTGAAAGGAATCCAGTGACATATATCGATCACTGGATTCCACATAAGCGGCTTTAAGCTGGTTTTGTGGGCAAAAAGTACATACCAATGGACACCCCACCATTGTGGTAATTTCCATTGTAGCCATTAGAGGCAACTCTCCGGTACACCGGCTAAACGGATAGCTATCTTATCAATAAAAACTGAATCAGCACCTTCAGCTATAAGCGCTTTTCTGACCAAATCCAGGTAAATGTCACGAACTCGCCCACCATTTGGCTGTTTGGTAACCCACAACTCCAAATTTTCCGGCTGGTTGTCGTGTCTAATATGATTTTTGTGATGGACGTTTTCGGTAGGAGTTAATTTCCGGCCCAGCATTTCTTCCATCACCATCCGATGTTCTAAAATATAGCCTCTCTTATCGGCTGATTGATAGCCTGGGCGATATAAAACTACATAACCTCTGGCGTTATGACCTTTGTTTGGGTCAATGTTGTCTTTATATCGTCGGATGTTAGTCTGGTGTAGGCCTTCGGAACGTGAACACTCACCACACAGGGCAGTGACTTTGCCGCCTCGCGTTATTGTTTTTCTTATGTCGGTTATTTTACGCTGAACCAACTGAGAACATTTGGAACAAGTACATTGAATAAATCCAGCAGCATCTCGTTTATATTGGCTTTGAAAATCAAAATTACCATGATATTCTCCCGGCACTTCTTCCGGCACTAAAAATTTTCTAAGCATACACCTTTTGCATTTGCCAGTAAAATTTGGCTCTTGCAAGCGTGTTCTAAGCCACGATGTCCTTTGTTTTAAAAGTTCACCGCATAAACAGCATTTATATGAAGTCCAGAGACATTCTTTGTGTATTGTTTGTGTATCGAAAAGGATGTGAGGTGCCATAAACTCAGGCACCTCACTAGGCATTAACGGTTTTGCTTGTTCCACACCGTTATTTATACAAAAGATTGGCAGGATATTAAGCGGCTGTAACAGTGATGGTGCACGTGAACTGCCACGATTGGGTTGACGCCTTCGTTCCTAGTGCTTCCTGTTTACGGTTTAGCATCGTGCCAGCACTGCTGGCATTAAAAACACCCCATTCATTCCACGCATAATTTGCAACACCAGTACCAAACGTTGCCTGAAAGGTCAGAACATTTGTTGCAATAGTTGGAAATGATACGTCAACGGCTTGTCGATATTTGTTGCTCGAAGCCTGGAGATCTGTATGGGTAGCATCAAATGCTGCTGTGCTATCGCCAGCGCCGATATAAGCGTTAGCATTGTTGAACGCAGTATAAGCCCCGCCCATGATAGCTGTAGTAATTAAGTTGCGACCAGCGTTAGTTAAAGCCAATTTTTTGTTCCTCTAGTTTTATTTAGATATTTTGCTTGTTGATGATATGCTGGATGATCACTCCATCTTCAATGACCAAAACCTCATCGGGTTCATCAGTCCTATCATCAGGGCCATCGCCTGTAAACTTCTTGAGCACAATATGCTCCTTAACTTTCATTCCTAGTTTTGCTTCCATACTTTTATGTATTACGTCTCACTACGAATCTGAGAGCCAGTAATTCCGCTGCACCAGCTAAAGTATCGGATGTTCCAAGCCGTGAAAATCGGAAAAACAGCTGTTCATTGGCCGATATTCCTGTGGTGTCGATGTTGTGAATGACGGTACGGTTGATTTCATACGGGGTTGAACCTGCTGGAGCAGCCTGTATGTTTGGAGAACCAAACGGCTGGTCTAAAGATTGGTCAATTGGGACACCGACGATTTCGATTTGCCAAAATACACTACCAGTGGTGAGCGGAGTTCGCCACAAAATTTCCACGTCCAGTGGTGGAACCCACGTGGCCGGTAAAATGAAAAAGTCTTGGACTTGCTGAACGACATTGTTAGCAAAAGATGCCGCGCCAGTAATAGTATTTGCGCCGACGACTTGGACGGCAGTTGGAGCAGCCCCAAAAGGCGTGCTGAACAATAAAGCCGGAATGCTTTGCTGAGAAACAGCAGCACGCAACATGAGATAAGAAACAACAGTATGACCAGCTGGAACTGTGATGCCGCTTTGGTTAGTGACGGCTGGGACCACAGTCATTATACCCTCAAAAATTTTAGTTTTGAAGCCAGAAGTGTCAACTACGGCACAGTCATACACGTAACGAGCAGGGCGAATTCCACTAGTAATTTCAGCGGTAAGAGAAAGTGATACTAAGCCAGCCTTGGGGTCAATTACAGAGGTGACCATAGGAATTTGTTTGTCAGGACTGCTGTAATAAGACCGACTCATTTGGGCCAGAATGTCAAAACCAGTGAGGTCCATCACTGTTCCGTCAGCCTGTTTGATGGCTGGCAAATTGACCAGAAAGCTTGACCCCTGGTCCATGTAAAGATCCATATATCTAGCCAAATTTGTGTCCTCGCTGCAAGAATTCTCCAAAGAATTTAGTTATTGTTTTTGCTGGTATCACTTGACAAAATACCAATGTGTTTGATATAATTGATTAATGCCAGCAACCAAGCCATCCGCTAAAACAGTGAAGCCATCCAAGCCACCAACTCTTTATGAAATTCTTGGGGTAAAATTGGGTGCGAGTGACGATGACATTAAAGCTAGCCATCGCAAGCTGGCTATGAAGTATCATCCAGACCGCAACCCAAATGATAAAATTGCCGAAGAAATGTTTCAGGAAGTCCAAAAAGCCTACGACATTCTGAGCGATCCTAAAAAACGAGCCAAATATGACAAAACAGGCTCGATTGACGACGGTCCAGCAGCACCAACGGTGACGGTGCTGGGCAAGTGGATTGTAGTGGAACCATTAGCTAAAGGTGATATTGCCGATTTGTACAAAGCCACCCAGGACGGCTCGCCTGATATTTTCACCGTCAAGATTGCTTGCTCGGGACGCGACAATGATTTGATGAAGGCCGAAGCAGCCAGCCTCAAAACGCTTTTTGCCAAACCAGACAGTTATCAAAAGTACCTCGTGCCGATTCAGGACAGCTTTGAAGCATCGGGACGACGCGCTAACGTGATGCCATTGGTTGATTACATCTCATTGCAAGAGATCCAGCAGCACTTTCCCAAAGGGCTGGACTTCCGACACATCGTTTGGATGGGCAACCGAATGCTTAGTGCTCTAGGGTATGCTCATGGCCTTAACATCATCCATGGTGCACCGGTTCCTTCACATATGATGTTTGGCCCCATCGACGAACACAAAGTGATCTCACATGGTCTGAAGTTAGTGGACTGGTGCTATTCGGTGAGCGGCGAAAGCAGAAAGCATATTCCTGCACTGGTTAATGACTATGCTGATCATTATCCACCGGAAATCAAACGCAAAATCGCACCTGTTCCAGGTACTGACATTTTCATCTTGATGAGCAGTCTCAAAGCTGCATCGTTAAGCATTCCACCGCGATTCAAAGGGTTGTTTGATTGGTGCCTGACCGGTTCCCCCGGTTCGCGACCAAATGACGCTTGGAAGTTGCAGGACAAGTGGACTGCCCTTGCTAAGGAAGAATACGGACCGGCAAAGTACACCGAGTTACGACTTTCGTAGGAGATATTCGGCGGCTGTACGTTTTGCAACACATTTTTTGCATTTACCATCAAGACCGTCTCTTCGCGAACGGTCTATACCGAAGTTTTCCTCTGATTGGGAAGTTTTACAGTTGGGGCACTTCTTCATTACGATTATTTAGACAACAGGAGAACTAACAACATGGGTGGCACCAGTTTCAGTAGAGACGACTACAGCGCACGCACAACTTCACGTGCGTCGTCTGCTAAAGGGACGTTTGCTTACGACTACGACATCAGAACTGGCGCAGTGGACGCCAAGGTTCATGATTCGCTCAGCCCGAAGAATCTGAAGACACGTGAAAGCCGCGATTCGGCAGAACATGCAGTGACTGTGCCGATTGGCATCACGCTGGACACGACGGGCAGCATGCAGGATGTTCCGAAGATGATCCAGAAGGCATTGCCTAAGCTGATGGGTTCGTTTTTGGATGACAAAGCTTCCGGCAAGAAATATTTGGGTGACGGCTATCCGGCCATTCTCATCAGCGCGGTGGACGACTACGACGCTCAGTATCGCAGCTACAAAGGCGAAGGTTGTCTGCAAGTGGGCCAGTTTGAATCCGGCATCGAAATCGACGACAACCTGACCAATCTCTGGTTCACGGGCAATGGCGGCGGCACATATAGCGAAAGCTATGAGTTGGCCTTATATGTGGCGGCACGTCACACTGTGCATGATCATTTCGAAAAACGCGGACGCAAGGGCTATTGGTTCATCATTGGCGATGAATACGCCTATCCTCGGGTGTCTAAGAAGCAGGTGGCGGATATCATCGGCGCGTCGATTCAAGACGACATCTCGTTGGAAGACATCATTGCCGAAGTTCAGGAAAAATATCACCTGTTCTTTGTGTTGCCGAACATGACCAGTCACTACCGCGATGAAAAGCTCTACAAGACCTGGGAAAAATTGCTCGGTCAGCAGAATGTCATGAGGCTTGACGATCCGGACAAGATCTGTGAGCTGATTGTCGGTGCAGTGGCTCTCTGTGAAGAATTTGTGGGTATTGACGACTTGGCTGCGGATCTTGGTGCTGGTGCATACACCAAGGCCTTGGTGCCTCTGTCCAAATCTGCTTCAACTGGCGGTGCTGTAAGTCGTTTCTCTGCGACTGGTTTGCCGACAGTTTCTGGCGCAAGCGGCGGTAGCAAGCGGCTTTAGTTCTCTCCTAGCGGTACGGGCGGTGAAGGCAGTTGATTCACCGCCCGATCTGTATTAATTGACAAGAAACCGGTTTATCTGATAAAATAAAACATATGAAATCAACAGCATATCTAGTGGCAGGACTTGGATTCGGTGATGAAGCAAAAGGGGCCACTTGTGATGCGTTATGTCGGTGGACCGGAGCGAAGCTTATCGTTCGTTATAATGGTGGTCCGCAATGCGCTCATAACGTCGTGACACCGGAAGGACACCACCACACGTTTGCTCAATTTGGCAGCGGTACTCTTGCGGATGAAGGTGTGAGAACATATTTGTCCCAGTACACGCTGATCGAACCTTACGCGCTGTTCAATGAATCGTTTAAGCTGGAGTCGATAATCGGGTACAATCCTCTTTATCGAGTTATTGTGGAAGAAGGTGCCGCCATCATTACGCCTTTCCACTGGATGATGAACCAAGTGCGCGAACTGGCGCGAGGTAAGGCCAGACACGGTTCGTGCGGCTTTGGCATTGGCGAGTTGCGGTCTGATGAAACCGAAGGACGGTTGGTTATCAGAGTTCGTGACATCACCGACACAAACAGGCTTAGAGCCACCCTCAATACAATTCGCGACCTCAAAATGGCCGAAGCAGTGAAGTTGGCTTCACAAACCGGCAGTGGAGAAATCAACACAGTAATCAAAAGAATGGCTGGTGAAGACATTGAACGCGTCATTGCGCACTATCGTGAGTTTTATGATCGGGTAAACGTGGTTCCTGATTCCAGCCTTCCTGTGATACTCCATCGCTTTGGTGATTCGAATGGGTCAGTTGTCTTCGAAGGCGCACAGGGCATGCTGTTGGACGAAACTTTCGGTTTTGCTCCTCACAACACATGGACCGACATCACTTATACCAATGCCAAAAAACTGCTTTGGGGCGTTGACATTCCGCAGGTAAAAGTCGGCGCACTTCGCGCTTACCACACACGGCACGGCGCGGGTCCTTTCCCCACAGAAGACCCGAACATGGTATTTCCGGACCACAACAATACCGGTCCATGGCAGGGCAATTTCCGGTTTGGGCAATTCGACATGATTTTGGCCAAATATGCAATGGACAAGATTGGTGGTGTCGATATGATTGCCCTCAGCCATCTTGACCACGCTAATCCAACCAGCATCAAATACGTTGACAGCTACACAACAAAGCCAGGTTGGATTCAAGAGATGGGCGGATTCGCTACACCCATGCTGGCAAGAACGGTCCGGAAAATTGATGAAACTGACACCGATATGCTAATGGCATCCAAGCCTTCGGAAATCAAGGAAACTACCTTGGAAGGCCTAGAAAGTATGCTCGGAACGCCTATCGGCATTCTTGGGCATGGCCAAAGTGCTACAGATAGGCGCTTAACCCCCGTTGGACTAGGCAGTTTCCCGGTGCTTGTATGACCACATTATTTTACGTTGCAATAGCGTTTTGTGTGATCGTAGTTGCGGCGTTCACTTGGTTCATGATCCAGCTCAGACGAGAAAACGCTGCAACCTTAAAACGAATCGACGACGCGTTTTACAGTACAATTGATCGGTTGGGCAGGATTGTGCGAATTGGCGAATTCAACACAATCTACGTAGCTGAAAGTAATGGCAATGTGTCATTACTTACCCCCGGTTGTTTTGGGAAATATAAAGGCGAATCTTTGGAAGAATTTGGCATCAAACTGGGGGCATCAGTTATGTTTCGTATTAACGAATTTGGAAAAGCGACCGATGCTAGGTTGATGTGGCAAGGCTAGATTTTGGTTTTTTCAACCAAACGCCGTCTTGTGTGTACTGGAAAACCCGAACTTTAGCGGTTTTGCGGCCAGACAGCATCACAGCAGCCAACCGTGTGTGACCCGATATTATGTGGTATTTGCCATCAGGGGTTTGTCCTACTTCAGGCCAACCGTTTTTTTTGGGATCGGGCTGTCGTAAAATGTAGGCTTTGATACCGGCTTTAGCAGTTGCGTCTTGCGCCGATACTGAGTACCCCATGCCTAGCAACGGTATACTTTTCAATTTTCCAATTTTGTCTGAGTTTATGTCTGAACCAGGGTGCACTTTATAGTGCCATCCATCGTTTTTAAAGCCCACATCGCTGAGCTTTATGGCATCCTGGTTATAAAGCTCAGCGTAGCTGCTCGACTTGTCGGCATGTAATGTTCCAAGACGTTCCAAAGCAATTTCTTGCTCCTGGTCGTTAAGTTGATTGTCCGACGATTCGAGCACAAATTGGGAAAAATTTAACATATTAATATAAATGAGTTCCACAATGAGCGCAATCGGTCAATAACATGTCATCAGGAAGGTCTGGAAGCTGTTCTTCGATTGCCATGGTGTCTGATATAAACCCCATTTTAGCTTGAATTGAACCATCGGGTGCCAAATAAAGCCCAGCTTTAAAGCACCGGTTCATGGTTTCAACGTATTCTGAGGCAACTGTGGGCAACTTTTCGATGATGAACTCACCAGCCGTTGCAAGTTCATCCCGATATTTTTGATTACGGGCGCTTTCAGCAAATGTCATAACCATATTAAGCAGCTGTATCCTCATAACCAAACACCACGGCACTGATGCCGGTTGCATTGGCACGCGCATAAATGTACTGGCCGGTAGTAACAACCAGGCCAGAGCGCTCATATGTTTCATTTGCAGGTATTGACACGTCAAATGCAACGTAGTCTGTATTAGCAACGCTGGTTACACTAGTGAGGGCCAGTCTCACTTTAACAGTTGCACCCGTGCGGTTTGTCATGCAAACAGTTACACTGGCAGTCTTAGCAGATGGAACAGCGTAAAGCTGTGTATCCGTGTTGGGGCTAGTAATGTCGATTCCGGCTAATTTTCCTGATGCCACTTGGTCATCTCCTATTGGTATCTAGTATATCGAGCGCATGGCTCCAGCGAACAGTAGCCTTCCCTTTGTAACACCACCACCAGAATTGGCACTGACTACGACGACGCCGCTGCTATTGATAGTAGCATCGCCAGACATGGTCACATTTTTGAAAAACGTGCCATCATATACCAAAAGTTGGGCGGTACTGGGTGACGTGACACTCAAAACAGAACCAGTGATGGCCAAGCTATTAACCTGGGTGATCATTTGGTTTGTCTTCGTAACCCATTGGCCGAAACTATCGGACATTAAAACCTGAGCAATTGGCATTGGTGTTAGGCCCCCACAACTTTCGTAATCAAGGCAGTAAGTTGAGCTATATTTTGTTTCAATCCTGCCATATCGCGACTGAGAATATTTAGCTGGTCTTGCATAAGTTCACGTTCTTCTACTTTTTTAGCTTCCAAACGCTGCTCGGCTTCAACCTTTTGCAGGGCTTCACGATGCAATCGTTTTGCACGATGATAGGCTGCTTCATTTGTGTTGATAATACCTTTTGAGAAAAGGTCACGAACCAAGATATCGTTGTCTTTGATCTGAACGTGACCTGTAAGAATTTGACCCATATTTAAATTGCTAGAGCAATACCTCGGAAGTCTTTGATGAGTGGAACTTGTGCTGAATTACCACCACGCATCACAATTTTGATGGAGAACGCCACAAAATTACCGATGTTATCGGCCTTGTAAACGTACTCTTTGAAGTCCAAAGGATTTTTAGCCGAAGTATCAACAATATTGCTGTCTAAGGGCATCGGAATCCATGGAAGGTTTGTCCAGTCATCAATGACATCGGCAAACAAAACCCGATAGTAAACATCAATGAAAGAACCAGCTGGGCGCATCGTCGTCATGTAAGCATGCAACGAATTGGAAGAATTTGCTAAATTAAATCTACGGCTAATATATCGGGAAGCAGCTGTGCAACCACGAGGAGCATTTTCCGCAACAAACCGGCTATACTGAGTAAGTTGAATGCCGGTTAAGGCACTATGGTCTACAAAGTCTGGCGTGGTTTCTACAGTCAAGGTCATACCATCAGCGCTTAAACTGATGATACGAGCTGGGTTACTAAAATCACGAGCGTTATCGGCATTACCAGCAATTGTGATATACTTGCCAGGTTTGAAGACTGAGAAATCAAGATTAGTCGTGTTGCCAGTTGTTTGAACAATGGTGTTAACACCAGCAAGGCTGACAAAATCAACAGTGCTGCCAGTAGATGAGTTCACCACAACTTCGTCGTCCATATTGTCAATCGTGAAATTGGCAAATGTTGGGTCGTCAATACGATTACCAACCAAAACGGCACCGGCTCTGGTAACGTCGATAACTGGCGAAAGATTATCAACGGTTGTGTGCATCTGGCATAACATGGTGAGCGATTTTCTACCAAAAGCATCACCACCAGTGACGTGCCTTGTTTCATTGTCTGAATTGGCAACCAACCGAGGAGTTACAGCTGGGATATCAGTGTTAACCAAAACATCAACGAAAGAACCATCTTTTAAGTAAGGTTCTTGCGTAGCGTCTGCGTTATTATGTGGAGACTTGCCACTGATAGTTTTAATGGACCAGTCCATTGTAGTTCCAGCGGGAACCATTGTAGCTACAATCGGGTGAATCAAATCATAATGGATGCCGCGAGAAACGTAAACGCCAGCAGGACCGGTTCGTCCAGTTCCCGTAGCAAGATGGCCCACGACTGTGATGGTGACCGAATCCAAATCAACGTGGCTTACATCGAATTCGCCCACGAGTGCTGTTGCCGGGATACCGTTGTATGTGGATGTTAAACTGTCATCAGGCATTGTGATCCTGATGGTGCTAACATGGGTCTGGCCAACCGGCAAATCATGATTTGGATGGAAAATGCGAACCAAACCAGAGCCATTTTGAGTCTGGAATGGGCTGCTGCCTAAAATGTTATCATCAACATCTTTGTTGGTGAAATAAACCAAGTTGGTAACACTAGTGTCAAACAGTGCTCTGTAAATCGTAAATTTGAGATCTTCTTCCTGAACCGCTGTCCAAGCTGAAGCATTTTGACTCACAAAGAACACACCATTGTAGGGCTGTTTGTTAACGATGCCAGTTCCACCAATAATGGCTTCACCCATGAATGCAGTGAAAATCTTATACTGGACGGAATTGGCCAACAGCACTATGCAATATTCGGTGCCTTCGTTCAGGTATACCGGCGACGGGAACACAAAAGTAGTTGCACTGGTTGCATCATTTGATGTAGTAATGACACCAGGGCCGCTGACACCGTCAGGATAAAGGCTGACTTCACCGAACGGCAGTACGTACTGACCAGGATAGCCGTTAACGACATTCCTCAGTTGGAGCGTGACCGGGATGTTCTGATCTTGGCTTTGCAAGAAAACGTCAACTTTCGTGACGAAAATACCGCCTTTCTGCTCTACCAAGAATGTTTCAGCAACAGGGTCAACATAACCGGAAACAAGACGTGTGCGGTTGGTTTGCTCAGTTTGTTTGATTGTTTGAGTTTCAGTGAGCTGCGCGGTTACAACCACTGGTTCACGTACGCTGGTGATAGTACGTTGCGAAACTTCTAAAATACCGGATGCTGTATAAGAAGCATCGGCATACGTGTCAGCGCTTACACCGTTAGCGATGTCGCTGGTCAAACGAAGCACCTTGGAGCCAACTCTAAACTGAAGAGCGGCGTCGTTTGGAACACGGAATTCACCAGTCACAGTACCAACGCCGTTGGTGATAAGCGGGTCATTCCAGGTGCCTTCTGTTAATGTCGGTGTAATGATGGCGTCTCTAGTAGGACGAACGTAGTTAGAAACCGCGATACCGTCGAAGAACGGGTAAACGCGAGTGACTGGTTTCATGCGTCGTCCAATGAACTCAACCAAACGAGTCCTCATATAAGGCACGACATTTACACTCACCATCTTGTCATTAATCGTTTGGCTAACGACCTGTGGAATGGTGGTGGTGGTTACGGCAGTACGAGCCTGTGTTAAAGTAGTCGTAGTCGTGACGTTTTCATGAACTTGCAACTGGCCTTTAACGCCTTTCAAAATCCAGCCAAGATTGTTGGGAGAACTGTCACCAAATTTGCTGGTTCCTTCAGTTCCATCGGGTTTTAGCCAATACCAAATTGTATAGTCACCGCTTACAAAAGTTCCGAGTGAAGCAAGCGGCGCGGTACCAGCTTTAGCAGTGTCGGTTTGTTTAACTTCGGTGTCAACCGGTTCACCAGTCCATGTGGTGGTCCAGTCTCCCCATACAGTGTTGATGCTGTCAGCGCCATATTTAACGCCGTCTAGCGCGGAATCGTCATTTTGATAAACATCTGGTCTGCGTTCAGTGTCCTTCCAAATATCGGTTGGCGGGATAAGTTCCAAAGAACCGGCCCATCCGAAGACTGCAAACGGGTTGATATTTTCAATTCTGGTGGCCTGTGGCTGAACAATATAAGGTGTGTCAGTATAAGGCAACGTAATGAGGTCGCCAGTTTTCTGGAAACCGGAGCTTTTCAGATTCTCGAAGTTAAAGTCGATAGCTTCTTGACGGAATATCGGGCGAAGCTGGCCCTGTGTCTGGTCAATTGCTGCGTGATAGTCGCCGTCGAAAACGTCAGCAACCGAAGTTCCTTTGAAGTTGTCTACTACAAAGCCATTTTTAAACCTATCCAAACCAGTGGTGGTGTCAGTGATGGATAATGATTGGGTGTCACGTTCCAATAGGCTGAGAGACGTGTAATACTCAAGGTTTTCGATGCGCTTTTCGAGTAGGCCAATGTCTCTCATAGTGTAACGACGGTTGTCTGTGATTTTGGTCGCTACATCTTTCGGGCCGAACGTATATGGGTTTAGCGTGAGAGTGTACAACAGCATCCCATCAGTCGGATCCTTGGGAGGAACAGGCTGGAGAGATGGTGTGCCACGCACAACATGGAAATCACCGGATTTGTCAATGTAAAGCTTGTCAATGCGGCCCAGATAATATTGGAAGTCGGCACGCACCAAACTGTAAGGTTCCAACATTTCGCTGAAGTTAGAACCAAAACCGGAATAGTTATCAACGCCAGTTGCTACCGGCGTGAATGTGACGGAAGCTGTCGTGTATGTTGAGCCACCAGCAGTTATTGTAATGGTGGTTTGAACAACACCACCAACGATGGTGCAAGTGGCGTGAGCGCCAGAGCCATCACCAGTTATTGTAATGGTTGGAGCCGAAGAGTAACCAGAACCGCCATTGGTCAAAGTGATGGATGAAACAGCCCCACCTACGATGTGTACTGTTCCAGCAGCTCCACCACCAGTGCTACCCGAGTCAGCAATACGTGGACGGAAGTCGAGATAATCACGTAGCTGATAGGTGCCGGAATTGCTAACATATGTTGGAATTGCCGAATAATCAACTTGAGACGCATAGGAATCAACTGAGAAATAATCACCGGTGCCTACGTGTGTGAAATAATGGTAGGTCAAACGAACTTGGCCTACAGGAGGAGTTGCACCGTCTTTTAATGTAACGAAACCAATTCCGTAATAGCTATCGCTTTGACCATTGAAAAAGTTGTAGCGCGAAGTGATGTTGATGTTTTGGCTGGCGGGATCACCGGGCGAAACACTTGAATTACCGGAATCCACAACCGACACTAATTGATAAACGTCTGCCTTAAACAACGGCATCACCGTTGAAGGGTTTGGATAATCCAAGGTCTGATTTCTGATGATTGTCTTAGTTTTCGGAGCAGATAACTCTTTAACAACCGAACAATTGACCTTGATGGTGCTGCCAGCATTCAAGGTGCCGCTGGGAATGTAGAAGCTCATCACAGTGTTGGCTGGTGTGCCGCTCATCACTGGTGCAGGAAGGTTTAAAATTTTACCGACTTTTGCTGAATCGGAGCAGGCTACCACAGCTCCTATTGGATTGTCAGACAGACCCAAAAAAGGCTCTGTAGAAGGTGACGTGAAAACATAATGGCCCGTTCCATCATCCAGTACAGACAGAGTGCGACGAACGGTGTAAGTGGTGTCATACCCGGCATCGCCTTGAACTGTCTTAATAACTGATTGAGCTAACGGAAATAGCAAAACATTATCAGTTGTATCAAAAAGCTGATTTCTGCTAGCAATCTGAAATGTGGTGCTGCTTGCGCCAGCCGCAAATGCACCAGGGTCAACCTGCGCCGGATTTGCGGTTTTTGGCTCTGTAATCAGTAAATTGGTTGTTGGGTCGAATTTGACAACCGTTTCTTTATGTGTGGTATTTTGAACGATGTCGGTGCCAGCCGTTAAACCACTACCGTTAACATTGGTGAGCTGGAACTGAGCGCAAATGTCGCCGTAGCTGTTGATGCCACCGAGGTTATTAACATTGACAAGACTTGTGCAGAAAAAGCTGCGTGCATAGTTGATGTCATTGTCACCAGTTTCAACATCAAACAAATACATCTTGAAAAGTGCGTCTGCACTGCTGGGCGATGTGCCGGAAAGATATTCGATATGACGAACACGAGCCGTTCCAATCACTGTTGCAGGATCGAGGCTGGAAGAAGCCTTAACGTTACAAAGCGAAATTTTGAGATAATCCTTGGGAACGGCATTTCCAGCCGGAATCGGGAAGTTAAAAATGTTTTTAGCAACAACGTAGTTACCGATGTTGGTTGGAATAACTGAGTTTTGAGTGGTCTTGTAGTCACGGGCTTTGTCTACATCAACATATGTTGTGACCAACTTCTGAATTTCGTAACCACGAACATAGGCTTTACCAGCTTCCATACCAACTGCAAGCTTGGCCTCATTACCAATATCAATTGGAGGAGGAGCATAAATTCCAGCATTAACTTTGCTTGGATCAGTGACGGTATAGATTGACGTGCTGTCTGGAACTTTAAGGGCATCCCAGTCAGCATCGACTTGAGCAATTTTATTAACGCCTAGGTACGAAACAATGTTACGAGTGGTTCCTGCACCAGCGCCATCGCTGATATAAACTTGGAATCCAACATAATCTCCGTCCGTTCCGGATGCGGTGTTGGCCAGCTTAATTGTGACGGTAATAACAGATACTTGGCCACCCACCACAGTTGCGGTTGCGGTTGCACCGGTACCATCGCCCGTGATCACCACATTTGGAACCGTGCTGTATCCACTGCTATGGTCAACAACAGCGATTGAAGCGACACCACCACCGCCAATGGTTGCTGTGGCAGTTGCGCCTTGACCAACAACTGCAGAGATAGCCGTGGTGGAGCTTGCGGCAGTGCCACTGGTCACAAAAGAAGTATCAAGATGCTCATGAATGTCAATGCCAAAAGGCCGAATTGTGAAATCACCATTTACTTCATGGGTGCGACGGGCCAATTCATCTGCAATAACATCATATTGTGTTTTGTCAACGATGACCTGTTTTACTGATTCTTTAAGTCGTACCAGTTCAATGAAGTTGGCATCAGTAAAATCATCAATTGCCTTGCTGACTAAAACGAGGTCGATTTTGTAACGATGGTTGCCTGGAGCCGCATAGTTCGAGAATCCGGCAGCATTGTCGTTTAACGAAGGGTCGTCATCGGAAGTTACGATAGATTCTACAATTTCCAACCCGATGCGGCCATCAGTAATGTTGTTGTATTTGTTGAGAACCAAAAACTGTTTGTCAACATTACAGAAAATACCATTGACATAGTAGACACCACTTTCTATCTGTGCCGTCGTTCCCTGGCCGGTGGGCGAGGTATCCATCGTTTGGGCTAAGAAGTTGTCGGTTCCAAGGATTTTGAGAAGTTCCGTGCCACCAAACCGTTTCTGTTTACCGTCTTTGCCACTGTCTTTGTAAACCACATAAAGTGTGTCAGCATCGGTGCCAGCAGCCGCTACAACGTAAAGGACATCAGCCGTAAGACCAGTGGTATCACCAATGATGGTTTGCCCAACAAATTGCTGAAGGTTGATAGGAATGGGTTGGCCGTTCAAAGTACCGTAAGTTGGCTGCAACCGAACATACTCAGCCTTGGCGTCAATCGCGGCCTGACCAGGTTTAACCATTGCGCCATTTTTGAACAGATGGTCACCAACGCGACGAATTTGTTCTTGGAAAATGGTTTGCTGCTGAGTCATTTCCCGAGCTTGAACTGATGTTCCAGGAACATACAGAACTCGATAGAATTTTTTCTCAGCATCGTAGTCGTCGTTGTACGGGCGGCGGTTGAAATTCATCATTTTGTTTTCTCTTGATATTTATTAATTTCGTTGAATAACGTGATGGTGTCTATGCTGCACTTCTCTCGTTTTTGTATATTGGCCTTATATGGTATAAAACGTAAATTTACAACGTGAGCTATCCAGAAAGGTGGAAACTTTTTTGACATCTATCGCATACGCCAACAACATTTGCAGAACTTCCCTTGCTTAAAGCACTCAACGGTACAGTCAAATCCATACCTCGACAAACAACATACCCTTGTGCACGATATCTGTTTATGTTGCGGTGATCAATTCTTACATGAGTAGTGTCTGCCAGCATTCTCTCTATATTTAGACGATTAGTGGACAAATAAAGCGGAAACTGACATAAATTGACAAAACCGTTCCGAGCATGCTACAATTGAATATGAGGCATTTCGAAATACTAGAGTTTAACAATCCATTACGGGACCACCCAAGCCCATGGTATCCAGTGAGAATTGCTGGCCGGGAAATCTTGACTCAAGACGAGTGCAATCAATGGCTGAGAGAAGATGAAACCCTCGACGATTTGGAAGTAGGCGAATGGGTTATGTTTGGGACCTTTAAGTACACGCGAATAGACTAAGGAGAACATGTGTATATTGCATTATTGATGGTGATACCAATTATTGTAGGCGTCATCGGACTGGCGTTGTCGAAAAAACGGCCAGACGCTAACCTATCGCTGAAGGAATTCGCGGTGATGGAACTGGCTTGCCTTGCCATCTTCGGAATTGGATACGGAATTGCCAGGTTTTCAGTAGTTTATGATACCGAACTCATTTCGGGGCGTGTCACCGGCAAGGAACAGAACACCGTATCATGTAGCCATTCTTACTCATGCAACTGTCGCGAAACGTGCAGCGGAACTGGTAAAGACCGTTCATGTTCTACGACTTGCGATACTTGTTATGACCACAGCCACGACTATGATTGGGACGTCTACACCAATGCCATGAAAAATACTGTCACCATCGACCGCGTGGACCGCCAAGGCGTCGATACGCCTCCTCGATGGGCGGCAATCCAAGTAGGTGAGCCGGTAGTTTTCCAACACATGTTCAGCAATTACGTCAAGGCCGACCCAGGTTCAGTTTTGCTACGGCGAAACGTTAAAGCACCAAAAGGATTAGAGCTTCCGCAATATCCCAACAAAACCTGGGATTATTACAAGACTAACAGGTTCCTGCAAGTTGGCCGCGCCGATCCCAACGCTGCGCGTTACAACGATTTGTTGATGAGTGCCAACGGTGATCTGGGGCCATCCAAACAGGCAAATGTCATCATCATGGAGGTCAACAGTGCTGATCCAAGCTATGAATATTACGTTGAGCAAGAGTGGCTGCGCGGTAAAAAGAATGACGTTATTGTGATACTTGGTATCACTCAACATCCGAAGATTGATTGGGTGGCTATCGTATCTTGGACCACATCAGCTGAATTGAAAGTAGAACTGCGCGATGCGCTGATGGAACTTGGGCGGGTAGATGATCCCGACAAGTTGGTTGGCATCATTAAAGAACAGGTTACTCAGAAATTTCAACGGCGGCATTTCAAAGATTTTGAATATATGATGGCATCAGTCCAACCTGGGCCGGTAGCAACTATCATTCTAATGATTCTGGGGTTGCTGACCTGCGGCGGATTGACCATTTACTTTTACAGAAATGACCCATTTGGCGACGAATGGCAATCAGAACAGGTGTGAATGAATTATCGGAGTTATTAATGGAAGACAATATTTTGCAAGAAAATTCATCCTGGCAACGGTTATTCAAGCTATTAATTGACAAGAAACCGGTTTGAATGGTAAAATGAAACATGATTAACTTGGACGAAATCCGCGTCGGCACGACACTCAAGTTGGCCTCCAAACCAGGTCTTTCACCAGCCGCTCAAAAACTGCGGTTGTTCGTCAGCAACATTCAGGAAATCAGCGGTATTAAAGTCGCAACTGTCATCTATAATGACGGTTTCGGCAACTTAACAACCAATCGGTTGGAAATCAATCAAAACTTGTTTGGCGACGACGAGATCGTTAGCCAACAAAACTAGGAGACAGAACATGAATAAGGGACTGATCGTAACACTTGGAATTTTGGGAGCGTTTGCGCTTCTCTTCGTTGTTTTAATCGGCGGCTACTTCGGATTCACGAATCAGGCCAACCAGTTCGAAAACGGAATCAAGGCGCAATACGACGACAACCAGAACGTCTACGACAACGGTTGGAAGAAAGTCGTTGAAATCGCACAGGTGCCGACACAGCAGGTGAAGGATTTGAAAGACGTCTATCTGAAGGCAATCTCAGGAACTTATGGCGCAAATGGTTCGACGGCAATGTTCCAGGCCATGCGTGAACGCGACATCAACATCGACCAGAGCACCTACAAGAAGGTCCAACAGGTTATCGAAGAGTTCCACAACAAATTTGAAGAGCGCCAGACCGAAATGGTGAGTCGCACGCAGCAATACACCAACTACATCACCGCCACCACATCGGGACGGCTTTGGAACAACTTCTGCGGCTATCCGCACATCGACATGAACAAATACGCGAAGCTGGTAACGTCGGACCAAACCGATGAGACCTTCAAAACCAAAAAGGCTGGCCAGCTTGACGTCTTCGGCAACAAAACCAAGAAAGAATAACATGAACCAAGAAGTCAAAATCCAGAATGCGTTGGACTTTAAGCGCATTCTGGATGGTATGGATGAAGCAATGTTGGCAAAAGCTCATGTATCGATATCAGCACCGGCACGCTTCGCTGGTTCATTTGTAGTTGAGGCCAGCCTAGCGAGAAAAAACGTATCTGAAAGATGGGTTGAAGAATGGGAGTTACAGCAAACAGTGTTTCAATGGTTTAAGGAGCAAACGAATGAAAAATATTATTGTTTCGCGTAACACCATGGGCTGGAAGGCGTACCTTGCTGATAACACGGCGATCTGGGAAACAGGAAACACCAGAGACGCGGCTATTGGTGCACTGGTTAACTCATGTAGCGTAGCTTTGGACATAAAAATCATTGACTCCGATGACATTGCAATTCTAAACATGAAGCCGACAGGCCGACAGTTCGACGGAGAACCAACTTACAGATTTTCCACGGGCGGATTCCCGGCTAGTGGTGTTCGAGCCATAAAGGATGGCTGGGACACCCCACAAGAAGCACTGGCTGATGCTGTAAGATATATTAAAGCTTACGAAGACAAAGACCGAATGGGCAACATGGGTTCGGTGCTAGGCGTCACAATTGGCAAAGACAGCCGGTTTTATGGTGTCGTCAACACCTATCACAGCAACACTTAGGCTGACCAAATGAAAATAAAAATCCTGTTGAACTTGGCAATTATCGGGTTTCTTTTGTCTTTAGCCGCTTTTTGCTATTTTCATTCGCATCCAGAAAAAGACATTCCTCTTTGGAGAGAACCCAAATGAGATGTAAACATAACATCGAGAACTACTGTTGCCAGTGCACCATCGATAAGAAGACCGCTTGTATTCATGGTATCAAAGGTTACTGTGAGTTTTGTGCAAACCCTGAATCGGGAAAATGCCCACACGGTAATATCATGTATTGTGGGTTTTGTAACCCAGGTTGTAAAAATTGGCCTTAGGAGGCGAAAATGGACTGGGAAAAACTCAAACGAATTGCTCATATCACCAGCTTGCTGAACCAGGAAGAACATCACCACACTTGTTCCCTGCGCCACAGCAAACCATGTGATTGTGGGCTAGCCCAGGCTAGTAAAGGGCTGGCCAAAATGCTGAAAAACGCCGAAGCCGGTGTGCCAACAAATGAAGAGAAAACTTTGCTGATGGCATGCCCGGAGTGTTATCGTTATTTGGTGGATTTTATTCCAGACAAAAATCGGTTTGTCTGCACGAGTTCATTGTGTGGGCATTCTTGGTTAAAATTACCCTAAATAAGGGTATGCAGGGTTTTCAGTCTTTCATAACCGAAGCCATTGAAACTTGGTTTCACGGCAGTGACACCAAAATCGATAAATTTACGCTCGACAACGTTGGGCGTAGCGAGGCTATCGACCAGGAAGGACCAGGCATCTATATCACCACTTCTGCGGACGATGCCAGAAGATATGGACGCTATATTCACCAATTAGCTGTAAAAACTGCCAAAACCAGGTTAATGCCGGATAAAAAACGGTTTGACCCAAGTCTTATCAGAAGGCTCATTTTAAAATCGCCTGACCGGGATGACGCACTGACCAATTGGGACGAAAATCCTCATCGAGCACTCAATATAGCCGTTGATCAAATATACAGCTCTTACGGACCCGATGAGTATCGTGAAGCCATGGAATCCATTTGGGGCGATTTCTACCGCAACCACCCTAAAGAATATTTAAAAGCGCTGTGGCAATGGGACGGTTTTATTTTGCCACGGGCAGATGGTGTTCGCCATATGATCGTTTTTAAACCTGATATCATCAAAGTCATCAGTGTCATTGATAAAAACACCGGGACTAAATAACCACCTTGACTTAAACCAGTTTCGTGTGTTATAATGGTTCCATGATTGAAAGCATGGGTCATTTTACAGCAATTGGGATGCGCACGCCGGTAACCGAACCGAACGCGCTCGTCATCAACACCTGCGGCAGAAACGACACAGCAGAAAAAGGCGACTACACCAACTGGGTGTGGTCCAATCCCACAAACCGCCGTTTCCCGGCTCAATACCTTGACATCGAAGCGGTCAGCACTGAATGCCTGTGGCAAGGAACCAAGCTCACACCCGAATACCCATCACCGCGCACCGAGATACTTCAAGGCAACTGGCGGCTCAACAAGGGCAAACGACCATATGGTGCATACAACGGTCCCACAGCACCAGCTATCACCAACCCAGGCGATGCACGCCGCAAAATTTACATTCCAGCTTTTGGTAACCAGATTTGGCGTTGGATTTGGAACGACGAAGACGTGCGCGATTGGGTTCTGAAAGCCAGAAAACATGATGGGCCGGTGTATTTGCGCGATTTTGACACCGGACGCGGCATAGACCGCCGAGGGCCTCTCAGTCATGCCTGGATTTTGGCAACTTGGCTTAACACCAACGAATGGCCAGATTGATGTGACCTTCTTGACGCAAATAGTTTTTGTGTGGTAAAATTAAACTATGGGTAGAAAGATTATGCTTGATAATCTCTTAGCCAGCATGACGGCTTATGAGATGAAATATTTGATGGAAAACTTCCATCGGCCTCAGCTCTTGAGAATCGTTGAAGAGCTGAAGCTTGGCCGCAACCACGACGATTTCAACCGTTTGGACATGACACGACTGTTGAGTAAAAAGCATGTTTGATGAAATTTTTGCCCGTGGTCCTGAACCAAGACCAGGCGATGTGCTGTATTATGACCAGCACAGCGGCATTCTTCAGGCTATTAAAAGCGAAAGCAACAACTGGACGATGCCGGTTTCGCGTGACAGCGAAATCATCGGGTACGCATATCGCAACCGTACACCGGAATACATGTACCAGTGTCAGTGGGTTTCTATACCGTATAATGGTGGTCCTGTGCATAGATGGGCAAACACGCTGGCTCTGAAAGGCCAGTTACCTCGCCAGATCGTGACGGTGGTTTTCAACGACACGTACGAACAGGTCTATAAAATCGGCCAAATGTTCGCACAAATGTTCAGTTTTGCATTGGTAGCAATACCAAAACAAATTGGGGAAACCCATGTGCTGAAATTAAACATTCCGTTGGAACACGCCGATTCGGACAAGTTCTTGTCGGAATTCAATGACATAATGGGACGGCAAGCGAACCTTCGATTCACGGCTACCATCAATCCCCAAACTTCGCAAAACTGGGAATACTGCCAGAACGGTAGATGAAAATGGATATCATAGAAGCCGCCAAGTTAGTAGTTGAAGACGCAGCCACCCGCAACATCCAAGGCCCGGACCGTTTTGTAAGTGCGGCAGCTCTGAAACAGCTTGATGAAATGATAACCCAGGATACTATTCTGCGGGTCAGGCTGCTGTCGTTTCTACACAAGCAAGTTGAAGCCGCCACGCGTGAGCGAAACCATTGGCGCTATCAACCAATGCCGGATGGAACAATCGGCAACGATGATGAATATTTTCACAAGATGGGTGAACTCCACGCTTACGGTGAAATGTTGGCATTTTTATTAAAGGAAAAATCATGAGACCAATACCTGACTACGGCGACTATATGACCATCGAAAAATGCGCTAGCTATATTGACGATGGATTTTTTACCGACTATGATGGCTCGGGCAACTATGCCACCGCTACTGAAATGTCGGAGGAGTCATTCACTCCAACGACCTTCATTCCCAAAGAAAAATACACACATGTCGTGTGGTTTAACCGATAGGAGAAAACAACAATGAGTTATGGAGCAATAAAAGGTATCTGGTTTGGTAAAGGTAAACATACCGATACTTTGATTGAACTGGAGAACAGCCACGGCACAAGCCCTGTAATCTGGAATGCAATGGCAAGCAAATATCTCGGTCAAAACAACTGGATGATGGCGGCGATGATCGGGGGAGGCAAACGGCTTTGGGCCATCGGATCAGACAAGAACGTGCCGAAACATCAACGAGCAGTGTTTTTGTTCACGATGGACCGGGGATATGTGCTGCAGAAAGACTACCAGCGCTTTGCTGAAGACATCACAAAATGGCTGAAAGATTTTCCAATACCAGCTGGCCGTGTGAACCATTGGCCTCGAATTCTTGAGTTCGTATCGTCTGATGCGGCATCTTTGCCACCAGCCATAGGACTGATGAGCACATCTTTGTCTGATGACTTGTTTGAAAAACCAGACTGGAAAAAACTGTGGAATGTGTACGAAGATTTGGATGCACAATAAGACTTGACACCAAATATTTCAACGTGGTAAAATGGAACTTATGAAAATGGCTATCAGAAAGTCTAAGTCACAGAATCGTTGGGGCTTGTTTCGTTGGGGGTCACAGCCCTACACCATCAAAGGCTGGCAAGCATGTGGATGTCCAAATTGTCTAACCAAGGGTCATCCTGTCACCAGCCAGTTTGAATATCCGACGTGGGTTCCTGTATACATGTCGCGAGGTTCCGATGATGCGGCATTTCAAGATGTAAAACGTTATGCCGCATCGCTCGGGTTGATCGTCACTGCAGGGTAGAAGGATAAGGGAAGGAAGGTGGCACTTGACACCAAATATTTCAGTGTGGTAAAATGGTTTTATGGTAAACGAAGCGAAACTCGACACTGAAAAAGCACTGGAGTTCATGCTGGCCGGAAATGCCACCTTCACCATCCGCAGCATGAAGACCGGCGCACGCTATACCTACAAGGTCCAACAGCCCAAAGAGGGCGACACCAGGTGGTTCGTCAAGTTGTTGACTGGTCCCGAGAATACCTCCGACTACAAGTATCTTGGCATGATCGACAACGCCGACAAGAAGTTCCGACTGACCGGCAAATCCACTATGAAGAGCGATTCGTTGCCCGTAAAGGCTTTTGACTGGTTCTTCAGCCTTTTGGTTAAGCATATCGAACCCAAAAACGTTGAAATATGGCACGCTGGCCGCTGTGGGCGGTGTGGACGCGTTCTGACCGTACCGGAGTCAGTAGAATTGGGATTGGGTCCGGAATGCGCAGGGAGGATTTAACGATGGCCAAACAGTTGGAGCTGAACCTTAAAAACGGGGAACATTCGGCCATGGCCCATATGTTAGCCAACTCCATGGTAGAGTCAGTCAAGTATCCTGACCGCCGCAAATGGTTAACAGACCGGGGGTGGACTTTCTATTCCGGCAAATACTCCAAGGCCGACAGCCAGCATGTCTGGCTGAAAAACGGGGGTTCTGTGAACCAAACTATGGCCATGCATATTGCGGCTTGGGAAATACTAGACAGAAAGGGTATTGTGAAATGAAACCTCCGATACGTTTGTTAAAGATTTCAGTGTTTGCCCGTACCGACGAAGCAATGATCGGGGCGCTGCACGAATGCATCCATGCGCTTGAGACGGGATATTACATCCGTGAGTCGTCATACCCTTCACGAACGATCGATATGGGAGTAGAAGAAGTCCCAGAAATTGACATCGGCTAATATGCCAGCTAAGGGAACAAAGTACGTGACGTTGAAAGACGTTGAACAGGATGGTTATCTTGCGGGGTCAACCGGATTATCCAAAGATAATTGTCCTTATCGGTTTGGCAGTAGTGCCACAGCCTGGAATCGTGGCTGGAAGAAAGGGTTTCGAACAAAACCTTCCCAAATACTTGACACGAAATGTTTTCGTGTGGTATAATGGTTGTATAGGAGAGAAACACCGAAAATGCTAGAAAATCACATGGTACTCGACGGACCGGACGCTCCCTGGAATGCAAAAGACGCGTGCTGCGAGGACTGCGGCACCGAAAAGAACTTGAATGATGCGGTTACCGTTCGTCGTCGTGAAATTATCGTGTGTGATAGCTGCCTAGCAGACCGTATTGCTGATGGCGATGTGGCCGCTCCTGAAGTCGAAGAAGAGGACTAACACCAATGCCAATGAACTGTGTTGATGGAGCCTGGGACAAATGGTACATTGTTTGGGCGATTTGGGGCTTTCTCGCATTAATCGGGAAGGTCATGGAATGGAAGGCGGGTCCAGCAGAGAATTACTGGAAGATGGAAGAAGAAAGCGAAAAGGTGGTCCGATAACAATGACGAGATTATTTCTGC
>Ga0118677_10002880_pt1 | contig 33733 bp, 26 predicted proteins | sample AliMusrvi5mmetaG_FD_86154 | JGI IMG/M metagenome (GOLD analysis project Ga0118677, IMG submission 86154) | reverse complement strand
CCGACGGTCCCAACAGCTACACGATCTCGGCCACGGCCACCGACGAGGACGGCACCTATGCGGCCACTTCCACCAAGTCGGTGACGGTGGACAACGTGGCCCCCACGCTGACCATCAGCGGCAGCGACCGCGTGAACGAGGCGGCGACCTACACCCTCAGTCTGGCCTCCAGCGACCCGGGCACGGACACGATCAGCAACTGGACGATCACCTGGGGCGACGGCAGCGCGGCGGAAGTCGTGACGGGCAACCCGAGCACGGCCACGCACGTCTACGCCGACGGTCCCAACAGCTACACGATCTCGGCCACGGCCACCGACGAGGACGGCACCTATGCGGCCACTTCCACCAAGTCGGTGACGGTGGACAACGTGGCCCCCACGCTGACCATCAGCGGTGCGGCTTCGGTCAATGAGGGTGCGACCTATACCCTGACGCTGACCTCTAGCGACCCAGGAAATGACACGGTATCGAGTTGGTCCGTCACCTGGGGCGACGGTGTTGTGGATACGGTATCTGCTGCTGCCAGGACGTGGAACGGTTCCACGGGCAGGTACGAGACCACCACCACCGCTACCCACGTCTACCTCGATGGTCCGAACAGCTACACGATCTCCGCGACTGCGACGGATGAAGACGGAACCTATGCGGTGCCGTCCACGAAGTCCGTGACCGTGGCCGACGTGTTGCCGACCATCGCCCTGACCGGCAACGCCACCACCAATGAGGGTGCTAGTTACAGCCTCACGCTCGGTGCGATTCAGGATCCCGGCACTGCTGGCGGCGATCAAACCTCCTTCCTCGTCATCCACTGGGGTGACAGTTCGGCCAATGCCGACCTTTATGTCAACGCCACCAATGCGTCTACCGGCGACGGCAGCGGCTCTGACGCCGGCAACCTGAAGGCCATGCCCAGCAACCGCACCTTCTCGCACACCTTCGCCGACGGCACCGCGCTCACGCACAACACCGCCATCACGGTTGACCTCGCCACCAACGAGTTGCCTAACGGCTACGTTTCCAGCGCGGGTACTAAGACGATTGACGTGCTCAATGTCGCACCCACTGCCAGCGTTGGCGGTTCCGGTAGCGTTACCGAAGGCAATAACGGATCAGTCTTCTTCTACAGCCAGGGCGATATTTCGGCCGCCGACACCGCCGCCGGTTTCCATTACGCTTACGACTTCAACAACGACGGCGTCTTTGAAGTCGGCAACGGCACCACCTACGCCGGCGGCGTGACCAGCCCCTCGGTGCCTGTCCTGGCCAGTTATCTGCATAGCGGCAGCAACACGGTGCAGATGCGGATCTTCGATAAGGACAACGGCTTCAGCAATTACTCTTGGACCATCAACGTCAATAATGTACTCCCAACGCTGGATCTTGGCGGAGCAACGCTAAACGCATCCACCGGCGATAGTTTCTCGCGCAATGTCTCGTTCACCGATCCGGGTAGCACCGGCAGCGAGACCTACACCGCCACGGTAGATTACGGCGACGGCACGGTCCACAGCGGGATGCCGGTGTCGGCTGGGGTGGCCTTCAACATCGGCCAGATCGGCGGCGGCCACGTCTACAGCACCGTCGGCGACTATACCATCACCGTCAAGGTCTACGATTCGCCCACGACTTTCCAGTCGGGAACTATTGCCGCCCACGTCACGGCAGGAACCTTCCATGTGACGAGTTTCGCGACCAATCCGAGCGGCTTCGACGTGACCTTTAACCGCGCCGTGGATGTCACCCAACTGAACCTGTACGACGGGATCGTATTCGGTTCGGGGAGTATCAACACCTTGGGTGCGTCTGACGTAACCCTGATCGGGGCAGCCACGGGCGCGGTACATGGTTCACTGGTGTGGAATGCAGCGACCAACACCGCCACCTTCGTCAAGACGGGTGGAGTGCTAGCGCAGGATACGTACACCGTGACCTTGGCCAGCCGTGCTGACGGCTGGAGAGACGCCGCCACGCACGGACTGCTGGACGGCGACAACAACGGGACGGCCGGGGGTGATTATTCGACGACCTTCACCGTCGCCGCTTCCACCGCCCGCGTTCTCAGCATGCCTGATTTCGCCCGCGGAGAGAATCAGCCGCTCAACGTGGCCAGTAATGGGACGGCGGGCGTCACTGGAAATCCCTCTAGCGGGCTGCCGATCCACCTCAGCGACGGAACCGGGGTGACGAGCGTCGACTTCAAGCTCACCTACGATCCGTCGCTCCTGACCATCCTGGGCGTCCAGTTGGCGTCCGGCCTGCCCGGAAGTTGGGGCGTGACCTACAACGACACGGTTGCGGGTACGTTGCGCGTGACGGTGTCTGGCCCAACGGCTCTGTCGTCGGGCGGACTGGACTTGGTGAAGATCCTCGGAACCATACCCAGCACGGCTCCCTATGGTGCCGCCGAAGTCCTGCGGTTGGGCAATATCCTGGACAACAGCAGCAGCATCCGGATCAATGAAGGCGCCATCTCCGGCCGCGGCGATCTGGCGGTCCATAAGGCGGTCTTCTTCGGCGATGCTGACGGCAACGCAGCCGAGTTTTTGGATTCCTATGATTCCTTTAACATCTCCCGCGTGGTTGTTGGCCTCGACAGCGGGTTCCACGCGTACCCTCTGACCGATCCACTGATCGTTGCCGATGTCACCGGTGACGGGACGCTTTCCGGGGAAGACGCCTCTTACATGTTGAAGGTTGCGGCGGGAGTGCCGGTGGCCGAGGTACCTCCTGTCCCGACAACCAGGCCGTTGAGTGCTGCTGGAGTTGATCCCACGGTGGCCATTACAGCCGGGCTGGTCGGCGTGCGCGGGCAGACGGCCAACAGTGCGGTCGCCATCACCGACAGTGCAGCCGGATTGTCCTCGGCCGGTTTCCAAGTCAACTATCCGACCAGCACCGCCAGTATTGTCGTGGATTCAAGTGGCTATGCGACTGGCGTAACCCTCGGCAGTTACCTAACCAGCCAAGGGTGGTCTAACGTAGCATATTCCCCGAATCCAGGTACACTCAACATTGTGACATCCGCGCCTGGAAATGGAACATTGACTGGCGGAACGCCGCAACTTTTCAACATTCCGTTCAACGTGGCGCAAACTGCCCCCGCCGGAACTGCCCCGATCACGTTTGCCGGTGGCCTCTTGAATGGGGGCGGGCTGACGATGACCGGCGTGCCCGGCAGCATCGTCATCCTCGGAGACAACTGGATCGGCAACCACGGCACCAGCGGACAGACGAACGACTGGAACGTACCCAGCAACTGGGACGTCAACGCCGTTCCGTCGAGCGGCGCTACCGTGGTCTTTGGCAACGCCAGCGCAAGCGGCACGGTGATGTTGAACTCCGGCAACCGCACGGTTGGCACCGCCTACTTCAACTCCAGCACGCCGACGACGATTACCACGGCAACCGGCGGCACGCTGACGCTGGATAACGGCTCGACTGCCGCGGTAGTGAGCGTCTCCGGCAGCGGGCACGGCATCGCCGCGCCGGTCGTGGTGAAGCTGAATAGCAGTGCGGCCATCACCGTCAATGGCAGCACGAGTTCGCTCGCGATTGCAGGCAATATCCAAGACGGCGCCAGCGGGGCCAAGGGCATCACGAAGAGCGGCTCCGGCACCTTGATCGTGAGCGGTGCGAATACCTACCACGGCGGAACTGTGGTTACCGGTGGAACACTCTGGGTGACCACGGCCAGTGCCCTGCCCGATGGCGGCAGATTGACCGTGGGGGCCGGCGGTACACTGATCTTCTCGAGTAGTCTGGGTGGGTCACCCGTGGCGACTGCGGCACCCGTGGCAATCACGGCTCCAGAACTTGCCGCACTGCCTGTAAGTTCCGTCGCTCTTGCAACCAGTGTGGAGGTGGGCATGACCGCGTCGCTGACGACCGCCCCCGCCACGGTCTTCGACGTGGGTAGCAATCCCATTCCGGCGGCAGCCAAGATCGGCAGCCGGGCCGCGCCATTTGCCGTCAACCTGCCCGCCGCGGGCGTCTTGGTCAAAGCCCGCGACGCGGCGATCCAGGCATGGACTGGTAAGCATACCCCAGTCGATGTGGCTTGGCTGCAACTGGCCAGCGAACTGAACAGCCAAACCGTGTCGAATAAACATTCTTCCAACAATACGGCGGACGAGGCGATGGCCAGGTATTTGAAATACCTGAACTAATTTTCGATAAACAACAGATACCGTACGTCAGGCTTTCCAGCCTGACAAATTTTAACCCAAGGAGCAAATTGTGAGTGAATCAGAAAACCTTTCCCCCGAAACTGCCGCCCCCGCGGCAACTCCTGCCGCACAGGCACAGCGGCAGGAGGTCCACATCGATGACACCAAGGCCAGTCCGCTTTACTCGAATTTCTGTCGCGTGACGGGTACGCCCGAGGAGCTGATTATTGACTTCGGCCTGAACCCGCAGCCGTTCGGCGTGCCCACGGTGCCGATTGCCATTACGCAGCGGATCGTGACGAACTTTTACACAGCGAAGCGGATGCTTTACGCGTTGCAGATGACGGTCCAACGCCACGAGGCAACTTTTGGCGTCTTGGAGACCGACGTGCAGAAGCGCGTGCAGCCGACGCGATAGGGTTGCAGTTCCCTACGGCTGAGACGGAGAATCCGTTTTTGCAAGTGCGGCGATTCATTGCCGCTTTTTCTTGGGCGTGGTGATATTCAGTGTGGGGTGGGTGGAGCACGGAGTCAGGCTGGAAAGCCTGACCTACGCTTTCGTCCAAAATACAACGGTGTTTTGCGAGGGTCTCCCGACCCCGTCGAAAGGGGAGACCCTCGGTCGGCGGTGTGGCTCGGTCAGGAGACCGGCCACAACTTTGGAGGAGACCGCACCACAACAGAGAAGGTCCAAAAACGGGCAGCACTACCCTATTCTGCGCAGCTTCTCTTGACGCACAATATCGGTTTGTGGATAATCCGCTGGCTTTTGTTGGTGGCCTTCAGGCAATTTTTCACGCGCCCGTCCGGGAGAGTTCGCGATGTATCGCAATTGCACGCTCCGGTTTTCCTCGCTCGTCGGTGGCACATTGACCGCGCTTACATTGGTGGGCTGCCAGTCGCCGTATCATGCGGATCAAGGTGCTCTGTTCGGCGGAGTGCTCGGGGCGGGCACCGGAGCCGTCGTGGGCCATGCCCTCGGGAATACCGGGGCAGGCGCAGCCGTTGGCGCCGGGGTGGGTGCGCTTTCCGGTGCGGCCATCGGTGCGGGAATGGACGAATCTGAAGCCCGCAATCGGGCCTTGATCGAGCAGAGGATGGGTCAGCAGGTGGCCGCCGGGGCCGTGAGCACGCCGGATGTGATTGCCATGACTCGTGCAAACGTGGATGAAGGGTTGATCATCAATCACATCCACACGCATGGGCTGGCCGCTCCCTTGCAGACCGCCGACGTGATTTACTTGCAACAGCAAGGGGTGAGCAAGAACGTCATCGCCGCCATGCAAACGCAGGCGGTGGCTGTGGTCGCTCCACAGCCCGTGCCCGGTTATCCGCCGCCCGGTGCCGTGATTGTGGAAGAACGCTGGGGACCGCCAGGCCATTATTACTATGGACGGCCGCGTTATTATGCGCCACCACCACAAGTCGGCGTGGGATTTTCGTTCAGCCGATAAGCTCTGCATAGTGCTCTACAATGCCATCGACGGCCAACTGCCGAGCAAATATTTTTTCGGCACGTCTCCTGGCATTTTCGGCCAATCGCTGGCGCTTAATTGGGTCGCCCAGCAATCCGCCAACCGCAGCAGACATTGCCCGCAGATCATCAGGCGGAACCAAATAGGCCGACTCGCACCCTGGCGGAAAGATCTCCGGCGTTCCGCCGACGTCGGTGGCTACAACCGCCAATCCGGCAGCCGCTGCTTCTAAAAGTACGCGTCCCAACGGTTCCTGCCGGGCCGGGTGAACCAAGAGCGTTAACTCGTTGAGGATGCGATGAACGTCGTCGCGTACGCCGAGAAAATGGACCTTTCCGGCCAGCGGCCCTGCGGCAGCATGATGAAGTTGATCTTCAAACTGCTGCGATTCCTCCTTAGCGGAGAAGCGTTGGCCAATCACCAGCCAGGCAAAGGATATTCCCTCACCCCCTGCCCCTCTCCCCGAGGGCGAGGAGAGTTGGGCAAGGGCCGTCGCCAACACGTCGTGTCCCTTGCGAAGTGAAATCTGGCCGATGGTGCCGATCAGCGGCACGTCACATGCCAGCCCCAGTTGCTGGTGCAGATAGCCGGTCGGCTGACGCGGACAAAATCGCTCCAAGTCGACGCCGTTATAGAGAACGAAGGTCTTCTCGCCAGCCAGCCTCTGGGCGATATGGAACTGCCGCGTCGCACTGGAAACCGCCAGCAGACGACCGTGAGAGTTAAGATCGGCGATTGCCTGCCGACTGAGAGAGACAATATCGCGAAGGTGCGCAAGGCTCGGTAGCGACAACTCCGCAGCCACGGGGCCTGCTAGTCGCCCCATGGCTAGACTGTTGGCGTGGAGCAAATCAGGGCGGTATCTTCGACAAATCTCGGCAAGATTGCCGCGTAGTTCGTAAAGCGGGAGCCGCACTCCTTGCTCGTTGCGCGGTTCATGGGGCACGACCTCGATGCCTGCATTTCGCAGGGCCTCGGCCAATTGGCCGATTGCCGGAGCGGCAACGCGAACTTGGTAGCCAGCCCGAACGATTCCGTCGAGCGTCGAGAGCATCGACTGCTCGCCCCCATTGAGCGTGGCATATTCGCAGAGGATAAGAACGGAGGGCATGAGGATTACAACAGGCCATATTCCAGAAGCGTGTTCCGCAACTTGTCTTGTTCACCGGAAGTAAGACGGGTGAGCGGCATCCGCAAGTCGCCTGTGTCGCATCCCAACATCTGCATGGCAGCCTTGATGGGGATCGGATTGGTCGACAAGCCAAGCATATCGCGGCACAAGGGAAAGAGCTTGAAGTGCAGGCGTTGGGCCTCGCTAAGATTGCCCGCATCGAAGGCGCGGATCATGGCGATGACATCCTTGGGCACAATGTTGCCCACAACCGAGACGACGCCACGCGCGCCCAGTGCCATCAGGGGAAGCGTCAGGCTGTCGTCGCCGCTGAGGACGGTGAGGTCGGATTTGGCCAAGATCTGCGATGTGGCGTCCATCGATCCGCTAGCCTCTTTGACCATGGTGATGCTGGGCAACTCGGCCATGCGGACGATCGTATCAGCCTCGATATTTTTGCCGGTCCGACCAGGAATGTTGTAGACACAGATGGGAATATCGACGGCGTCAGCCAATGCCTTGAAGTGCTGGAAGAAGCCTTCTTGTGTCGGCTTGTTGTAGTAGGGTGCCACGACCAAGGCGGCGTTGGCCCCGCGTTTGGCGGCCCAGCGGGTCAGGCGAAGGGCCTCATCGGTGCTGTTCGATCCCGTGCCCGCCATCACCTTGGCCCGGCCGGCGGCCGCTTCAACCACGGCCGCTATCACCCGCTCATGTTCCGGATGTGAAAGCGTGGGGCATTCGCCCGTCGTGCCCACGGGGCAAAGGCAGGTCGTGCCGGCTTCGATCTGGAATTCGACGTTCCGCTGCAAGGTCTCGATATCGACCTGGCCGTCGCGAAACGGAGTGATCATGGCCACGGTCAATCCGGCAAAATCTTCACTTCGGGTAGGCATGGCGATTTACAGGAAAATTCTCGGTCGATTGTGGGATAAACGCACAATGATACGGCATCGGCAAGGGACTGGCAAGGCATTCATCTGGCCGGGTTGCGGCCGGTCTCCGCCGGGTTGCGGCCAGTCTCCTGACCGAGCCACGTTTCGGCGGGGTCGGGAGACCCTCGCCGACCCCAGTTTCCTACTGGATTCTCTCAATCCAGCTTTTGCTGTCCAGCAGCTTTCCCTCGGGCGTGAGGGCCTGCATCGCGCACTGATTGCCGTTAATTGTAAAGAGGCAGAAATGATGCTTCCATTCAAATGCCTTGGAGTGGGGGTTCTGCCAAGGATTGGGCACCTTCGGGTAAAGCGGCGCACCCGCACCGCCGCTGACGATGACCGTCACGCCCTCGGGTGGCTCGGATCGTTCGTAGTGGTGATCGTGGCCGGCGATGAACGCGGTGGCGCGATATTTCTTCATGAGCGGCAGAATGTTGTCGCGAGCTTCCATGCTGGTGCGCTCGTGCTGCGCGCCGTGAAATCCAGAACTCCAGGGCGGATAGTGGGAGCAGACGAAAATGAACGATTCGCCGCTCGCCTTCAACGTCGTTTCGAGCCATTTCAGGTTCGCGCTCGATGCGGCCCAATCCTGGGCACCGTCGATGCCGATGAACAACACGCCACCGGCGGTCGCTTTCCAATGCCCACTGCCGGCGACGGGCACCAGACTTCCCATGAGCGGACTGCCCTGTTCGTGATTGCCGACCACGTAGAAAGTTGGAATCGTAGCAAAGAACGGTTTGGCGACGCCGAAGAACTCTTCATCCCAAAGGCGATCTTCGCGACCGTCGGTAACCATGTCGCCGCTAAACAAAACGAGCGTGGGATTTTTTTGCACGACCGCATGGGCAACGCGTGCCCAATCTTTGGGAAAGGTGCGGCTATCGCCCAAGGCCACGAACCGAAACGGTTGGCCGCTCAGGGGAAGCGTCGAAACGCGGAAAGGTCCAATCGATTTCTTGGCTCCGCTGCCGGCAAGGTGTGCCGTGAGCGTATAGCTTTGCACTTTCCCGGTCTGAATCTCGGTGGCCCGGAAGGAATGAATGAGCCCCGCGGGACTTTCCCAACTCCTTCCCGCAACCTGCAACGTGACCTCGGCCGGCATATTCGTTCGACAGCCTACGGTGAAATAGTCCAGGCCGGCATCTCCCAGAATAGGCTCGGTCTGGAAATCGAGATCCGCGGGCGTCAGCGGGACGATCGCCACATCCGGTACCGCCGGCTTATCCTTACCCCGTTTTGAAATAGCAAATTCGATTTCCAGAGTATTCAAACCGGCCCTGAGCAGGCGGGGTGATATGCCGGGCAGGGTTGCGTAGCGCATGCCTTTCAAGGGCGGAATCACACGAGTGCCGTTCACCAGGCAGGACTCAACGCTTGGCGATGTGTACATGGTCAGGCTCGACCAAACATTGAATTCTGCAATCGAAAATACCCAGCGGGCGCGAATTGGGCCGCCTTCCTTGGGAAGTTTGTCCTTCCAAATCGGCTGGCTCTCGGCTGCCAGGCAGAATTGCGGTTTCGCTTCGGCAAGAAGGTTCTTGGGAAGGGTGTCCGCGGCAATGGCTTGCGTTCCGACACAGAGAGCTAGTACGACGGGAAATAAAAGCAAGGATTTCACGGTTCTGTCACTACCCGTTTCATTTCCCGCACCGCCTGCTCGAAGCCGACCATCAAGGCTCGCGAGACAATGCTGTGGCCGATGTTCAGTTCATGCATGCCTTCCATCCTGGCCACGGGGCGGACATTGTGATAAGTCAGCCCATGGCCGGCGTGCAAGGCCATTCCAGCCTGGCGGATAAATCGCCCGGCCTGCTTAAGTTTTTCAAGCTCTACCTCCTGTAGTTGGCCGCGGCTCGCCAGGGCATATTGCCCGGTGTGAAGTTCGACGGCCGCCACCTTCAACGCGGCTGCCACGTCAAGCTGCCGTGGATCGGGATCGAGAAAGAGACTGACGGAGATACCCGACTCTTCAAGCCAACGAATGACCTCGACCGCCTTTTGCCTTTGGGCGATGATATTCAGACCGCCCTCGGTCGTAACTTCTTCGCGGCGTTCCGGTACGAGGGTGACCTGATCCGGCTTGACCTCACGGGCAATTGCCAGTACCATGTGGTCGCATGCCATTTCCAAGTTGAGTTTGATGGTCACGGTCTGGCGGAGAATCCGCAGATCGCGTTCCTGCATGTGGCGGCGATCCTCGCGGAGATGGATGGTAATGCAGTCGGCACCACCCAATTCGGCCAGCGCGGCCGCCCAGACCGGGTCTGGCTCAAAGGTCCGCCGTGCCTGGCGAACCGTCGCCACGTGATCGATATTTACGCCAAGTTCTACCATTAGATTTGTCTGTGTCAATTTAGACGCTTGTTTTACGTCTCTTTATTGATGTGTCGAATTTGCCAAAACAGCACCAAGCTCTTTCCCGGAAGGCGGCACCCACGGCCAATTGTACCAAGCGACTGGCGATCACAAAACCCCTCCCCGATTTCCCTTTTTTCCCCCCATGCCCGTGGCCGATGGACGAAAACGGTGAAGGGAACCATGCTCTACTTTGGCTCCACCCAACGATCCACGGGGTGATGCAGCCCTGATCGAATGAACCTCAAAAAGTGGTCGGATTGGGCTAGTACGGATTATTCATCGAGAATCGCAGCAAGAACTGCCCGCTAGCGGTAACGGTCTTGCAACGCATTGATTCGCTTAAGGAAGTGCTGCCGGTGGTAGCCTGCGTTTATTGAGCGTAAGCACCTTGCCTGCGTCGAAACTCCAGGATCCTACTCGTGCCGCTGACCCCTGCCCATGCCGCAGCCGTGATTCCGTTTTGCCGATGGAATCGGTATTTCTGGCTTTCGCCTCTGGTCGTAGGCAGCATGTCACCGGATTTTGCCTACTTCGTTTTCCCGCCGCTTTCATTGCGGGACGTCGGCCATAGACCCTGGGGGCTGGTGCTATTCTGTATCCCCGCGGGGCTGGTGGTACTTTATGCGTTTCATCGGTTTTTCAAACGACCGCTGGTGCTGCTCCTGCCGCGACCGGTTCGCGCGAGGCTTTGGCCGCACTGCGGACAGTTTCCGCTCTTGCCCCTGAAACGCCTGATTTGGGTTTGCGTACTCATTTTTCTAGGGGCAGTAACGCACGTTATCTGGGATGGCTTTACTCACGGCGAAGGTTGGGCCGTGCGCGATTATCCGCAAATGAAGGTGGTCATCATCGCGGTTGCCGGCCAGGAGGTACACTGGGCTGGCCTCCTCCAATACGCAAGCAGCTTGATCGGCCTCGGGTTGCTGGCGTGGTGGTCGTGGCGATGGTATCAATTGGCGCCTGTGGGCTGCGCGTCGGCCGATTCCACGTTTCTGTGGCGGGCCGGCCCCGCGATCGCCGTGGCCATGATTGCTTTCGGGACCGGAGTGGGGATCGTCTGTGGACTGACCTACGCGTCCAATCTTCCTGGCCCTTTTAACGTCAGAGAATTCTTCTCGGCCGCTTTCATCACCGGGGTCGACGCCTTCGGCCTTGCACTGCTGGTCTTCGTTGCGGCGGTGAACATGCGCGTTGGGAGTGCGGCGTGGGAAGCGAGCGAAGCAGGTCGGCAGCCACTTCTGCGCGATCTAGGAGACTATTCGAGAAGGCAGAAACCAGGAGAACTGCAAAGTCGCTCGTGCAATCGCTCGTAGTCCCGTCTTTAGGCGGAAATTACGGTAGCGGACCGCCTAAAGGCGGAACTGCAATCGACTTTACAGTTTTCCCAGGTTCCACCCTACGCCTAGCAAAATCCCTCGGGCTGGGATTATAATGAGTTCATCTGTCGATTACCCGAGTTTCCCCTGAAGTTTCCCAAGGAGTCTCGTATGTTGAAGCCGACATTCCGCCGCTATTGCTTAACAAGCTTGCTGGCCATAGCCTGCGTTTGGTCCAGCCTTTTCGCCCGCGCAGCCGATACCCCGGCCGCTGTCACTCCCGTTGAGGGGCCTGAACAGCGCGCCGCCCGGATGAAATGGTTCTCCGAGGCCCGCTTCGGACTGTTCATCCACTGGGGCCTCTACTCGGTGCCCGCAGGCGAGTGGAAAGGTAAGAAACATTACGGCGAGTGGTTCCTGGAAGAGACGCATATGCCGGTATCGCAGTACGAGAAGTTCGCCGAGCAATTCAATCCCGCGAAGTTCGACGGCAAACAATGGGTGGCCCTGGCCAAAGAGGCCGGCGTGAAATATATCGTCATCACCAGCAAGCATCACGATGGCTTCGGCATGTACCCCTCCCAAGAGTCTGACTGGTGCATCAAATCCACGCCGTTCAAGCGCGACCCGCTCAAGGAGCTTTCTGAGGCATGTCATGAGGCGGGCATAAAGTTCTGCCTGTATCATTCGATCATGGACTGGCATCATCCCGACTGGGGCCAGCGCCGCTCTTGGAACGATAAGGCCAGCGGCAAGCCCGACATGGATCGCTATACGGCTTTCATGAAACGGCAACTCAAGGAGCTGGTGACCAACTACGGCCCCCTGGGACTCCTCTGGTTCGATGGCGAATGGGAAAGCCCGTGGACGCATAATCGCGGCGTCGATCTTTATGCCTATTGCCGCAGTCTACAGCCAGACATCATCGTCAACAACCGCGTTGGCAAGGCTCGCGCCGGCATGGACGGAATGGACAAGGGGAAGGGGCTGGGCGACTACGGCACGCCCGAGCAGAATGTGCCGGCCAACGGTTTTGGGCCAGGCATCTATTGGGAATCGTGCATGACGATGAACGGCCACTGGGGCTATAATAAGAACGACAACCACTGGAAGTCAACCACTGAACTGATTCATATTCTGGTGGATTGCTCCAGCAAGGGCGGTAATTATCTGCTCAATGTCGGCCCCACCTCCGAAGGTCTGATCCCTGGGCCTAGCGTCGAGCGGCTCAAGGCCATCGGCCAGTGGATGAAGGTCAACGGCGAGAGTATTTATGGCACGACTGCCAGCTCGATCGGCAGCCCAAAATGGGGGCGGTCAACCACCAAGGGCGACACGAAGTTCCTGCACGTCTTCGACTGGCCCAAGGATGGCAAGCTGGCGGTCGGGTCAATGCCAAAGTCAGTGAAGAAAGCTTGGCTTTTGTCGGACCCCGAAAAGAAGCCGTTGAAGACGACTACCAACCCGAAGCTCCTCGTGATCGACGTTCCAATCCAGGCACCGGACGCTATCGATTCGGTGATAGCGATCGAGTTGCCCTAATAAATAAGAAGGGACGTTCGCCCATGAAAAGCCCGTTTCCCGGGATGGATCCGTATCTTGAACAGCACTGGCGCGACGTGCTTCATGCGCTGATCACGTACGCCCGCGATCAGCTTCGCCCGACATTGCCCCGCGACCTTCGACCCAGAATTGAAGGGCGAGTATTCATCGAATCGGATGAAGGCGATTACCACGAGATTTATCCCGACGTACACGTGGTGGAGTACCCCAAGACCCAAGCTGGCGAGGGGCTATCCGCGGAGGCAGGCGGCGTTGCCGTGGCGGAACCGATTCTCGTCCACGTCGATCGCGAGCCTTCGTCGCAAGGCTATATTGAAATCGTGGATGTAGGCTCAGGCAACCGCGTCGTCACGGTAATCGAGTTTGTGAGTCCCACGAACAAATTACCCGGCAAAGTTCAGAAAATTTACCTCAAGAAGCAAAATAACGTAATTGCCGCCGGGGCGAGCCTCGTCGAGATCGATCTGACGCGATCCGGCAAGCGATTGCTGGCCGGGCCGATGGAACTGCTTCCCCCCTGGCAACGGACATCCTACATGGCGTGCATCACGCGCGGCTGGAAGCCAGACGTGGCCGAGCTTTATCCGCTGCCCTTGTCGGAGCAACTCCCCACGCTGCGAATACCGTTACGGGAAAGCGATGTCGACGCTACATTGAATCTTCAGTCGCTGATCGACCAATGCTATGAAAATGGCGGCTACGATAATATCGACTACCGCCAGCCACCAGCCCCGCCGTTGGACCCCGACGGCGCGGCCTGGTGGCTCCGCGCGAAGGGCGTGCTGTCGTGAGTTCTATCCAGCCTCTAAAGCTACTTGCCCGCCGCATCGCCATTCTCGACGGTGCGATGGGCACGATGATCCAGCGGTTCAATTTCAGCGAGGCCGACTACCGCAGTGCTCAGTTTGCCGCCCACCATCGCGACCTCAAGGGTTGTAACGATCTGCTGGCGATCACCCAGCCTGAGGCCATTACCGGCATCCACCGCGGCTATCTGGAGGCTGGGGCGGACATTATCTGCACTAACACCTTCAACGCCAACAGCATCTCAATGGCCGATTACGACTTGGTCGACCAAGTCCGGGCCATCAACCTTGCCGGGGTGGCCTGCGCGCGAAGGGCTGTTGACAATTTCTACGTTACACGAGGTGCCGTGGGCGAGACCGGCTCGCTGATTGAGCGGACTGAAGTCCGCCCTACGGACGACGGTCCCTTCATCGCCGGTTCGATAGGTCCGACGAATCGCACGGCCTCGCTCTCACCAGACGTCAACAACCCTGGCTATCGAGCGGTCTATTTTGACCAGCTCGTAGCAACCTATTACGAGCAGGCCGAGGCCCTCGTCGATGGCGGCGCCGACATCCTTCTGGCCGAGACGGTCTTCGATACGCTCAACCTCAAGGCGTGCCTCTTCGCCATCGACGACCTGTTCGCTAGGCGACAGATCAAGCTGCCAGTGATGGTTTCGGTGACGATCACCGATCTCAGCGGCCGCACGCTCTCCGGCCAGACGCTCGCGGCGTTTCTGGCCTCGATCGAACATGCCGATCTGTTGAGCGTAGGCATTAACTGCGCGCTTGGCCCGTCGCTGATGAGGCCCTATGTCGAGGAGCTTTCGCAGCTTTGCCCGACATGGACCAGTTGCCACCCCAATGCCGGGTTGCCCAACGAGTTCGGCGGTTACGACGAAACGCCGGCTCAAATGGCCGCCGTGCTCGGCGAATTTGCCGATCGCGGCTGGGTAAATATTGTCGGCGGCTGCTGTGGCACGACCCCCGCTCACATTCGCGCGATTGCCGACACCCTGAGCGGCAAGCCGCCCCGCCGGCCACCTCCGCCCAGCCACGATACGACCCTCAGCGGCCTCGAACCGCTGGTGATCCGCCCCGACAGCACCTTCACCATGATCGGCGAGCGAACCAATGTCTCCGGTTCAAAAAAGTTCGCCCGGCTCGTCCGCGAAGGCAACCTTGCGGAGGCCGTTTCCGTCGCCCGGCAGCAAGTCGAGGGTGGGGCGAACATCATCGACATCAATATGGACGAGGGTCTGCTGGACGGGCCGAAAGTGATGACCGAGTTCCTTAACCTCCTCGCCGCCGAGCCAGACGTTGCCCGCGTACCCGTGATGATCGACAGCTCGAACTGGGCCGTGCTTGAAGCGGGCCTCAAATGCGTGCAGGGTAAATCGATCGTCAACTCGATCAGCCTCAAGGAAGGCGAAGAGCAGTTCTTGGCCCACGCCCAACTGGTGCGAAAATATGGCGCGGCCTGCGTGGTGATGATGTTCGACGAAGAAGGCCAGGCGGTCACCGTCGAGCACAAGCTGCAAATCGCCCGGCGTGCCTATAAGCTGCTGACGGAAAAGGCCGGTATGAAACCGTCCAACATCATTTTCGACCCGAACATTCTGACAATCGGCACCGGCATGGGGGAACATGCCCGATACGGTTTGAATTTCATCGAGGCCGCGCGGAAGATCAAGGAACTCCTGCCGGACGTAAAAATCTCGGGGGGAGTGAGCAACGTCTCGTTCAGCTTCCGCGGCAACGACACGGTCCGCGAGGCGTTCAATGCCGCGTTTCTCTACCACGCCATCCACGCCGGACTCGACATGGGCATTGTCAACGCCGGGCAGTTGGCCGTCTATGAGGACATCGAGCCGACGCTCCGGGAGCGCGTGGAAGACGTTATCTTCGACCGACGGCCTGATGCCACCGAGCGACTGGTTGCCTACAGGGCCACGCATCAAGGCAAAGCCACCCAGGAAGACAAGGCTGATCCGGCTTGGCGGCACGGCACGGTCGAAAAGCGGCTCAAACATTCACTCGTACACGGCATCCTCGATTATATCGACACGGATGTCGAGGAAGCCCGGCAGAAGTACGCCACCGGCCTGAAAATCATCGAAGGGCCGCTGATGGCTGGCATCCAGGTCGTCGGCGATTTGTTTGGCGATGGCAAAATGTTCCTGCCACAGGTCGTGAAAAGTGCCCGCGTGATGAAAAAGGCCGTGGCCTATCTCATGCCGTTCATGGAAGCCGAGAAACTGGCCGCTGGTAATGGTGAAACCAGCAACGAGCCATCGACCCGCGGCACGATCGTGATGGCCACGGTTAAGGGCGATGTTCACGACATTGGCAAGAACATTGTCGGCATCGTATTGGGCTGCAATAACTACAAGATCATCGATCTGGGTGTGATGGTCTCCTGCGAGAAGATCCTACAAGCAGCCCGCGAAAATAGGGCCGATATGATCGGACTCAGTGGGCTGATTACGCCGAGCCTCGAAGAGATGGTCCACGTTGCCCGCGAGATGCAGCGGCTGGGCATGGACATTCCGCTCTTGATTGGTGGTGCCACGACAAGCCCCAAGCATACGGCCGTGAAAATCGCCCCAGGATATTCGCACGAAGTGGTCCATGTGAAAGACGCCTCGCGGTCTGCCCCGGTCTGCGAGCGGCTGCTCTCGGCGGAAAAACGGCCGCTGTTTGATGTCGAGAACCGCGCTTTCCAGGTCCAGATGGTCGCTGCATACCAACGGAAACAGGAATTGAAGCTGGTATCCTATCGCGAAGCCGTCGAGGGCCGGTTCCAGACCGATTGGGCCACGCACGAGATCCCCGTGCCCTCGTTCCTCGGCGTGCGCACGCTGGCCGATTATCCGCTGGAGGAGTTGGTGCCCTACATTGATTGGGCACAGTTCTTCGCGGCTTGGGAGATGCGTGGAAAATTCCCGGACATTCTTCAGCATCCGGAGCGCGGTCCCGCAGCGAGAAAACTCTACGATGATGCACGAAAGTTCCTCGACCAGATCATCCAGAATCGCTGGCTGCGGGCAAGTGGCGTCCATGCTTTCTGGCCGGCGGCCTCGTCGGGCGACGACATCGTTCTTTACGAAGACGATACTCGCACCGAGGAAAAGGTTCGGCTGCACAACCTGCGGCAGCAGTGGCTAAGCGAGACGCGAAGGTGTTACTACTGCAACGCCGACTTCATAGCCCCGGTCGGCAGCGGCCGCAAGGACTACCTGGGTGGTTTCGCCGTGACCGGAGGCCTTGGTGCCGACGAGCTGGTGCGGTGCTGCGAGGCTGACAATGATGACTATAGCGCGATCATGGCCAAGGTCTTTGCCGACCGCTTAGCCGAGGCATTCGCAGAGCGGATGCATGAAATCGCGAGGCATGACTGGGGCTACGGCAAAAGCGAGAATCTGTCCATTCCCGACATGCTGGCCGAGAAATATCGCGGTGTTCGGCCGGCACCCGGTTATCCGTCGCTTCCCGATCATACCGAAAAGCAGATCCTCTTCAATCTGCTCGGGGCCGAGGGTTCTGCGGGCATCGCGCTGACCGAAAGTTTCATGATGCTACCGGCCGGGTCCGTGAGCGGTTTCTACTTCGCGCATCCCGGCTCGTGTTACTTCGCCATCGATCGGGTCACCCGCGAGCAGGTCGAGGACTATGCCCGCCGCAAGGGTTGGAAGTTCAAAGAGGCCGAGAAGTGGCTCGCCCCTGTGCTAGCCTATGACCCGGAATGACTGTCTTTGGTGTGCGTTGGCTTGCCGCAACTTTCCAATACACGCGGGGAATCGTCCGGCATGGAACTGATATTTTGAAAAGCGACGGCAAGCCGACGCACTCCAAAACTTCCTTGACCACCCGATCTGGGTTAAGTATATTGATAGGATGCTAGAAGGTGCATTCCGATGCCACCCGGCAATTCCTCGCAATTTCATCAAGAACTCAAACCGAGAGACCAAACCATGAAGAAAGCTGATTTCCGCTTCGATGCCGTAGTTTTTGTTTTATTTGCCTCTGCCTGCCTGTGGTGCGACCACCCGCAACAAGCCCCTGCCGCGGAGCTAACGTCTGCTACCAGCAACGCGACCGCGCCGGTGATTCCTTCCATCAGCAATTCGCTCGGCATGAAGCTGGTCAAGATTCCAGCAGGCGAGTTCTTGATGGGGAACCTGGAGTCGATCGACCAGTTGCGCAAGGACTACCCGCAGTACGACAACCAGCGTTTCGATGATCTCATCGACGATGTCCCTGCGCACAAGGTTCGCATTACCAAGCCGTTCTACATGGGCGCGCATGCCGTGACGCTCGGGCAGTTTCGCCAGTTTGTTGAATCCACCCATTACGCCACCGACAGCGAACGCAACGACGCCATCTCCAGTCCTGCCGGCAGCGCGCCTAGACGCAGCGGTTTGGGCGGTTATGGTTACAACAAAGAGACGGGCACGCTGGACGAGGAGCGCAATCCCAAGCACAATTGGCGGAACGTCGGGTTCCCGCAGACGGACAATCACCCTGTCACCAACGTCAGTTGGAACGACGTCGTGAAGTTCTGCCAGTGGCTCTGCGAGAAAGAGCATAAGACCTATCGCTTGCCGACCGAGGCCGAATGGGAATATGCCTGCCGCGCGGGAACGAAGACGCGATTCTGGTCGGGCAACGATCCCGAGTCGCTGGTGAAGATCGCCAATGCTTACGACAAGTCGACGGCCAGAAACCAGCCCGAGTGGGCCAAGTTCGCCACGAAGGGCGACGACGGTTTTGAGTTTACGTCGCCCGTCGGCAGTTTCCCGCCCAATGCTTTTGGGCTATACGACATGCACGGCAACGTCTGGCAATGGGTGTCCGACTTTTATGGTGCGGACTACTACGCCAAGTCGCCGGTCGACGATCCTCAAGGTCCGCCGTCCGGTGGGAAGCACGTTCGTCGCGGCGGCGGCTGGGCCACTTGGTCGTTCTACTGCCGCAGCTCCTACCGAAACTATAATACACCGCAGAGCCGCTACTTCAATCTCGGCTTCAGAGTCGTAATGGAGGAGAAGTAGATTCAGTTTATCGTATCCTTCTCTGTTATTAACCGCGGTAGCCCGGTCGGCTCGAGTTTCACGACAGTCGTCTTCATCTCGATGCCGCCGGCCTTGCCGATCGTCAATCGCACGATCCAGCCAAAATAGACCGGCGGATCGTGGGGGTAGTAATTGAAGACAAAGTTGCCGAGGCTATAAACTATCGGCTTGCCGCGATACCAATCAACCGTCTGCGGAATGTGCGGATGCGCGCCGACCACGGCGTCAGCCCCGGCATCGATCATCTTCCGCGCAAGCTTGACCTGGTAATCCTCCGGCATCGGCACATGCTGAAAGCCCCAATGTAGGAAGGGAATGACCGTGTCGGCGCCGTAACGCGTCCGCGCATTACGGATGTCGGCCAGCACGTCATTTTCAATCAACCAGGCAGTGCCGGATGTGTTGGCGCCAGCCGCGTAGCGCCGGGGCGGGACATCGCAGTAACCCAACAGCGCGATCCGCCGATCGTGCGAGGTGAGAATCACCGGCCGCTGGGCCTGCTCGATGTTCCGCCCGCCACCAAAATAGGGGAGTTTTTCCCGTTCGAGGATATCTAACTCGCTAACAAAACCCTTCTTGTCCCAGTCGCCCGCATGATTGTTGGCTAGCGAAACGGCCGAGAAGTATCGCTTCAGCACGTGTACGCACCCTGTCGGTGCTTTGAACGAGAATCGATTTGGGCTCCTTTCGCCCGCGGTGGAGACCGAACATTCCAGGTTGGCCACCGCCAGATCAGTATCCTTGAGCACGCTGGCCACGGCAGCGAAAGGGTCATCACCACGGGTCACCACGTGGCCCGGATTGCCGTCGAAACAGATGTCGCCGACGAACGTGATCCGCACAACGCGGTCGTCGCGAGGGCCGTCGGCCGCTGAGATATTTGCTGATCCGAATAGAAGGCAAATTACGGTAATCAACACCGCAGGAAAATACTTCGTCATGAACGAACACCTATATAATTTGACTGTGTACCTCAGAGCCGACGTTGTTTCTTCAGTGGTGGCAAGCGTTTCCGTTTTTTCCATGCGTAGAAGTAGGCGGTTTGTTTGCGACGATTCAGTCGCGTTGCACGACGACAAAGGTGGGCGATCTTGTTACTCTGAAGTTCCTCATGCAGCAGTTGCCCAACCATGATTTGCAACTCCGGGACCGACAAGCAAGGCGCCCCCTTTTTCCCCCCGCTGCTTCTCTTTCGTCAGGAACCAGGTGGCCAGCAGCGCGAGGGTTTGATGATGATGCCATCCTTCCCAGGTACGAACCTGATACTGCGCCAAGCCCGCTTCGCTCTTGGCCCGCCGCAGGCATTCCTCGATGCGATGCTCGGCATTGAGCACGCGGGCGAACTCGCGCAGCGGCGTGGCGAAGGGCGCGGCGGAGAGGCAGTAGTCATGCTTGACGGTCTTGCGGCCTTGCCGTTCCCGAAAGATCACCAATGTTTCTTCGGGGCCGTTGCGACGCCCCAGCTTGGCCTGCACGCGGACCTTCACGGCCTCCACGATCAACGGCCCCCTCTCGCCCGGACGAATCTCGATCCGCGTCCATTGCTTGGCCGTCTTCATCCGACTATCGGCACGCTGAAAGGGAACTTTTCGCGGCTTCCCCGAACCCTGGTAAGGCGGCGGGGCGGCGTCCAAGTCACGAATCAGCGTATTGGACGGCACGGCCAACAGGTAGCACTCGTTCATCTTCCGCAATTCCTCGCGAAAACCGCTATTTCGGCCCATTTCGTCGTCGCCCGTGATCCAGGCATGCGGCAGCGCCGAGCGGTGCTCCCGCAGCATTTCCAAGGCCAGTTCGTGGCGCGTGCGAAAACCGATCTCCTTCGGAATCCCCGCCCGCTTACAACGACTGCGGTCCTTCGTCCACTCCTTGGGCAAGTACAATCGCGTGTCCACCAAGGCATGCTCCTTGCGCGTGACGTATCCCAGGTAAACGCCGACCTGGCAGTTGTCGACCTTCCCCGCACGTCCGCACCATTGCCGGGCCACGCCCACCGAACCCTTGCCTTGCTTGAGCACACCCGAGGGATCGATCACCAGCACGCCGTCGGCCTCGCCCAAGGCGGCTCCGATCTGTCGCGCCAATTCGCCAATCATCGGCTGCCACTCCCAAAGCTTCTGGCCAATGAACTTCTGCAACGGTTGCCGGTCCTGCTCATGAAGGTAGGCAATCGATTCGATGTTCTTGCGTTTGACGTTGGAGACCAGGCCCGTCACGTACTCTTCCAAATGATCGCGTTGGGCGGGATGCTCCAAGCTTGCCGCAAAGGGCTGAACGAACTCCCTCAACCGCTCCAAAACACCCTCCAAGGCCTCGGGCTTGACCTCCGCCTCGGCCATCAACTCCTCATACCGTACCGCAAATCGCCGATCCATGGCTCGATCCTTTCCGTGGGTTACTTCCGACGGAAAGATGGTTTACAAAACAACTTACGTCCAATCAAGATCAATACACAGTCAAAATAAGAGGAGCGAGACATAATCATCTTACAAAATTTATCTTCAACCCATGCTTTTCCTTGATCTGCAACAATGCCTCGGCATTGCCGCGGGCGTCGTCTACTGGGTTGTGCGTGTGCCGGGTTCTGCGCAGATACTTGAAGGTGGCAAACATGTCCTTTGCCACGCCCTTGTAGAGCGAACCGAGATTATGCGAACTATGCCCGAATGGATTTTGACCGAGAAAATGATGAAAATACCAGTTAATGAACTGCCAGTCAAAACCGTTGTTGTCGGAGATAAACATCGGCCGATGCACCTCATTGACCTTTACAATCCAATCGGCGAACTGTTGCATCACGGTCTTGGGATCGTCGAACTCCAGCGTCTCGTCGTGGCTGAAGCCGGCAACCTGCAATGCCTCCGGTAGCCAGCGGTCGGAGATCGGTTTGAGCTTGCCATAGAAAGTTTTGCTCAGGGCCGGCTCGACGACGATGGCCCCGAAGCAGACCATCGAGTAGTCGCCGGGAATCGGACCGTCAGCTTCAATATCGCACATGATGTAGGTCATTGGACTACTCAAACAGTGATTTTCCGGAAATGATATGAACATTCTCGGGTTGGATGTGCAAGGGAAAATTGATAATCTCTTCGTCTTCTTTCAAGACCTCGGCGGGCCGTGGCGTGGGGTAGGTGATCTGGCTGGGAGCGTCGGAAACCAACGCCTCGCGGAGGGCTTTGGCGTCCTTGGTGATGATCACGATTTGCAAGTCTTTGTATTGCAGATGCTTGCGGACGGCCTCGTGTACCCGGTTGCGGGTCATGCCCGGCATCACCTTGCGGTAGTGTTCGAGATGGCTGCCCTCGATGTGGTAGAATTTGTCGTCCATAGCGTAGCCGAGGCGGTCCATGGTGGTGGGTGCGAAATGGAAGACGTACTTGCTGAGCGCAGCCCGCTTTTCGAGCACCTGCTCTTCGGTCAGTCCGTCGTCAATTAGATGTTTCAACTCCCGCAAGGCCGCCCGCAAGGCAAAGTGTCCCCAGGCGTGCGGAACGGGACGGATCCACATCTCGAAAATCTGCTGCCGCCGCGGATCGTTAGGGGCGGGGAAGTCCAGTGCCCCACCGTTGGCAAAATGCTCGATGTAGGAATAGTCGCCGTAGTTCAGTCCCCGTACCTCGCGGATAACTTGGTACAAGTGACTGGCCGAATTGCGATGTTCACCGAACCAAGAGTTGGCCAACGCCAGCGAATACCAATCGGACTGGCCGCGGAGCACGTCCAGCCTCGCACCGATGCTGATCGCCGTGGCCGGCGCGTCCTTTTCCACGATCGTTACCTGCAAACCGTTGATCGGCTTGGTATCGAGATGCGGTCTCGCGCCGATTTGGTAAGGGGGAAGCTTTTTCAGGCCCTCCTTGAGCGAATTGAGCGACTCGATACCATAACCACCGCCTAAACCTAGCACGTAGTTCAGTTTCGTAAAATTGCGACGGTAGAATGCACGGACATCGTCGATCGTAATGCTCTTTAAACTTTTGACCCGGCCTGCAGGGATGTGGCCGTAGGGCGTGCCGGCAAACATGGTTTCATACAGCACGGCCTTGCCTAAATCTTCGTCGCTAGAGTAGCGAAGCGTGTTTTCCAAGTAGCTGATCATGTCGCTGCGGATACGCTTCAGTTCCTCTTCATCGAAGGCCGGTTCGACAATCGCCTGCAACAACAACGGCTGAAAAGCCGCCACATAATCCTTGTGAATCCGGCCGGAAATGACCACCGTTTCCACCGAGCACGACGCCTCATAGCCACCTGCCATGGGAAAGAGCAGATCCAATATCTCTTCGTAGCTGTGTTGTTTCGTCGAGGCCTCGACGATCATGCGGGCCGTCAAAGCCGCCAGTCCCTCCTTGCCCGGCGGATCGTATTGCGAGCCGGCAAAGAACATAATCCGATAGGAAACCGTCGGATCGTCGGCCACCGGCAGCAGCACATCGTCAGCCGGGCCAGCATGGGCCGTTGCGGCAAGCAGGCCGAGGAATAATATGGAAATGAGATTATGGGTTTTCATGGTCGGATTGTTCCTTTCAAAACTATGACGGTCCGTCGTTGCGGGATGAAATACTTGCGGGCCGCCCGTTGAATATCTTCCGGCGTTACCTGCTCCAAGGCTTTATACAAACGATCCACGACATCGATCGAGCCAGCCGCCGAAATCAGCGGCACTACCGCCGCGGCCGTGTGCAGAGGCGAATCAAGCTGCATCAAAAAGCCGTACTTCTCATGCCGTTTCACCCCGGCAAGCTGCGCGGGATCAACCAGTGTTGTTTGGAATCGCTCAATTGTCTCTTCCAGCACCTTCTGCACCGTCGGCAAGTCCTCTGCCTGCTTGACGACGGCCGTGACCTCAAACAGTGACGCATCGCGGTTCATGGGCACTCCAGCAAAAATTGTCTCGGTCTTCTGCTGATCCAAGACAAGCCTCTTATAGGCATCGCTAGTGGAGCCGAATGCCATTTCGACCAAGAGCCGGGCGGCGACGTAGTCGCGATTGTCGGGGGCAAAGCCATCGCCGCGATAGGCCAGGTCGAGAATCGGCAGGGTCTGGCCAGGATAAGCGACTTCGGCCTTGCGCTCACCCGACTGGGCTGGCTCGGGCTTGATTGCCGCGGCCTGGTAGCCCGGCTTCCAAGAATCGTAGGACTTTTGAATCAGTTTCCAGGTGGCCGCCGGATCGAAGTCGCCCACGACCAGCAGCGCGACATTCTCCGGCCGATAGAACCGCTGAAAGAATGCCTGGCTGTATTCATAGCCTTGGGGCATGTTCTTGACGTCAGCCTCAAAGCCCATGGTGGTGTGCTTGTAGGTATGCTGATCGAAGGCCGTGTCGCGGAGCTTTTCTTCCAGCATGAACGCCGGCTCGGTCTGATCCTTGCGATACTCGCCATAAACCGCCCCGGCCTCCGTCTGAAATTCCGGCCGCTCGTAGTGCAGATTCTGGAAGCGGTCGGCTTCGAGTTCGATCACCTTGGCAAGGTCTGCTTTGGCAAACGTCAAGTGAAACGCCGTCAGGTCTTCCGAGGTGAAAGCATTGGAATTTGCTCCCATACCGTTGACGATTCGGTCGTAAACTGGTCCCGGGTATTTTTTCGTGCCGCGGAACATCATGTGTTCAAAGAAGTGGGCGTATCCCGACCGGCCCGGTTCGATCTCGTCGCGGCTACCGGTCCGCACGATGGACCAGTAGCTCACCAGTCCGCTGCCGGACATGGGAATGAAAATCACCCGCAGACCGTTGGGCAGCGTCTGGGTTTGGTAGTGGTAAGGAAAGACATTTTCAGCCAATGCACTGGCGGTGAAAAGCAGCAGGGTAAGGCCGGTCATTAAGCGAATCATGCGATATTCCTTGGGAAGTGCTTTTAGAGCGTGTTTGGATGCTACCGACCGAGCCGCAGGATGTCAACTAAGCCGGCCTATACCTCGCAGAGGGGGAATAGAATTACTGGTCAGTTTCCTAAAATTCTGGTGGCAGACATTCATTCGGGCAACTATAATAAATCTAGTGCATTGTAGACAATTTGGAACGGAAGGGCCTTTACTTCCGGGGAGAGGAATTTTGACCAATCCGAAGGGCGAAAAGCCGGAGTCCGATCATCCGTACGAGGACGAGATCCCGTTGGAGCTACAGAAGGATCCACAGGGCTTGCCCGCAGCCGGCGTGGAACATCCGCATCCGCTGGATGCTCCGGGCTTGCATGCCTCAACCGAAGAGTTCCATTTTTCTGGCCCTGCCGAAGAGTTGGACTTCACCGAACCGACTGATTTTACCTTTCCCCCGGAGCAATCGGCGGAGGTCGAGCAGCTTTTCGGGGCCGAGGAGGGCTACAAGACTGAAGAGAGTACACCAGCCGAATCGTTCCTACCGAAAGAGGCTGCGGTTGAGTCCGAGTTGACTGTCGATGAGATTGCTGACGTTGAACTCGCCGAGGAACCGCCTGAGGAAGATAAAAAATCCAAGCCCAAATTTGAGTTGCCGGCATGGGTTCGAATCGCCGAATGGGTCATGGTCGGCGTGCTTGCCGCAAGTGCCCTGCTGACCATCATCTGTTCCATCATTTGGGTCAAAGACCCCGCGCGAGTCACTCTTGTCTTGAACATCGCGTGCGCAGTGATGTTGGGGCTGATCCCCTATACTCTATGGCGAGCACGCACTCGCTGGCTGACTTGTGCCACCACCTATACCATCATGCTGGCGTTGAGCATCGCGGCGTTGATTATTGGCACGTGGTTTGAAGGACAGGAACTTTCTCGCTACCATTGGCAGTTCACCAAGGCCCGGGTAAGTGCCGGTAAGTTGTCGCCCGTTGTCATCGCCCCTCCGGCGGAGCCTGCCACAGCCGAAAAGGCTGAACCAGCAACTGACCCTGCCGCAAAGTAGCCATCTTCCACAAAGATGTGGTTCGTCGCACGGCCGCCCCGGCAAAATCGGCCACAGTCCCGCGCTGGCGTTTCCGTTGGACGTTGGCAGTCTTGGGCGTCATCTTCGTGATGTTCGTGGAGAGCCTATCGACGATCGGACTGGCTCGCCACTTGGGATGGATGCTCTCGTCCACCGATCCCAGCTACCAGGAAACTGTCGAATACAAGGTGGATTTCTAGTCCGCCTAGCATCCCAAGACTTCGCTGGATGAACTGACGATCCTTCGGCCCACAGATACCAAACGATCATGGTGGACCTCACTTCGCTCTTCCCATTATGTCTACGGCTTCACCACACCCGAGTAAACCGCCTGGGGCTGCCCATTGATTTCAAGCAGCAGTGCCCCGTCGGTAGCAATGCCAAGACAGCAGCCTTCGATCTGCTTTTCGCCCTGGACGATCTGCAATCGCTTGCCGCGCTGCAAACAGCGTTCATGCGTCCGTACAGCAATGCTTTCTGGTGAGCGAACCAGATCGGCAAGCTGCCGCTGAAGCTGGCGTAAGATCGAAATCAAGAGCTCCGTGGAATTGTGCTCCTGGCCCGTCACGTCACGAAGCGTGACGACCCGGGGACGTACTTCTTCCGGCGCATCGGTTGTCGTATTGTTGGTATTGATGCCGATGCCGATAACAAACTTGCCATCCGACATGACCTCGATGAGAATACCGGCCAGTTTGCGGCCGTCGAGCATGATGTCGTTAGGCCAGTGAATGCCGATCTCATGGCCCGGCACTAGAGGAGCCAGGGCCTCGACAACCGCCACTCCGGCCGCCAGCGCGACCAAGCCCGAACTCCGCGAACCGGCAGTGGGTATCATAACGGCACCGGGCAACTCCTCCTGGATGGGCTGAGAAGCCCCTTCCACGCACCCGCCGCAAGCGGATGCTCCAACGGTGCCAGCTAGTTCCGGCCCAATCAGCAGGCTGAACGCCAAACTTCCCGGTCCGGTCCACCAGCGGTTGGAACCTCGCCCGCGGCCTGTAGTCTGGCAGTCGGCAAGTATCAGAAGAGGTAGCTTGATCCGCGGCACAGCGGCACATTCCGCCGCCCGGTCGTTTGTGGAACTGAGCGAAAAGTGGTGCTCCACGTCGGCAACAAAGGTATTTTTGAGATATTTCCTCAAGTTTTGCATTCTCGCCTTGACTGCACAGCCAAACCTTGGTATTTCCTGCCCCGATTGTTATGTGATCCCACTTTTCCGCAACAGAGCCTAATTATAACGTCGTGGCAAAATGCGACAGGAACCAGATAGTGCGATTTTCGTATGCAGACCGCAGACCAGCAGCCTCTTGGTGCTGCTTGTAGTCGCATGGGCGTGCGAATCGGGAATTGCCTTCGGCCAGCAAGTCCGGGTTCCCTCGCTCGATCCCACCGCCTCACAACCGGTAGTCACCCCTGCTCCGGTAGCCTCTCCCGGCTATCCGGCAGGCGCGGACGCTGTGGCCACACCTGCCGGAACGACCATGACACCGTTTGGTACTGCCAGCGCGGCGCCGACCTTGCCCCCAGGTGGATACGCCCCACCTCCCGCCGCTCCCGGCTGGGGCGCTCCTGCCGCGTCAGGCGGTTTGACGTATGGACCGCCCCCCGTGGCCACGCTCAATGGCAACGTGCAGCCGCCACCACCCAACTGGGATCCTTTTGCGCCGCCAGGCGTCGCGCCGGCGGCCGTGCTTCCGCAAGATCCCGGCTATGCCACACCGCAGCCAGGTCCGTTCACCGTACCGCCCATGCTTGCAACGCCCTACCGCTTCCTGCATGATGTATCGATGGACTATCACTGGTTTGCCGGCCACGGCAGCGACCCGAATCAGTTAGGCATCAACGATATCGACTTTAAGGCCACTTTTGCGCTGCCGATGCCGTTTTTTCAGCAGCCACAGGAGCCGCCGCTTCTGATCACGCCGGGCTTCGCCTGGCACTTCTGGGATGGACCTTCCTCGGATCCCCCCGGCTATCCCGACATGCCGCCACGGACCTACGACGCCTATCTCGGCGCCGCCTGGGATCCGGTCTTCATACCCAATTCGTTCAGTGCCGAGTTGGAGGCCAGCGTGGGCGTCTATTCCGACTTCAGCAAGATCACCAGCCAAAGCATTCGCCTCAAGGGCAAAGGCATGGCCGTGATCGCCATTCCCGACACGAACCTGACCATGAAGCTTGGCGTCTGGTATCTCAATCGCGTCAAGTACAAGCTGCTGCCCGCGGGAGGGTTCGTATGGAAGCCCAGCGCCGTCACGCAATTTGACATCCTCTTCCCCAATCCCAAGTTCAGGCAACAACTCTACATCATGCCCGGCGGCACGGAATGGTGGTGGTATCTCAGCGGCGAATATGGTGGCGGGGTGTGGACCGTCAAACGATCGGCCCCTCCACCGGAAGGCGACGCGATCGACCTGGTCGACTACAACGATATGCGAGTTGCCTTGGGCATCGACTTCAAACGTTGCACCGGCCAGACAGGCTTCTTTGAAGGCGGCTATGCCTTCCAGCGAGAACTCGTCTATGCCAGCGGCCTGCCAGGAACCTTCGTTCCCAACGGCACGTTCTACGTCCATGCCGGAGTGTCGTTCTGATGCCCGCCCAAGTAGCAGGCACGCTCCAAGTGCCGCCCGCCCTGCGACGCCAGTCGCAGGTTCTTTCAGAAGCCAGAGGCTTCTGGCGAACGGCACACGGAGCGTGCCTGCTACTTGGGCTTTCCTCGCTGGCCATGGCGCAGATGCCTGCCGCACCGGCACCACTCGATTCACCCATGGACAACCCGTTTCCGGAACAGAACCCGGCATCCTATCAACCGCCGGACATGCAGGTTCTGCCGGGGCAAGCCCCCTGCCCTCTCCCAGTGGCCCCAGCAATCGGGACCGAGCCGGTTCCGCCGCAATGCCCGCCAGCGACGACGCTGGGCGATCTGCTCTTTGCCGACGGCCGCAAGACGCCAGGCGACTATCGTTGTGGATCATTCCAGAAACTCTCCTTCGTGAACACCTATCTACCGCGGATGGGTTCCAACGGCTTCGGCTGGTATGACGCAGAACTGACGAGCGTTTGGGGAGTGCCCTTTCCGAACAAAGACGCCCCGCTGGTGATCACCCCGGGCATTGCCACGCACTGGCTGGATGGGCCGAGCAGTCTCGACATTCCCGCTCAGCTCCACGACGTCTATACCGAATTCCGCTGGCTGCCGAAGATCGGCGAACGATTTCGGGCCGACCTCGCCGTGCAGCCGGGTTACTATAGTGATTGGGACGGCAGTTCGACCCGAGCCTTGCGGTACACCGGTCACGTTTCCGGCATCTTCGACTGGACGCCGACATTTCAGCTTGTCCTCGGGGCCGCGTATCTCGATCGCCCCGACATTGAAGTCCTGCCGATCGCCGGGTTTGTTTGGAAGCCGGGTCCAGACGCGGAGTATCGGCTGGTATTTCCGGCGCCGAAGATCGCGTGGCGCGTCGGTACTGGCGCGATAAACACTTATGTTGATCCTAATATTCAAGACTACGAGACCTGGCTATACCTTGGGGGTGAACTCGGCGGTGGCACCTGGGCCATTCGCCATAGCGACGGCACAAGCGATCTGATGAGCTATGGCGATTGGCGGGTATTTCTGGGGATGGAAACAAAGTCAAGGTGCTTTATTCCTAGCACTCATATCGAAATCGGCTACGTCTTCCATCGCCTTATCCGACTGACCAGCATCGGCGATAACGTGCAGGTCGGTAATACGGCAATGGTTCGTGCGGGGATAAATTATTGAGTAGGGCATGGTCGGGCGTTCGGCCACGCCCTACGTTCCCTCCTCCCACACCGTCCGATAGGCCCCCAAACCTTCGCAGTATTCCAGCAGCCGCGTGTAGAATGGATGCCCACCAAGAGTGGCGCTGTCGCCAACCATGAGAAGCTTCCTCCGGGCACGGGTCATGGCGACGTTCATGCGACGGATGTCGGCCAGGAAGCCAATCTCGCCTTTGGGGTTACTCCGCACGAGCGAAATCACCACGGCCTCCTTTTCCCGGCCCTGAAAGCCATCGACGCTGTCGATCTCCAGGCCCGATACCTCCATCTGCTCGCGGAGCAATCGTACTTGGGCGCCATAGGGCGAAATAACGGCGATGTCGCGGGCCGCAATGCCGGCATCGAGCAACTCCCGCACCTTGCGGGCCACCAGTTCAGCTTCCTGACGGTTCAGGCGGCTCTCACCGTCGGGTTCCAGTTCCTCATCGTAGCCAGCCCCGGCGGTGTCGATGAATTCGAGAGGCCATTCGGTCAGCCGGGAAGTGGCCACATCCGCCAGGTCGCAGAGTCGGTGCTCGCGGACCGAGGCATGGGCCTCCAACTGCCCATCGTAAAGTTCTCGCGATGAAAAATCCATGATCGCTTGGTGCATGCGATATTGGACCGTCAGCCGCCGCGTAATGCCGATCCCGTAATGATGCACCAGTCGCTCGAAGAGACTCGTGCCAAAGCCTTCGGCCGCTGCCGCCTGGCTGACGACGGTCGGCGGCAGTTGGCAATGATCGCCGGCGAGCACAAGACGGTCGCCGCGGAGCAGCGGGATCCAGCAGCCCGGTTCGGTGCTCTGGCAGGCCTCATCGATCACCACGAGATCAAAACGCCGCGGGCCTAAGAGTTGGCTGTCGATGCCGGTGGTCGTGGCGCAGATCACCGCGGCCGAATCGAGAATGCTCTCGGCGGCCTGAAGCTCCATCTTCCGCGCGTCGGCGAGCAATGAACGGGCGTCGTCGCGAAGCTGCTTCCGCTCGCCGGGCTTCGGAGCCGTCCGACGATGACGGCTGGCCTCGCGAAAGAGACTCATCGCTTGCTTCACCAGTTTGTGAGCCAACCGTACGTCGCGATGCCGCTCCACAAGAAGATCGAGCGTGTGCTCGCGCAGTTCCGGCAACACGCGTGCCGGATGTCCCACGCGCACGACCCGCTCGCGAAAACCGAGCAATCGTTCAAAAATGTTATCGACAGCCAGGTTGCTCGGAGCGCAGGCCAATACCTTGCGTCCAAGGCGGATCGCCTGGCGGATGACTTCCACAACGGCCGTCGTTTTACCCGTCCCGGGCGGGCCATGGATCAGCCCCACATCGCGGGCCGATAGGGCGAACTGTACGGCGCCAACTTGCACTTCGTTGAGCGAACGGTCGAGTGCGGCCACGGCCCGATCGACGCCGAACTCGGGCTGCCGTTGGCCGACAAGCACATCCCGAAGGATCGCCGCGCGGTCGCCGCGGAGCACGCGGGCCTGCTCCAAGGCGGCCCGTTGCCGCTGCGTGGCTACTTCATCGAAAGCAATGTCAATCCGCCAGGTGTCGTGTTCCCCAAGTTCATCCGGAAGGCCATCAATCGCAACGGCAATCATCACCTCGCTCCGTTCGCAGACTACGCCGCGATAGGAAAGCTCGGCGCGATCCTTGTGCGGTGAGTGAAAGCACCACGGGGCTACCGACGTCCAGGCGGGTCCAGCGGAGCGGTCCGCGGCTGCGGCGAATGAGCTGCACGATCAGCCGCCCGCCCAGGCCGGCATTCTCGTCCGCAACGACCAAGTCAATCAGGCTGTTGCCGGTCTTCTCCGCCTCGGCGGGCGAGAGTTTTTTTGCCTGCTGCGCCACGCGCTGGGCCTCGGCCCGGCTTTCCATGTCCAAAAGCCGGCCCAGGCGAGTAAAATGGTCCTCCGGTCCGGAAGTGCCAGGGCGATCGGCTGCGATGCGTACCCGGATGCGACGATCGCCGAACATCTGGCCGTCCAGGGCCTTCAGCAGCCGTGATTCCCAGCCATCGGGTACTTCGACGACGGCAGCCGGGCCGCGAAACTCGATCCGGCCTACCCGTTTTCGATCGAGACTGCCGACGCGATCGAGGAACTCCAAGACATCAAGCTTGTTGACGCGACGGGGCAGCGGTTCAAGGTGCAGAAGTGGCATAAGAGACCAAAGGGAAGTAAAAGGGAAAACCACGAATGGCTCAAAACAATTATTCACGCTCCTGTCACCAGAGATGCTGTTTTCTGGCCTCGGATAACACTACCACCAGAAAGAGCGGTGAAGGTGACTTTTGTGCCACCATGGGCGTGCCAGACAATGTCGATTTTTGCGTTTTTTCAGCCATTTTTACCACCTTATGTGTAACTAGCACCTTCCGTACGAGTGGATAGCACCCACGAAAACAGGGAGAATAACGAAGCGACAACCACTTTAGCTATAATGATACCACTTGTTTAGGGCGGCCCATTATCTGCACCATTTTGCACATTCCGGACCACTTCCGTCTCATTTCCGTCCCGCTGCGCCTCCTATAGCTACCCTCTCCTTTGAGAGAGTGACAGGGGTGCCTTTCTCCCAACCGGGTTCGGCGAGGGTCTCCTGACCCCGCCGAAACATCGGACCGAAGGTCTCCTGGAGAATGGGAGACCTTCGGTCGGTGGTGTGGCTCGGTCAGGAGACCTGCCACAACAAGGCAGGGTGCCTTTCTCCCCTCTCCTTTGGGAGAGGGGCAGGGGGTGAGGGCTTTTCGCCACGGCCCCAGCTCCTTCCATCCCATCATTACATAATACGCAGCAAAAGCGAATTGCGGCTATTGAATTTTTCGGCTTTGATCGCAAGGTGGCGAAGCGCTAGCAGTGACAGCAACCCGTAGGGTGCGTGATCCGAGTCTTGCGAGGTGTATCTGCGAGCGGACACACCTGCTATACCGGCAACGATCATTTACGCATTCAAGCAAGCTGAAGAGGAAGAAGGCGGGAGGGCATCAACGGGCTGGGAGTCGTTTCTCCAGGGTGCAGTCGACGTGGGCCTGACGATTTCCGAAGGTCATGGAAACCGATGGCTCGGCCATGGCCGTCCGCTCCGCGCTGGGCCTGATCAATCAGACCCTCGACGAAGTGTTGGCGGAGCAGGAAGGCGAGTTTGATGGCGATACCCGCTGGGCAGTCGCTTGGTTCGACCAATACGGCGTTGACGTATAACGGTTTGGTCATCTCCTGGCCGGAGTTGACCAAACTCGCGCTTGCCGAGCGGAGCAAGACGAAGGATAATCAACAAGAGATGTTTTGAGCGGGGCAAAAGGAAAGTATAATTTAAGCAGCAAGCACGGGAATTTTTCGACCGGTCTTCCCAAGGAGCAGCGGTTATGACAGTAGCAATGATGAAAACCTACCGACAGAACCGGGCGAGGTTTCCTGCGAGTGACCTCAAACGGTACGACGGTCAGTGGGTAGCCTTCAGCACCGATGGGTGCCGCATCGTTGCAAGTGGCGAGAGCGTCGGGCAAGTTTCCGAGCGAGTCAGTGCCGCACGCGAGGATCTCCAAGATGTCGTCCTGGAGAGGATCGAAATCGAAACCGGCGACATCCAACTGGGCGGGGCAGAACTGCTGTGATTCTCCGCTTTCCTTATCTGACCGAGCCGCTTTTCGGTCCGCCTGCGCCCGCGCTACCTGCCGGTGCCCGGTCACGGTGGCGTCCGCTGGTTTCGCTGACGGTGCAGGGCCCTAACGGCCGCTCGGTCGTTTTTGGGCGGGCGCTCGTCGATCCCGGTGCCGACGACACCGTCCTTCCGTTGGACGTTGCCGAGTTGCTTGCGGTGCCCCTTTACCCCGCGACAAGTCACTCCCTGCGGTGGCGAGGCCAACACCATCCCTTGCGATACGGACAGGTAACACTGGAATTGGCCGATGATGAAGGGAATGTCTTGGCCTGGCCGGCCATAGTCGCCTTCACCACTGCGCCCGTACGATATCCGCTGTTGGGCGTCTGCGGTTGTCTTGAATTCCTGGATGTGACGTTTCGCGGTGCCGAACATCTAATCGAGTTGCAGACTAATGCATCTTTCCCGCAGGCTGCTTCGTCCTAAAACCCAAGAGGAAAGTCCAAAATGGCAATCACGAACCGAGAACGTGTTGGCAAGGCCCTCGATCTATTGAACGAGGGCTTGCGGCCCCTTGTCGAGCGGGAACTCAAGAGCGTCCACGGCAATAAGTGGGAAGACATTGCAAAAGAAGGGCAACCCCCGGAACGCGGCAGAGGC
>Ga0118677_10002879_pt1 | contig 33735 bp, 28 predicted proteins | sample AliMusrvi5mmetaG_FD_86154 | JGI IMG/M metagenome (GOLD analysis project Ga0118677, IMG submission 86154) | reverse complement strand
GGTCCGCGGCCAGTGTGCCGACGTCGAGCCATCCGAGCGCGCGTCCCGGCCAACCCAGGGCTTCGGCGATCGGGCGCCACATCGCGATCACGAGCGGGCTTTGCGCCACGCTCACGCAGTTGGCCTGGTAGCCGGTCTGTCCGCGCTTTGCCAGCACGGCGGCCCAGACGGCGTCATCAGGGATCCACAGGGCGGGCAAGTTTGTGCCGTCCGTCATGTCGCTGACCGCCTGTCCGGCCTCGACAATGCTGACGTCGACGAAGACTGGTTTTCCCGCCGCCAGCTTCGTCCCGGACTGGTTGAACTTGTCCACGGCCTGCTCGATCCAGGGCGTCAGCCCGGCGTTGGCCGTGTCGCGGATCCTGAAGGCGTTCGCCGGGGCGACGGGCGCCTTGCTTGTTGTTCCGCTCGGCGCGCGTGAACACGCCGCCAGCGCCAGCGCTCCCGCAACGACAAACACCATCAGCGCAGATGCTTTTTTATTATGCATAACTCACCACCTGTATCCTTCGACCGGGTTATCGGCCGACGGTGAGCAAGGTCATTTCAACGTAGCGGTCTTCGGCCTGGAAGTTGACGTCTTCGGTCTCCCAGTGTTCCTGCGGCGGCAGGGTGGCCTCAACAATGAACCGGCTGCGATCCACGCCCTGCGACACCATGTAGTCGACGACCGACTGCGCGCGACCCTGCGCAAACTTCAGGATATCGTCCTGCTTGTATGTCCCTTTCGGGCCTGGCCAGGCGGCGGAACCCTTGACGCGCAGGAATAGTCCCACGCTTTGCTGCAATGTGGGCACGACGCAGTCGTCCAGAATGCGGCGCGATTCGATCGTCAGCGCAGTCGACTCCGGCACGAATGTGAACCGGCGGCACGGCAACTCGGCCAGCGTGGCCGCGTCATTGGTGTTGACGCCGCTCAAGTCCAGCTTGGCCGATATTGAGAACGTATCGTTAATCGGCTTGGCGTTGGCTTGTAACACGGCCTGCGAAGCTGAGCGGCTGACGAAGCCGGGGTTCACCAGGTCGGTGACGTTGTCGTTTGGCACCGTCGCGCCCGAGGCCGCCCACACGCGCCGCGCGATATTCAGCCGGTTGATGATCGGCGTGGGGTCGCGCATGACGAAGGCGTTGGCGCCCAGGTCGGCCTGCGCCAGGCTCTTCAAGGCGCCCTTCAGATCCGCGCCGCCAGTGGCAGTCTGGATCGTCGTCCAGTCGTTATGCCCCCACTTGGCGACCTGCGCGCCGGCGGCGTCGTAGTTTTCAACCTGCGCCTTCAGCGTGTCGAACCAGGCGTCGTGGAACTTCTGAACGGCGTCGGCGCGCTTTGTGATCGACTGGCGCGAGGTGACGATCACGTCGATCACGATGCGCATCTGGCTGGAACTGAGCAGCGCCACGCCGCCGCTGGTCTTTGCCCCGTAGATGTCAGGCTCCCAGCCGGCCACGGCGTCGGCCTTGCCGTCGTTGAATGCCTTGACCGCAGCCTCAACGCTGTCCTGCGGGACCAGCGTGACATCGAAGCGCGGGTTCAGGCGCGCGATGCTGAGCGTGTAATACACGAAGTACTCGCCGACGCTGCCGCGCGAGAACGCGATGCGCTTGCCCTTGAGGTCGTTGACCGTCTTGATGTTGCGCACCCACAACTGGTCTGCGCCGGCGCTCTCGTCGATGATCGCGGTGATCGCCCCTGGGCTGGTCAGCGCCACCGAGTCGAGCGTTGTGAGCAGGCAGTCCCACTGTCCGGCGTTGAGGAGCGCTGTGCGCTGCTCCTCTGAGACGTCGTATTCAGGCTTGTTATCGAGCGAGAAGGGGACGATGCCGAGGTGGAACCCGTGCGCCACATCCTTGCCCGCCGTCTGCATCTGCTGCAGGACAAAGTAGCTGCCGAATGTGTCGGCGCCGCAGATGTAGTTTGGCAAGCCGTCCTTCGCGTCTATGCCGGCGGCATACACTGGCGCCGGCGACTTCAGATCCACCTGTGGCGTGGTCGCTTGGTCGGGACTCGCCACGACGGGCGCGACTGTTGGCGCCGGTGTGGCCTGCAGCGGCTTGACGACAAAGTTAGCCGCCAACGCGCCGCACACGATCACCAGCGCGACGCCGATAATGAGAAAGAACACGATCCGGGTTGAACTGAGCTTTTGCATGATAGATCCCCTGTTCCTGTTAGAAAGTTGACGCGTTGTGCGCCCGTGGGACTGATATTAACGTGCTGATGCGGTCGCCTTGACCGCCGAAAGTGACGAGTTCTGATAGACCTCGTCCATGGCAGAGCCGGTGTCTTGCAGGGCGCGCACCTGCTCCGTCATATCCTGTTGCAGTCGCTGCGCGCGGCTGCTGCTGACATCCTTTGAACCGATTAACACGATTTGCATATAGACCGTCCCGATGGCTGAGAGCGTATCCTCCAGTTGCAGTTGGGCCCTGGCCATCGTATCGCGCAGGTTGCGCAACGCGTCCCACTGCGATTGTTTGATGCTAATGGTCTTTTCCAGTTCTGCCTGAACGGGGCTGCCCTTTTCCCTGACAAGTTGCGCCTTGAACTTATCCAGTTCCTGCGGGACGGTGGCGGTGTCCCGCCCGATAATCGGGTCGCGCTGATAGGCGTCCAGCCCCTGCGCCAGCCTGTAGATCTGCGCAATCCAGTCTTCCATCCCACGCGCGGCGTCGCGCAGATACTCATCCAGAACCGCATCCTGCTTTCTGTCGATTTCCTTTGCGATCAGTTCGCGGTACTCCAGCGCCTTGGCCACCTTCTGGCGCAGTTCAGGGCTGCGCAGCCGGTTGATGTCGAACTTCTCGTGGAACATTTCGTTGAGCACCTGATTATAGAAGTGCGGGTCGCGCAACGTGCTCAGCAGGATCAACCCCTCGCCCAGAAGCCCGCCGAGCAGCCACATCCACCACAGGCCGGGGAACCAGGGCAACCCCAGCAGCGACAACGTCATCAGCACCAGCGTCAGCGCGATGATGATGGCGCTCTCTGGTCTGAATATCGAATAGGACAGGACAGACTTGCGAATCTGCTCCTGCATTTCCTTGCTGAGTTGGTTGCGGTTCATGATTCGTCCACCGGGTAGCCCAGAATGCGCAACACATCGTTGCTCGTCTGGCCGGGCAACAGCCGAAACTGGTATGGTTCTTTGTCATCGGCGCGGTCAATGATCAGTTCAAACGCTTCGGGCAGCATGCAGTGTTTTGCCCCTTTCACGCCGCCGAGCATCTCCTGATACGCGCCCACGCTGAAGAAACCGATGTACAGGTCTTTCGTCTCCACAGGCAGATACAGCGGCGAGACGCTCGTCTTGGGCGGGTAGACATCGTCGCTGTCGCACGTCAGCCCGCCGAGTTGCACGCGCTGGAAGGGCTTGTCCAGGTGGTTCAACGGCAGGACGATGAAGTGCTCGCCGAGCGCCCAGGTGTCGGGAAACGAGGTCATGATTGAGCCGTTGAGGATGTACCAGGGCAACTCTGAACCGTTGTTCTTCACCGTCAGCACCCTAAAGAAATGCGCGCCATGCTCTGTCGCGGTGTAGCGCCCCATCTCGCCCATAATGTCGGGCACGGGCACACCGTAACGCGCGCAGGCCTCGCTCAGCGCGGTCATCAGCAGCCGCGCGAACAGCCGGTAGTCAAAGTGGAAGTTGAGCGTCATCGGGGCGGGCACGCCGCCGCCAAAATCGAAGATGCTCATCTCTGAGTGGCGTTGGCGCATCCGCCCGTATAGGTCGATGGCGGGTTTTAGCGCGCTGACGAATTCGTGTTCACTGGTGATCTGGCTGCCGATCATCGCGTGCAATAGTTTGAGATTCAAGCTCGGCGCAGCGGCGATGATGTCAGCCGCTTTCCACAGGTCTGCAATTTGCAGCCCGAAGCGCGAGTTGCCGGCATCCACCGGCGTTTTAGTCCCATGATTGCCGCTGACGCCTGAGGTCAGCCGGTGTCCGTAGCACTTCAGGCGCAAACCGACGTCGAAGGCCAACCCGCTCTCGATGAAGGGGGCGAGTTCGATGAGGTCTTCGAGCACCGGGATCAGGTTGTCGTGCACACGTTTCAACTGAACCAGGCTATGCGCATAGCCGCTGCCCGCGGGTTTGAACCCATTGGCGATGACCATGCGTTCGGGCGACAGTACCCCGGATGTCTGCATCGTCTGCACGATCACTGTGTCGAACTGCGACGACATCTCATAGTTCGCGCCGGCGTCCAGCACCGCATGAACCACTTCTTCCGCGGTGTTCGCTTTCGAGGCGTAGGTATAGTGAAATCGCCCGGCGTATCCGATCTCGGCTGCTACCTCGGCAAATACGGAGTTGAGTTCCGCAACTTTCTGTCGCAGCATCGGCAGATAGATGATCTCCAGCGGCGACGGCAACGTCCTGCCCAACCCCTGATCCTGACCGCCGCCATGGACCAGTTGCGCAAGGTCGAGGTCCTCGTAGAACAACCTGCCATTCCGCGATGCCAGGAAGCTGTTGAACTCATGATTCGGGACGGGAGATTCATGCTCCCAGCCAATAATTGGATGTGTCATTTGCTGCTTTCTCAACCCGCTGGTTATACTGTTTTATGCGCGGATCACATGACCGCTATCTGACAATTATCGTCCACAGCAACGCCAGAATGCCCACACCCAGCCCGATCAACAGGCCATAAGGGAGCGTTAATCGCAATACGTCGCCGTCGCGCCCTTTCAACCCGACGGTGCTGCAACCGACAATGATCTTGGCGGGGGCAATCATGCTGCCCAGCGAGCCGCCGGCCGTCTGCGTTGCCACAAGCAGGCTCGGGGCGATTCCCAGCAATACCGCCGCGCTCTTTTGCAGCGATCCAAACAGCACATTCGAGTTATTGTTGCTGCCGGTGGCGAAGGCGCCCAGTATACCGACCAGCGGTGATACAACCGGGAAGGCGCCGCCCATCAAGGCGCTCAACCCCTGCGCCAGCAACAAGGTCATCCCGCAATGATCCATCAGGGCGGCTAGCCCGACCATCGCCAGAACCCCTGCGCTCGATGGCGCAGCGGATCGCCATGTGGCGGTCAGCGCGGTGCGCCACGCGCCATCCGGCAGCAAACGCCGCCGCCGCTGCAAACCATAACTTGCGACAGCGACGAGCAGGATCGCTGTGCCTGGATGGATTAAGGGCCGGAAAATCTGGCCAGGGCCGGCTGGGGTGACAAATCCAGTCTGCGTGATCACCTGGGGAAAATCCAACTGCCATACTATCTGCATGAGCACAGATCGCAATGGCTGAATGAGCGCGATCAAGCCCATGAGAATCGTCAAGCTCCCGTACGTCGCAAGCGCGCCGAGAAGCTCAGGTGACAACTTTGTTTTAACAGATGGGCTTTTAACGCGCGAGGTGTTGCCCAGCGCCATCCCACCGCCGACGCCGACGATTCCGGCGCCGAGAGCGCCGAGTGCGGTCAGCCCGGCCACCGCCAGAACGCCCTGCGTCACCGCCATGATAACGCCGAGGACGAGCACCACCAGCCAGCGGCGCCCCTGTTGCAGGATGCGCGCCGCCGCCAGGCCGCAGGCCACGCACGCGATTCCGAGGATAACGGCAGCCGTTGGCGCAAGCGTTGCGCCATCCATCTTGACGACCGAGATGAGCGTCTGGAAGATCACGCCCATGTCGCCAAACGTGACCGACCACGAGTGACCGACGGCGACGGCGGCCACCGCAATCACTGGGGACACGCCCAGGCTGGTGAGCATTGGCGCAACCACCGCGATCGGCAGACCGAAGCCGGCCAGCCCTTCGAGCAGGCCGCTGAACGCCCAGGCGAGCACGATCAACAGCACGCCGCGGTCGGCAATCGCGCGCTCCAGCCCCAGCGCAATCGCGCGAATGCCGCCTGCCTGGTTGACGACGTTATACAGCAGCAATGCCGGCCACAGGACGGCGAGCACGTAGAGCGAGAGCAACAGCCCCTTCGCCTGGGATACCCACAAAATCTGTGGCGTCAGCCCGAACGCGACTGCCGCAATCGCAACGCCAGCCAGCAACCCGACCGGCCCGGCGCGCTGGCCGCCCCATCGCAATAAGATCATCAACGCGAGGACGAGCACGATCGGTAGAAGAGCAAGGAAATATTGCACGGGTTGATTATCCCGCCAGTTGCGAAATCAGTCACGCTCGTGAAACGCCGTTTGCCCCAATCCGGCCTTGCGCGTATGATCTCCTTGCGAGGAGATCGAAACAAAAATGACGGAACTGACCTGTGGCGAGCGCGTGGTGCGCTGTTACGTCGGCGAGGACATCGATCGTGTGCCCTATGGCGTGGGTCTTGGCTGGGATCCATGGGGCGAGACGCTGGAGCATTTCCGCGCCCAGTCTGGCATCCCGGCGCTTGATCTGCGCGAACACTTCCATTTCGACAAGAGCTTCGCCCTGCCGGATGTGCACTATGGCATTTTCCCGGAATACCCGCCGGTCATCCTGGAGGAGACGCCCGAGTTCGTCATCCATCGTGACGGACGCGGCATTACGATGCGCGACCGGCGCGACGGCGGCTCGATGCCCGAATGGCTGGATTACCCGGTGAAGACTGAGGACGACTGGGAGCGCCTGAAATCCGAACGGTTGCGCCCGGATGACCTCGGACGAACCGCGCTGGATTGGGACGCCTTCCGCGCGCGATTGAAGGAGACCGGTGAAGCCGTGCAGGTGGGCGTGTTCCCCTGGGGCGTATTTGGCACCCCGCGCGACCTGCTGGGCGTGGAGAACCTGCTCATCAGCTTTTACGAGCGCCCCGAAATGATTAAAGACATGATGCAGCATCTGACCAGCGTGTGGCTGGCGGTCTGGGAGCGCGTGGCACTCGAAGCGCCCATCGATCACATCCACATCTGGGAGGACATGAGCGGCAAGGGAGGCTCGCTCATCTCGCCGAAGATGGTGCGCGAGTTCATGATGCCTTGTTACGACCGCATCGCCGATTTCGCCCGCGCGCACGGCGTGCGCGTCGTTTCGGTGGACACCGACGGCGATTGCCGCCAGCTTATCCCCATCTTCGTGCAGCACGGCGTCAACATGATGTTCCCCTTCGAAGTGCAGGCCGGCAACGACGTGCGCGACTTTCGCCGGCTGTACCCGACGCTGGGGATCATGGGCGGTCTTGATAAGCGCGCCCTGGCGGGAACCCGCGCTGATGTAGATCGCGAGGTGCAGAAGGCTGCCGAGATGGCGCGTCATGGGCGCTACGTGCCGGGCTTCGATCACCTCATCCCGCCCGACGCGACATGGGACAACTATCGCTACGCTGCCGAGCAGATGCGGCGCGTGTGTTTCGAGAAAAGCTAAACCAGGGGGGTGGATAAGGTAAACTCCGATGCAACCAGACCAATCCAGTTTTAGAGCAAGGAGTGACCCATGTCCACTGATCCGGGCATCTTTGAGGATGTCCCCATTTTCGCGATGCTCGATGCCGATGAGCGCACCGTTCTCGCGCAACAGGTAGAGGTGCGCCGATTTAAGGCCAACACCATCGTGTTCCGCGCGGGTGAGCAGGGCGGGCGAGCCTATGTGGTGCAAAGCGGCAAGGTGCGCATGTGCATGCGGGACGAGTCAGGAGAGGAGTTCGAATTGGAAGTTGCAACGAACGGCGACATTTTCGGGCTTTCCTCGATGCTCGCTGGCGCCGCCCACTTGACGACGGCGCTTGCGCTGGAAGACACGGTGGCGATTGAGGTGGATCGCAACGATATCGCGGTGTTGCTCCAGAAGAAGCCGCTGGCGGGGCTGGACATGCTGACGATGGTGGAAAAGCAGTTGCGCACATCGCATGAACTCCTGCGCGTGCGCGTCGCGCGCAACCCGAATACCGAGATTGATGAGACAGAGACACTGGGCGAGCGCGTTGCCGATGAAGTGGCGAAGTTCGGCGGTTCGTGGAGATTCATCATCATTTTCGGGTCGATTCTCGCTGTCTACATTCTCATCAACTCATTCTTGCAGAAACCGTGGGACCCCTATCCGTTCATTCTCCTCAACCTGTTTCTGTCTACGCTGGCCGCCATACAGGCGCCCGTGATCATGATGAGTCAGAACCGCCAGGATACCAAGGATCGCATCCGTGGCGAATTGGATTACCGGGTGAATCTGAAAGCTGAGTTGGAGATTTCACAGGTGTTGAGCAAGCTGAACGACATCCACGAACACCTGGAACAAGCGATTGAGGTCAAGAAGGACTGACCTTTGGGGCGCCAATGCCAACACAGATTACCAGCACACAAAACCCGCGCGTTAAACATATCGTTGCGTTGCGCGACCGGCGCCAGCGCGAAACGGATGGCCTGATGGTCGTCGAAGGATTCGATGAACTTTCACTCGCGCTTGGCGTCGGTAAACCGGCGGCGCTCTATTACTGTCCTGCGATGGTGCGCCATTCATCACAGTTGGCTTTGCTTGACCTGGCGCAGCAGGCCGGCGCTGAAGTGTTCGATGTGAACGAGCGCGTATTCGAGAAGATGGCCTACCGCGATACCCCTGATGGCTGGCTGGCGGTCTTTCCATTGCGCCGGCACAAGCTCGCCGACCTCGCGCCGACCGGCGTCCCATTGATCGTCGTTGCCGAGGCGATTGAGAAACCTGGCAACCTGGGCGCGATCCTGCGCACTGCGGATGCCGCCGGTGTCACCGCGGTGATCGCGTGCGATTCGGTCACCGACCTCGGCAACCCGAATGTCGTTCGATCGAGCAAAGGGGCGGTGTTCTGTGTTCCAGTGGCTGAAGCGACGACTGCAGAAACGATCGCATGGTTGCGCGCGCACGGCATCAAGAGCATCGCCGCATCCCCGCAGGCGACGGTCAGCTACTCGGATGTGGACATGAGCGGGTCTGTGGCGATTGCCGTGGGCGCAGAGAAACCCGGTTTAAGCCAAACGTGGCTGGATCAGGCTGATATCACGGTGCAGATTCCGATGGTGGGGCGGGTGAACTCGCTGAACGTTGCCACGTCAGCGGCGTTGCTGGTCTACGAAGCGGTCAACCAGCGGCGCCGAAAGGGGTTACAATCGCTTCGAACATGAAAGTAATCACTCCTGAAAAACTCCAGGATCTCGTATACATCGACGAAGTCCGCGTATCCCCTGATGGTTCCCGTGCGGCGTTTGTGCGCCTGAGCGCAGACCGCAGCGCCAACGAGAACGTCCGCGCGATCTGGATTAAAAACCTGCGCGATATCACCGCGCCAGCGCTACCCTTTACGGCTGGTCGCAAGGATAGCGCCCCCCGCTGGAACCATGACGGGTCGCGATTGGGATTTATCGCCGCGCGCAAGGCCGAGGCCGCTACTAAGGCCGAGGCCGCTATTTACGTCATTGCGATGTCGGGCGGCGAGGCTCAGAGGGTCGTCGGTCACCCCAATGGCGTAAGCGCCTTCGAGTGGTCGCCGGATGGCAGCCGCGTGGCGTTCACCGCGCCGGTTCGCGTGGATGAACAGACTAAAGAGGATGTAGAGCGCAGCAAGCTCGCAGCCGGGTCAGACGAAGCGGTGAAGGATAGCTGGGACATCAAACGCGACAAGGAACAGCGCGGGCATTCCGATGCGTTGCGCCTGGACCCCCGCATCGTGCGCGAGTTCCCCTATCGCGCCGGGACAACGTATCTCGAGGACCGCTGGACGCACATTTACACTGCTGACGTTCCCGCAAGTTTCGCTGATGAGCAGAAGGTGAAGGCGGAACGCGTCACCAGCGGTGATACGAACTATAGCCTGCCCACATGGACGCAGGATGGCACGGGGCTGATAGCCACGATGGCGCGCCAGCCTGAGCATACGACTATCGAGTACTGGTATGACCTGGTGCGCGTGCCAACCCGTGATGCGGGCGGCCAAGCGCTCGTTACGTTGATATCAAATCGCTACAACCACATCCACCCGCTGACGTCGCCGGACGGCAAATGGGTGGCGTTCGCGCGGCTGAATGCCGAACAGCCCGAGTTCCACGACGAAATCCTCGCCGTGGCGCCGGCGGGCGGCGGCGCTACGATTGACCTGACGTTGTCGCTGGATCGCAGCGTCGACCAGTTTGTGTGGGGCGCCGACAGCCGTCACCTTTACTTCACAGTGATTAAGGATGGCTCGACCAACCTCTATCGCGTCAGCGTCCTGGACTATCTGATCGAGCAACTCACCGATCTGGCGCACGATATCACCTCATTTGATGTGGATGCGACCGGTCGTGTGATCTTCGCGGCTAGCACGCCGGGTGATCCATCGGCGCTATATGCGCGCGACACAGATGGGCGGATTACGGCGCTCTTCCAACCCAACACCCGCTTCCTGACCGACCATCACGTCTGCCCTGTCGAGGAGATTCATTACCCCTCGGACGAGTTCACGATCCAGGGCTGGATCATCACGCCGCCCGATTTCGACCCGGTGAAGAAGTACCCGCTCGCGCTCGAAATCCACGGCGGGCCTTCTGCGATGTGGGGCGCGTCGACGCGCAGCATGTGGCACGAGTGGCAGATACTGGCGCAAAGCGGCTACGTGGTGTTCTTCTGCAACCCGCGCGGTTCGGGCGGATACGGCGAGATCTTTCTCGCTGCCAACCGCGCTGACTGGGGCGACGGCCCGATGCGCGACATTCTGCGCGGAGTAGACCTAGTAGCGGCGCGCGGCGTTGTTGACACCGACCGCATGGCGCTCACCGGCGGCAGCTACGGCGGTTACCTGACTGCGTGGATCATCGGGCGCGACCATCGCTTCAAGGCGGCCGTCGCGCAGCGCGGTGTGTATAACCTAATCTCTATGCGCGGCGTGACCGATATTCCGTTTTTCAACGACCGTGAAAGCGGCACAACGCCGTGGGATGATGTGGCCGCCCTGTGGCGGATGTCGCCTGTTGCGCTGGCGCCGGATGTTCAGACGCCATTGCTGCTGGAACATAGCGAACAGGATTACCGCGTGCCGATCAGCCAGGCCGAGGAGCTGTACCTGGCGCTGCGCTCGTTCAAAAAAGTCGTCGAGTTGATCCGCTGGCCGCGCGAAGGTCACGAATTGTCGCGCAGCGGCGAACCGAAACACCGCGTCGAGCGAATCAGGCGAATTGTTCAGTGGTTCGATCAGTATACTGCTTTGAGCCCCTTTGGGATTGTGAAATCATAAACACTCAGTAATGCGGCATGAAAAGTATTAAATCCACTCGACTGTATGGCGTCGCGCGCGCCAACAAACCGGAAGTAAAGCGCTTTGTAAAATTCGCGATTGTGGGCTTCAGCGGCCTGATCGTGGACTTCACAGTGCTGAATATCCTTGCGCATGTCTTCTTCATGGCATCTTGGCTCGCGCTCGCGATTGCGTTTATCATCGCTGCGATTAACAACTTCATCTGGAACCGCTTGTGGGTCTATCCCGAGTCGCGCCAACACTCACTCTGGAAACATTTCCCGACTTTCCTCATCGTAAATGCCGTCGGCCTGCTCATCAATGAAACTATCTTGTTGCTGTTTGAAGCGCCGATTGGAAACTTTGTCGGGAGTGCGGTCATTGGGTTGAACCTGACCAAGGCCATCGCCGCTGTGATTGTCATGATTTGGAACTTTTTCGTGAACCGGTTGGTCACGTTCCGTGACATCAAGTGGCAGAAGCGCTCGCCAGTCACCGTTGCCGATGAAGAGCAGGTTGTGAGCGCTCTCTAGAACGCATGTCGCGCATCACTATCGACGTAACCCCCGCAGTGCATCAGAGCGCCGGCATCGGACGTCTGACGCGCGAAGTGGTGCGCCAGTTGCTTGCGACACCAACGGCGCATCAGTATCGGTTGTTCTGCATGGGCAGGAAGGCGCCTGTGCGTGACGAAAAGCCCCCGCTCTCTGCGGAGGACATCTTTGCCGAGTGTCCTGGAAACGTGCCGGTCGTGACTGGCCGACTGACCGATCGCTGGTTGTATCGCATCTGGTTCCGCGCGCGACTGCCGGCGCCTGTCGAGGTCTTCGCCGGGCGCGCCGACCTGTATCACGCCACAGATTTCGTCCTGCCGCCGGTCTTACCCGGCGCGCGCACTGTCCTGACGGTGCATGACCTGACGTTTGAGCGCGACCCTTCGTCCGCGCCTCCCAGGCTGTTGCCGTTCCTGAAACGCGTCGTGCCGCGTTCCGCCCGTCGCGCCACGCACATCGTCGCTGACTCCTACGCCACAGCACGCGACCTGACTGAGCTTTACGGGATTGCCCCGGCGCGGATTACCACGATCCATAGCGGCGTCGATGCGCGCTTCAAACCTGCGACAGCCGCGGCAGTGCCGTGGCCTGTTCAGCAGGGCGCCGCGCTACGCAAACGATATCAACTCGGCGATGCGCCATTTGTCCTCACCGTCGGGACAATGCAACGCCGTAAAAATCATCTGACGCTGGTGCGCGCCTTCGCGAAGATGGATTCATCGAACGTCAATCTGGTGATCGCGGGAGGGCAGGGCTGGTTGTATGACGAAGTATTGGCGGAAATCAAAGCCCTGGGATTGACGCAACGTGTGAGGCTGATCGGATTTATCGACGACGCTGATCTGCCCGCGTTGTATCGCGCTGCGTCCGTGTTCGCGTTCCCCTCCCTGTACGAGGGATTTGGCCTGCCACCGCTCGAAGCAATGGCCTGTGGTGTGCCGGTTGTGGCCTCGAACGCTTCCTCGTTGCCCGAGGTTATCGGTGACGCCGGGTTGATGGTCGATCCGCTCGATGTGGACGCGCTCGCCGCAGCGTTGGCACAGGCGCTAAATGATGCCAAGTGGCGCGAAAAAGTCATCCCGATGGGTCTCGCGCGCGCCAGCACATTCACCTGGCAACGCGCCGCCGAACAGCTTGCCAGCGTCTACCAGCACGCGTTGGAGATGTAAGCGTGGCGAAGCGCCCTCTCCCTCTCCTCTGCGCCCCTCTCCCTCTGGGAGAGGCGGCTTGGCGGGGGGAGAGGGGAGCATGAACGCGCCTGTTCCCGGTTTTCCTGGTTACGGAGACATACGCAGTGTCGGGTTGTCCCTCGACCATGCCGATCACATGGTCGAGAATGTCGTCGCGACCTACGCTTTGCCGTATGCTGTGCTGCCTGGATTTCTCATCAATGCTGGAATTGTTGCGATCCCGATGGTGACTGATGACGCCGAGGTGGTTGCCGACTGCAAACTGGGGGCTGAGCTGGCGCGGGCTGGCGGTGGTTTCTCAGTCCGCAGCACGGCGCCCGTGATGATGGGTCAGATACAGGTGCTCGATGTCCCGGATTATGGCGAGGCGGTGCGGCGTGTTCACGAAGCCGCCCCCGACTTGATCGATTGGCTGAACACGCGTAACCCGTCCACGGTTAGCAGGCACTCGCGCGCCGTGGGGATGGAGGTGCGCATCGTCGCTGGTGATCGGCTTGCAGATGAGCATGACGAAGGCCGAGCTGCGTTGATGAGCTATAGCGCGATGCTCGCGCCAGCGCCAGAAGAGGCCATGCCCGCCATCCGTATGCTCATCGTGCATGTTCATTACGATTGCGCGGACGCCATGGGCGCTAATTTGATCAACACGGCCTGCGAGGCCTTGTCGCCTCGGATCGAGTTGATCACCGGCGGGCGCGTCAATCTGTGCATCCTGACCAACCTGAGCGATCGCCGCCGCGCCCGCGCCGCGTGCGTGATTCCTGCAAACCGCATTGCTGGCCGCGCCCATGAGATCGCATCGGCGGCGCGCTTGTTTGAGTTTGACAGCGCGTGGGCGTCGGCGCACAATAAACGTGTGATGGATGCGATTGAGGCGGTGGTCATGGCGACAGCCAATGACTGGCGCGCAATCGAGGCCGGGGCGCATGCCTATGCGGCGCGCAATGGGCGGTATGAACCGCTGGCCGTCTGGCGCGTGGACGAACACGGCGACTTGGCGGGCGAGATCGAGTTGCCGCTCGCGGTAGGCATTGTCGGCGGCGCAACGCGTGTGCACCCACTCGCCCAGGCTTCGCTAAGGGTGATGCAGGTAACTTCTGCGCGCGCCCTGTCAGAGATCATCGCCTGCGCCGGGTTGGCGCGCAGCATCGCCGCTGTGTGTCGCGCAGTCTGACAACTAGATGAGTCGTGCCGCGATGGCGCGTGAGGAGAGTATGAAATGGCGCTCGAACCGATCCAGATATTTCCCGATCTATGGCAGTTTACCGATACATGCAACGTCTATCTTCTGAAGCATGGGGACGAGGCCGTCGCCATCGATTTTGGATCCGGCGCATGGCTACAGCACTTGCCTGCACTGGGCATTCGTCGCCTCGCGCACGTATTTCTAACGCATCACCATCCTGACCAATGCGCCGGGTTGCAGGCACAGTCGCCCTGGCCGTTCGATATTCATGCGCCGTCCGGTGAGGAGCGCTTTTTTGATCCCGAACAGGTGGCGAGGGGTGATTTTGATGCCCGTTATAAGGGTTGCCCTGATACCTATGCCGTTCTGCCTGGGGGTATTCCAAACGCGCGCTACGACATGGCGGGATTTGGCGACTTCTTCTGGGGCGCCGAACGTATTCGTTTTCTGCTCACTCCTGGTCATAGCGCAAACGCATGCAGCATCATCGTTGACCACGCGGGTCGTCAGGTAGTGTTTTGCGGAGATGCCGCTCATGCCGGCGCGACGATATGGCAGCCATATCACCTCGAATGGGATCACTGGACGGGCGGCGGCGCACTGGCAGCGTGGGAGGGCATTGTGCGGTTATACGGCGTCGCGATTGACGCACTGTGCCCTGCGCATGGGCCGGTTGTGACCGATCGCCCCCGCGACTTGCTGAAGAGACTGGCGCGCAAGCTGCTCACCCTGTATCACAGCAAGGGGCAGATATCGCCGGGGGAACCAGACGCCTACCTCACGCCGGAAATTATGCCATGCGGGGCACAACGCCTGTTGCCGCACCTCTATCACTTTGGCGTGAACGGCTACCTCTTGCGTAGCGAGGACGGGCAGGGCATGGTCATCGACCCATTCAGCGAAGACATGCCGGCGCTCGAAGCGTTACTCGGTGAGCTTGGCGATGTGCGACCAACCGTCGCGACCGCTACGCACTACCATGCCGATCACTGTGACGGCATCCGTTATCTGCGCGAACGGCACGGATGCTGCGCGGTTCTGCACCCGTGGGTGGCCGAACCTCTGGGCGAGGCAGCGCACGCCCATGTTCCCTGGTTGCCGCGCGAACCAATTGTGCCAGATGAATTGTGGCCGGCGCGCGGTGAGTGGGAGTGGCGCGGCTATCGGTTTACCGTTGCGCCGTGGCCGGGGCAGACCCGCTGGCATTGCGTCTTCATGACGCGCGTCGACGGCATGGCAGTTGCGTTTGGCGGCGACTCGTTCCAGCCGGCGTCGCGCTGGAATGGCACAGGCGGGTATTGCGCCTATAACGGCAGCCGCTTTGAGGACGGGTTCGTTGCCAGCGCCCAACTGATCATGAGTTGGAAGCCGGACATCGTCGTGTGCGGTCATGACACGTTCTACACATACAACCCATCAAAGTTCCGCAAGATCATCCGCTGGGCGCGCGCGGCGCAGTCGGCGGTGACCGACCTCTGTCCATCGGGAAACCTGGAACAGGACTACTATGGGGTAAGTCAAGCCGCGGCCGCGTTCTTCTGGGCGGCTGCGCGATGATCTGATTCTTTCAGCCTATCAAAATTAAGGTAAATGAGGTAAACGAGGTAAATAATGAACATCGATCTTTCGAACAAAATAGCTCTGGTTACCGGCGCTTCAGGCGAACTCGGCCGCGTGATCACACGCACGCTGGCGAGTTGCGGCGCAGACGTGGCGATCCATTATCACAACGGTAAAGCGCGCGCCGAGGAACTGGCGCGCGAGGTTGAGGCGAGTGGCGCGCGCGCGATGACTGTCCAAGCCGATGTCGGCGATGGCCAGTCGGTGATGGCGATGCGCGATGCCGTTGTGGCGACGCTCGGACACCCGTCGATCATCGTCAACAACGCCGTGGCGCAGTACAACTGGACGTCCGTCCTGGAGCAGGCGGTTGAGGACTACGAGAGCCAGTTCCGTTCGTGCGTGCTGCAGAACGTTTTGATGGCAAAGGCTTTTGTCCCCGGAATGATCGCCCGGAACTGGGGACGCGTCATCGCAATCAATACCGAATGCGCAATGCAGAACTTCCCCAACCAGTCGGCGTATGTATCGGGCAAGCGCGGGATGGACGGCGTGTTGCGCGTTCTCGCAAAGGAGATTGGCGAGCATCAGATCACGGTCAACCAGGTTGCGCCGGGGTGGATGATCAGCGACAAGTACCGTGGCACGCCGGAGGAAAAACAGCCGGGATACTCGGCCAATGTGCCGCTCAAGCGCAGGGGCTATGACCAGGACATCGCCAATGCGGTGGTGTTCCTGGCGTCCGATCTCGCAGCATTCATCACCGGCGCCTATATCCCAGTGTCGGGTGGCAATGTCATGCCGGCAATCTAAGGAGTTGTGGGTTGTGGCGCCGTCCTTGCATGGACTGGGATCGTCACCGTGAATGTTGTGCCTTGATCATGGATGCTTTCGACTGAAATCCTGCCGCCATGCTGTTCCACGCATTCCCTGGTGATGCTCAATCCGAGGCCGGTGCCCGCAATCGCGCCGACGTTTGAGGCGCGATGGAACTGCTCGAACAGGTGCGGCAGATCGGATGCCGGTATGCCTATGCCATGATCGGCTACGCTCAACACCAGATTTTCATCCGCGCGCGCGAGATCGATATGCACCGTCGTTCCATGGGGCGAGTACTTTAACGCATTGGATATCAGATTTGTGATGACTTGTTTCATCAGCATTGGATCGAGGAAAGCGATCATCGGCGATTCGGCGCTTGTATAGCGCAACGTGTGTGTTTCGCCTGGCGCGCCCTGAAACTCATCGACGATCTCAATGAGCAACCCATCCAGATCGAAAGCAGACGGATTGAAGGATAGGCGTCCGCTCTGTGTGCGCGCGGCATGGAGAACATCTTCGATGAGAGACTTCAAGTGGTTGACTTCCGCGCAGATCTTCTTAAGCCTGTAGTCAATTTTTGCCTCATCCATCTTTTTGCGATACGCGAGCAGGCTGTCGGCGGTAATCATGATTGTCGCCAGAGGGGTGCGAAATTCGTGCGACGCGGTTGTGATAAAACGGGTTTTCAGGTCGTTCAGTTCTTCCTGTCTGCGCAACGATTCACGCAGTGAGGTTTCGACCTGTTTGCGCGCGGTGTTATCACGAAGCGACCCCATGATCAATAGTTCATCCTGGATGGTGATCATATGCATATTGATCTCGACTTCGATTGTTCTGCCATCACTGGCGTGAACGACCATCTCGAACGCTTGAACCGTTTCACCCGCCATGATGCGCCTGATAATTGGCACTATCGTAATGCCAACATCGGGGGTAACAACACCCATCTCGATTGAAGTTCGGCCAACTAATTCCTCGCGGCTATGACCGATCAGTTCTTCGTACGCATGGTTCACGTCGCGGAAAGTGGCTTTCAGGTCAAAGAGAACGATTGGCACGGGCGCGTCCCGGAAGAGGATATCCAGGCGCTGTTCCAGTTGTTTCCGCTCGGTGATATCCACCGCTGCCGCAATCGTGCCCACAAGGACGCCGTCTTCGAGAATGGGAGTGCAGTGTGACAACACATGGAATGTGCTGCCATCGCGGCGTCGATCACGAAACTCCCCGCTCCATTGCCCGTTGCTTGAGAGCATTTCAGTAATCGCATCGTAATTGTTTTGTGTATTTGTCCCTATCAAGCCCAGGAGTTTCTGACCAGTCGCCTCTGTGGCCGTCCATCCATACATCTGTTCGGCAGCCTTGTTCCAGAAGGTTATGGTCCCGTCCGGGAGAGTGGCAATGATGGCTTCACCTACTGCATTTACCAGAAGCGCCTGGAAACGCGACTGCTCTTCCCGTTTGTTCTGAAAGGTGATATCGCGCAACAGGCGCTCTTCCGGCGCGCGCGCAACAGCGCGTTGCTCAGTCACAGTCTTTTGATCCCGCATAGAAAGCGCGCGGTAGATCGCGCGCGGGATGTCGGCGGGTGTCGCGCGGTTGACCACCTCGGTCGCGCCACGATTCAGCCACGACATGTAGGGTTGGGCGGAGCAAGCGGCTGCATCATCGACAACGATGAGACATGAGCCCGCGCTATTCTGATGCGCGCGCGCAGCGCGCGACCATGTAGTGTCATTGACTAACGCCGCATCGATGATGGAGCAATCGGACGGGGCAGCGGCAATCATCACGAGGTAGTCGCTGATTGATGCAACGCAACGGAACTCGGCGTCAATTCCATAGGTCGGGCAATCGGAGGAGATGGCCCCAATAATAGCTGCCGTCTGTGTTGGCGAACTGACTAGCGTGATTGTTATCTTCTGCATGGCAGTGTGATTGTAAATGTCGTTCCACTTTGTCCGCGTATGCGCTCACTATAACGCAATGCATGCGGGAAAATGACTGTTTGAGCCTTTCCTGTTCCGTAATACACTTTACAGTGGCGGATGGCGCAGGCTGACTGCCAATCTAACTACAGGAGATGCAACATGCCGGAAACACTCGCATGGTGGCGTAAGGGAATCGATTTCAGTCAAATACCGCACTTGGTGACGGATAGCCCGGGACCCGAATCAATAAAGCTGCACGGTCGCGCTTCGAAAATCATGAAGGGGCTGTCATCACAAGTGAAGCTGCACCCGGTCTGCTTCAAGGAAGGATTCGGGGTCACTTTGACCGACGTGGACGGGAACACCTATATCGACTTCTCGTCGGGCATCTATGTGACTACGCTCGGACACTGCCACCCGAAGATATCGGAGGCAGTTGCAAACGCAGCGAAGACGCTGATGAACTGCCATGATTTCACAACGCCAGTGAAGACCGAATTGCTTGAGAAGATGGTGGAGGTGCTCCCTCCAGGAATGAACGGCGTGCAACTGTACGATTCCGGGACGACGGCGGTGGAAGCAGCCATCCGCGCCGCGCGCGCCTTCACGGGCAAGAGCGAATTCCTCGGCTTTATGATGGATTTCCATGGCAAGAGCGGTCACTCCGTGAGCCTGGCGAAGATGAACTCCACCAACGGCGCCGGCAGGGCGCAGGGGTTCTACATGCTCCCCAAGCCATACCCGTATCGCCCGTTGTTCAAGAAGGCGGATGGCAGCATTGATACCGATGCGTTCTTCACCTACTACGAATACGTGGTCGACAATGCCACGACCAACCAGATAGCGGCGGTCATCCTCGAACCGATCCAGGGGTGGGGCGGGTCTGTCATTCCGCCTGATGACTTCTTCCCCAAACTGCGCGCGTTCTGTGACCGCCATAAGTACCTGTTGATCGCCGACGAAGTGCTCACGAGTATGGGGCGGACGGGCAAGTACCTGTGCATGGAACACTGGAATATCGTCCCCGACATCACCACCATGGGCAAGGGCTTTGGCAACGGATTCCCGGTGACCGCGATGGTGGCGAATGAGCAGATCAAGGAGTCATTCGAGAAGATTTCGGCCTCGACCAGCTATGGCGGCAATCCGATGGCCTGTGCCGCTGCGCTCGCGTCGATCCAGGTGATCGAGGAAGAAGGGCTGAACGAAAACGCCATGCGGCTGGGCGCGTTCTTTGAGCGCCGGATGGCGCGTATGAAGGCCGAGCACAAGATCATCGGCGATGTGCGCGTGAAGGGCTGCCTGATGGGGATAGAACTGGTCAAGGACCTCGAAACGAAGGAGCCGTTCGACGAAGCTGGCAAGCGGGTCTATCGCAAGGCGTTCAAGAAAGGGTTGGCGTGGATACCCGCCGGCCACATCCTGCGCTTGTCGCCGCCGATCATCATGGATGAGGAAATTGCGGCTAAGGGCATGGATATTGTGGATGAGGCAATTTTTGAGACCGAGCGTGAACTCGGCTATGCGTAATGCGTAAGCATGGAGGAGGATTGTGATGAACCGGAACGATGCACAGTGGGTGCTGGACTTTGAGTTACAGGGCGTGGAGCGCGACGAAGCGCTGGCAAAAGCGGCGCGCATTTTCGACGGCTGGGGGCTGGTGATGCCCGCCGGCGAGGTGTTGACGCCTCACTTTGGCCTGGGTGACTTCTACACTATCGGCGAGATCGAATACTGGATTGTCAACGACCGCGTGAACCAGTATTGCGGTAAGTTTCTGTTTATGTTTGAGAACCAGCGCTGTCCGTTGCATCACCACGATATCAAGGACGAGACGTTCTTCATCGTCAAAGGCGATGTCAGCATGACCGCCGGCGGCGAGACATGGACGATGGCGCAGGGCGACACATTCAAGATGAAGCCCGGCGTCGATCACACGTTTATGGCAGTCGGCGCGCCGGCGCTGGTGCTGGAAGTCTCACTACCGTCCATCGAGCGCGATAATAGCTTCGCGGATAAGCGAATCGGCAATCAGGGCGTTATTTGATGAAAACCTACAACATCGGGTTGATCGGCGCGGGATTCATGGGGCACGTTCACACCTACTGCTGGACTGCCATCCCGTTTTTCTACAAGAATCCCGGTTTCAAGATCGTCTTGAAAGCCGTGGCTACCTCCAAGCTTGCTACTGCGCAGGCGGCGCGGGATGAACTTGGTTATGAACGGGCACACAGTGATGCGGCTGCGCTGATCGCTGATCCGGAGATCGACATCATCGATATCGCGACGCCAAATAGCCTGCATCTCGATGCGTTGCTGCTGGCGCAACAGGCTGGCAAGCGCGTGTACTGTGATAAACCGTTGACCGGCAACCTGGAGCAGGCGCTCGAACTGGAACGGCAGATTGCGGCGCCGGGCGCGTTGGGTCAGATGACGTTGCAGTATCGCTTCTTCCCGGCGACGATGCGCGCGCGCGCGATGATCGACGCCGGGAAGATTGGCGACATCATTAACTTTCGGATTGAGTATCTGCATTCGGGCAATGTGGCGCCGGGAAAGCGCATGAACTGGAAGGACTCGCGCGTGTTTGGCGCGGGCGTGTTGTATGACCTGGGTTCGCATGCCATTGACTTGCTGACCTGGTTGTGCGGCGCAGAGTTGGGTGAGGTTGTGGCTCGGCAGAAAACGCTGCACAAACTGCGCCCCTCGCTGCAGGATGCGGGTGTGCTGGTTGAACAGGATACCGACGACATGAGCGTCATCCTTGCCACACTGACGAACGGCGCGCTAGGCAGTATTGAGGTGTCGAAGATCGCGACCGGCGCGCAGGATGAGCTTCGGTTTGAGATTCACGGGACGAAGGGCGCGCTGCGGTTTAACCTGATGCAGCCCAACTATCTGGAGTATTTTGACATGGCTGACCCGGAACTGCCCCTGGGCGGCGAGTCCGGGTTCAAGCGCATCCACTGTCTGCAACGCTACGAATCTCCGGCCGGATTCCCAGGCCCCAAGTTTTCAATTGGATGGTTGCGTGGGCACCTGCATTGTCTGTACTCATTCATCGACGCTGTTCACAATGACAAGCCTTTTGAACCGTCGATCGCGCGCGGCATCGAGTTGGAGAAGTGGATTGCCTGTGTGGCGCAATCGGCGGAGAGCGGTCAGCCAGTCGTCGTGACGTCACAACCATCGGGCATATAACCCATGACCAAAAACTGCACCATCGGGCTCGATCTGGGAACGACGGCGTTCAAGAGTGCGCCAGTTGACGAGACTGGGTTGCTGGCCGATCCAACTGTCGTGAGCTATGACCTTGACTATCATGCCGGGGCCGTGACATTCGACCCGGAGTCGTACCTGCACATCGCGACAGCCGCTCTCGCAGGCGCAATTCGTTCGGCGCGCGCGGCTGGCCTGCAGGTAACGGCGATCGGGATTTCGTCGCAGGCGCAGACCTACATCCCACTGGATGCGCATGGGCATCCGATGCAGCCGGCGATTGTATGGACGGATGGCCGCGCAGTCAGCGAAGCGCAAGACGCTGCCCAGGCGATCCCCGACTTTGTCTCGCACTCCGGGTTTCGGCAACCGCTGCCCGAAATGTTCATGCCAAAAGTGCGCCAGTTCACGCGGAGCGAAGGCGCGCGCGCCGGGGATGTGTGGAAGTATGTGTTGCTGAACGAGTACCTCATCTACCGGCTGACGGGCGTCGTCTACGGCGACACTACCAACCAGGGCATGAGCGGGTTTTACCACATCACCGAACGGCGCTGGTCGCAGGCTGCTCTGGCCTTTGCCGGGATCGCTGCAGGACAACTGGCCGAAACCGCTGGCGCGGCGCAGATCAACCATCCCCTCACCGCCGATTGGTGTCGCTCACTGGGCATCGGCGCCGCGCCGGTGTACTCATGCGGCAACGATCAGAGCTGTTCTGCGGCGGGCGTTGGGCTGACCAAAGCCGATGATATTCTATGTAACTTTGGCACAGCGATGGTGATTTACGCGTTGAAGGATAACCTGCCCCGTGAGTTAGCGCCCCGCCAGATCGCAGGGATCAACCCGCTGACCGATCGCTACTTTCTGCTTGGTCTCGAATCAGAGTGCGGGAATATGATGGATTGGGCTTTTCGCCTGATGTACAGCGAATTGACGTTCACCCAGATGATGGAGGATGCGCTACGGATGGTCGTTGATACGCGCACCCTGCCAACGATCCAGATACCTGGCGGCGGGCGGATCGAAATCCAGGGGTTGAACGTCGGATGCGAGCGCCGCCATCTGGTGCGCGCACTGCTCGACCTCTACGCCCAGACTTTTGGCGAGTTGTATGCGGATGTGAGTGGTGAGCGACGCATTGGCGGGTCAGCATCCGCGACGCGCGTCGCAGGCGGACTGTCGCGCAGTGATGCCTGGCTGGAATATCTCAGCCGCAGATTCGGGCTGACATTCAAGCGAGCTGCGAGCGATCAGGCCGCCTTGCCTGGGATTGCAAAGATTATTGAACGGAGGACTACTGTAAATGGAACATCGATTTGAGTATTTAACTTCTGAAGAACTTAAGCCTTTTATTGCGCAGAAAGCGCTGGTCGTCATGGGTATTGGGACGATTGAGGAACATGGCGCGCACCTGCCCACCGGCACCGACTGGTTTATCACGCAGCGCTTTACAGACGACCTGTCGGCCTACCTCGACCAGAACAGCAGTGTGCCTTTCCTGACGCTGCCGGCGATCTGGACTGGCTATTCAGCCACGTTGATGCAGGCCTGGCCAGGGACGATACGCATGGCCACGCGAACCGTGATGGACATGATGCGCCAGATCATCGGGTCGCTATGCGAGATGGGCTTCGACAAGTTTCTGATTTTGAACGGTCACGGCCATCACACTGAATTGCTGCGCGTGGTTGCGCGTGAGATCGCGGATGACCATGGCGTTTTCCCGGCAGTCACCAACTTCTTCACGCTTGGGGCCAAAGAATACAACGCGGCGCGCACCGGCCCGACTGGCACCAGCATCCACGGCGGCGAGGACGAGACATCGGTGATGCTGCACTACGGGTACAAGATCGATGTTTCGAAATACACGACGGTGGATCACGTCCACTATCACACCGAGTTTATGGCGGGCGACAACTTCCTTGGTTCGACCAAGCTATTTTGGTCAACGTGGAATTACAACCCGAGCACGACCGGGCTGCTGGGCGACCCAACGCCCTCCACGCCGGAACTCGGGCGCGTGCTCATCGAGGCGTGTGTGAAGAACCTGGCGCGCTTTGTCGAGGAGTATTGGCATCACCGCGATTAACCTGCAAGTGTGCAAGGAGCAATATGGCAAAGGTAAAAGTAGGCGTATTTGGCGGGCGGCGCGGTGGAACAATGATCGACGTCATGTCGCGGCACCCGGATGCCGAACTCGTCGCAATCTGTGACTTCGATCCTGCGGCGCTCGACAAGGCGCGCGCTCTGGCCGAACACAATGGATCGAACGTGTCTCTATACACGGACTTCGAAAAGTTCATCAATCACGACATGGACGCTGTGGTGCTGGCGAACTACGCGACCGAACATGCTCCCTATGCGGTAAGGGTGCTCGATTCGGGCCGGCATGTCACCAGCGAAGTGCTGGCGTGCCAGACGCTGGGCGAGGCCGTCGCGCTGGTCGAGGCGGTGGAGCGCAACGGCAAGGTGTACACCTACGCGGAGAACTACTGCTACTTCCGTGGCACGATGGAGATGCAGCGGCTTTACCGAAACGGCGACATCGGCGAGTTCCTTCATGGCGAAGGCGAATATGTGCACGACTGCGAAAGCATCTGGGTCGATATCACGCGCGGGCAGAAGGATCACTGGCGCAACTGGATACCGGCGACTTATTACTGCACCCATGCCATCGGCCCGATCCTGACGATTACCGGCGCTCGCCCGACGCGGGTGAGCGCCTATGAGACGCGCAATGTCAACAAGCGGACTTTTGGCAGTCGTTCCGCCGATGGGGCGGTGATCGTGTGCCAGATGGACAATGGCGCGACCGCTAAATTCCTGCCGTGGTCCAACTTCAAACGCCACCCCGAGTCGATCTGGTATGCCGTGTACGGCAGCAAGGGAATGATGGAAACAGACCGCTGGGGCGCCTCGTTTAACAAACTGAACCTGTTTGTTGAGGGCGACGACGGCGCGCTGATGGAGCGCAGTTATCATCCCAGCGCGCGCCTGGAAACACAACTTGCGCGCAGTATCGGCGGACATGGCGGCTCGGACTTCTACACCATGCACTTTTTTCTGGACAGCATCCTGAACCGCCCCGGGAAAGAGCGCGCCATCGATGTCTATCAGGCGCTCGATATGACGCTGCCCGGCATCCTTGGGTACCGGTCGATCTGGGAAGGGAACATCCCGCTCGAAGTGCCGGACATGCGCGACAAAGGCATTCGTGAGAAGTACAGGGACGATCACTGGTGCTGTGATCCAAAGATGGCCGGGCCGGGTCAGCCAGATGCCAGTTGCTCACATGAGAAGGTCATTATCCCGGATGATGTCTATGATCGCCAGGCGGAATTAAAATAAACCGTCGTCTCGTATAATAACGATCTGCACCGGGATATCACCAGTGCACAGACAGTGAGTGCATGATAAAACAACACGAGGATTACTACAAAATTTTGCAGGTGGATCCGTCTGCGGACCCCGAAGTAATTACGGCCGCTTACCGCCGCCTGGCCGTGAAGTATCACCCGGATACGAACCCGGCGCCTGATGCACTGCCGCGGATGCAGAAAATAAACGAGGCATACGCGATTCTGTCTGATCCCGCTCAGCGCGCGATCTACGACCGCAGCCGCCGTAATGGCGTTGTGTTGCACGAAGGCCACAACACGCAGGAGCCCGTGACGCGTCGCTCTGATGCGCGGAACTGGCAGGAGGCGGAGGCCGAGTGGATTCGCCAGAAGCGCTTCGCCGAAGACGCGTGGAAGCGGGCGGTGCGCGACGCCGAAATCGAGCGCGATCGCGTGTTGCGCGAAGCCGAGGATGCCTTTAACCGCGCTAAGCGCCAGGCCGAGGAAGCCTACAAGCGCGCATCGCGCGAGGCTGACATCGAGCGTGACAAGTCTTTGCGCGAGGCCGAAGACGCATGGAACCGCGTCAAGCGCACCGCACAGATGCCGCAAACCCGCGGCTGACGGACTCTACGCGGAAGCACGGGACGGCGCCCGCTCACTGCAAATTCCGGATAAATCGACAACTCCCTCCCCGAAAACGACAAGCATGCAGGGCGTCGTCTTTTTTACAATCTGGTGAATAATCAACAGCGATGCCGGATGATCATTCTGAATGACGCGTGCCGGCGGAGGCCAATATGAATAATCGACAAAGAATCCTTGCTGTGCTGAATTACCAGCCCTACGATCGCCTGCCGATCGTGCACTTCGGTTTCCTGGACGAGACGCTGGAGCGCTGGGAAAATGAAGGCCATATCAACCGCGCCGAGTTGCCGCATATTTACGATGGCAGCCCGAGTGAACAAAAGCTCACAGAGATGCTGGGCTTTGACTGCAATTACCACAACGTGTTCAGCCCATCTGTGCGGCTGGAGCCCCCGTTCGAGTCCAAGGTGCTGGAGTACCTGCCCGGCGGGTACCGCAAGGTGCTCAATGGCGACGGCGGCATTGTCCTCGACAGCGATGACAATTCGAGCATCCCTGGCGCGGTGGATCATATCCTGAAGGGGCGCGCGGAGTGGGACGGTATTTTCCTCGAAAAGCTTCAGTACTTCGATGATCGCGTCACTCGCGCGTGGGTGAACTGCGGCGGCGTGATGAAGCGGTTTGACCAGGGCGGTAGGGACTATCTCATCAATCCTGACCGGCAGACGCATATCCTGTTGCATTGTGGCAGCTTGATGGGCGTGTTGCGCGACTATGTCGGCATCGAGCACCTGAGCTATCTGCCTGGCGATGACGATGTCTTGTTTGACGAGATGATCGAGGTCAATGCAGACTTGTGTTATCGCTGCACCGAGACGGCGCTCGCCAGCGGGGTCACTTTTGACATTGGCCACTTCTGGGAGGATATCTGCTACAAGAGCGGGCCGCTGGTGAACCCGAAGATGTTCTACAACAAAATCGGCCCGCACTATCGCCGCATCACCGACCTGCTGCATCGATATGGGGTCGACCTTGTCTCGCTGGACTGCGACGGCAAAATCGATATGTTGGTTCCTACCTTTATCGAGAATGGCGTCAATGTCATGTTCCCGATTGAGGTGGGCACATGGGGCGCTAACCTGCGCCCGTGGCGCGAGAAGTACGGCAAGCAGATTCGCGGCGTCGGCGGGATGGCCAAGCGCGTGTTTGGGTTTGAGCGCGAGGACGTGGACGCTGAAATCGAACGCTTGAAGCAACTGGTGGATATGGGCGGGTTCCTGCCGTGTCCCGATCACCGTATTGCGCCGGACGCCAAGTGGGAAAATGTGCAGTATTACTGCGATGAGTTGCGCAGGATATTTGGCGGTTAATGTGAATGCAATTGAGATCAAGACCAGGCGGTTGATGTCGGGCGGGCGCGCAGTCATCGTCGCCTGCGACCACGGCGAGTTCGACGGGCCGATCCCGGGGATGATCAATCTGGGCGAAACGATTCGCCGGATCAATCCTGCGGTGGATGCTGTGCTGCTCAGCCCCGGCATGATTCGTCACACCGGCGATTACTTCACAGCCAAGGGCGCTCCGCTCGTGATCGGCCGGTTGAACTGGGACACGGTGTACTGCTTTCACTGGAATTACAACGACGCCCCTGCGGTCGAAGCGTTTTCACCCGAAGAGGCGCTGTCGCTAGGCGTCGAAGTGGCGCTTGTCTCTTTGACGCTCAAGACGGGCAGCGAAGAGCGCGATGCGCGCAATGTCGAAGTCTTCCGCCGCCTGGCGGCGCAGTGCCATAGGCTAGGGCTGCCTGTGATCGGCGAGTACTTCCCGGCCTATAGCGATACGCTCAGCCCGGATGAGATGCACCAGCAGGTTAAGATCGGTTGTCGCATCCTGGCCGAGTTGGGCGCCGATATGATCAAGACGTTTTACACCCACCGTTTCAGCGAAGTCACGGCGGGTTGCCCGGCGCCTGTGTTCGCGCTTGGCGCCGCAAAGTTGCCGACGCCTCTGGACGCCTTGCGACTGGCGCAGAACGAGGTCGCAGCCGGCGCGCAAGGGGTGGTGTTTGGGCGCAACGCTTTACAAGTTGAAGACCCCATCCGGTTTCAGGCCGCGTTGATCGAGGTTGTAAAACACGGCGTCAAACCTGAGGATGTGTGGCAGTAGCAGCAAATGACGAATATGCTCTTTGAAATCAAGGCTGTCGATCGCGAGTGCTACATCACTCGACTGCGGGATTTCCTGCCCGACCGGCTGATCGATATCCACACGCATGTGTGGCTGGACAAGTTCAAAGCGCGCGACCCGAACGCCCCCGTGCGCACGGTAAGTTGGCCGTCCCTGGTGGCAAAGGATTGTTCGCTTGCAGACCTTGATGAGACGTATCGATTGTTACTTCCCGGTAAGCGCGTTGTTCCGATGTTATTCAGCAGTCTTGCCAGTGAAGACGATGTGGATGGCGCAAACGCCTACGCCAGCGAATGCGCGACCCACAGCGGTTACCCGGCGTTGATCTTTGCCGCTCCGCAGTGGAGTGCGCAGGAGTTTGAGAACCGCATCCTGGCGGGCGGGTTTGTCGGCGCGAAAGTCTACATGACGATGGCCGACCGATACATCCCGATCCGCGAAATGCGCATTTTTGACTATCTGCCGCATCACCAGTTGGAAGTGCTCGACCGGCATGGTTGGATCGTCATGTTGCACATCCCGCGCGACGGGCGGTTGCGCGATGCGGTGAACCTGGCGCAGATGCTGGAGATCGAGCGTCGTTATCCCAACGCGCAGGTGGTCATCGCGCACGTTGGCCGGGCCTACTGCAGCGAGGATGTTGGCGAGGCGTTTGAAGTGCTGGCGTCAACGCGCCGTATGCGCTTTGACTTCAGCGCAAATACCAACGCCGAGGTTTTCCAGCGGCTGATCCGCGCTGTTGGCCCCGCGCGCGTGCTCTTCGGCAGCGACATGCCCATCTTGCGCATGCGCATGCGGCGCATCTGCGAGGACGGTCGCTACATCAACCTCGTCCCGCGCGGGCTGTATGGCGATGTGTCAGGCGACCGCAATATGCGCGAAGTCGACGGCGCTGAGGCGGCGAGCCTGAGCTTCTTTCTATACGAAGAACTGGATGCTTTCCGGCGCGCGACCGAGGCGACCGGGTTGCAGGCGCAGGATGTCGAGGATGTCTTTTATAACAATGCGGCGCGGATGTTGCATGCGGCCGGTTTCCGTGGCGCGTTGTGAAACGCACCGCCGTTGCGGCGACAGGAGGATGTGGTGATAAAAGCGATCTCAGTCGGGCTCTTGCCCTTATACCTGAAGCTGTACGATGACACCTCACCGGAACACCGGCCGGGCGTCGAACGCTTTCGCGACACGATTGCGGCGGAGTTGCAAAAGCGCGGTCTGAATGTCGTCGTCGCGCCAGTGTGCCGCATCGCATCCGAGTTTCAGGCAGCCGTTCAGGAGTTCGAGGCGCAGGATGTAACCGCGATTGTCACGCTGCACCTGGCGTATTCGCCGTCGCAGGAGTCTGTCCCGTCGGTTGCTGCGACGCATCTGCCAGTGATCGTCCTCGACACCACCCCCACACTCGATTTCAGCCCGCGCCAGAGTCCTGATGAGATCATGCACAACCACGGCATTCACGGCGTGCAGGATTTCTGCAACCTCCTGATTCGTCATGGCAAGGGGTTTCAGATCGAGGCAGGGCACTGGGAGAAGTCCGACGTGCTGGATCGCGTGGTGACGCGCGCGCAGGCCGCGGCGCTTGCGCAAGCGATGCGCGCGGCGCGTGTGGGGCGAATCGGCAACGGGTTCAAGGGCATGGGTGACTTTGATGTGCCCGAACCAGTGCTGTCCGCAACCATCGGCATCACAACCGTGCCGATAACGCCGCAGAGTTTTGGTGAATTGGCTGCTCGTATCTCCGACATCGATGTCGCGGCTGAAGTAGCCTTCGACCGCGCTGCTTATACGCTCGACGGCGTCACACCGGAGGCGCACGCACTTACTGCCCGCGTGGGATTGGCTGCGCGCCGATGGATCGAAAACGAACGGCTGACGGGATTCACTGTGAACTTTATGGAGGCGACGCGCGGCGCCGGTGTCCCGGCCATGCCTTTTCTTGAGGCCAGCAAAGCGATGGGGCGCGGCATTGGTTATGCGGGTGAAGGCGACGTGCTCACTGCTGGCCTCGTCGGCGCATTGGGTTCGGTTTACCCGCAGGTGACGTTTACGGAGATGTTCTGCCCGGACTGGGCGAATGACACGATTTTTCTCAGCCACATGGGTGAGATGAGCATTAATCTGATCGAGGGCACGCCGCGCCTGCGGCAGAAGGTGTATGCATTTATCGATTCGTCAGATCCGGTGATGGCAGTCGGACGGTTCAAAGCCGGCGGCGCCGTTTGGGTCAACCTGGCCCCGGGGCCAGCCGATACCTTCACGCTGATCCTCGCGCCAGTCGATGTGCTGGAAGTGACAGGCGCAGATGCGATGGCCGATAGTATCCATGGCTGGATCAAGCCGCGCCGGCCGATCTCAGACTTTCTTGCCGCTTACAGCCGCTTGGGCGGCACGCATCACGCTGCGATGGTCTACAGCCATGGGTGCCATGGGCGCGAAGATCGCGAACTTGCCGCGTTATGCGCCTTCGGCGACATGATGGGTTGGAAGACCGCCATTCTGAAGTAATGTCGTTTCGGCAAGAAATATGCTGATACGGCAGACCAGTCAACTTGACTTTTCACGGTTTAAAGGCATAACATGAATTGACTTAAATAGTCAAACCATGATGTTTATCTTCGAGGTTTTACGATGATCAAATTGGGCGTTAACTCCGTGCTCTTCGGCGGTTTCGATTTTGCCACCGCCGCAAAGCACATCAAAATGGCTGGCTATGATGGCGTCGAGATTTCTGCCATCAAGGGAATGTGCGAACACCTGTCGCTGGATAACTGGAAGGCGCAGGCTGCAGAACTGAAGCAGATCGTATCGGATAACGGTCTTGAGTTCCTTTCAACCGAGGTTGCGTCGCTTGACGAAACGCGACTTCTATTGGCTTTCGAAGCGTGTGCGGCGATTGGCATACCAATCATCAACGTTGGCCCTGGCGGCAAGAGCAACGTGGAAGCCGACTTCGAGCGCACGATCGACATGCTGGCTAAAATGGCCGTAAAGGCCGAGGAATTCGGCGTCACATTGTGCTGCAAGGCGCACGTGGGCGGCGCGATCTATAACACAGCGACAACATTGCGCGCGATGGAGCGGGTGACGCATCCCGCCTTCGGGGTCGATATGGATCCCAGCCACATCTACCGCGCGGGCGAAAACCCCGCCGATGCGCTTGCGCCGGTTCTCAGTGCGACAAAGCACGTCCATATCCGCGATTGCAAGGGCCCCGGTCCAAACCCCGGCACACCGCCGAACCAGGCCTGCGGGCGCGGCGATATCGACCTGTTTGCCTATTGCAAAGTCATGGTGGATGGCGGGTACAAAGGCCCGGTCTGTCTTGAGGTGATTGGCGCGAACCAGTTGGAACTCGCGCAGGTGGCAGTGATCGCTGCGGAGAGCTACGGTTACCTGAATGCCTGTTTGCGCATGCTGGGCGCGCGTTGAGTGATCTTGAGGGGCGCGCGGCCCTCCGCGCCCCCTTAGTGTTGTCTGTAAACTCTGTATTTAATTGAGAGCACAAAATGAAAAAGAAACCCAATCTCATCTTGTTTGGAATCGACAGCTTGCGCGCCGACCACATGAGTCTGTTTGGCTATGAGCGCCTGACTACGCCTCATATCGACGAATGTGCCGCGGCGGGAACATCATTCAGCCGGGTTACCAGTCCGTCGATTCCCACCACGCCGGGGTACTCCTCGATGTTTACCGGCATGGACTGCTTTGGGACGGATGTTGTGGCATTGCGTCACGAAGGCGGGTTAGGCGCGCACGTGAAGACGCTGGCGGAAATCCTGGGAGAGCAGGGTTACAACACGAGCTGCGTGGGTTTCAGCGGCAACCCGGCCTCGCGCGGTTTTAAGAAGTATCTGGACTTCTCCGGATGGGGATCCTTTGACGAAGGCCGCAGCCCCAAGGCCGAAAACATGAATGCCGTTGCAATCCCGGAGTTAAAGCGCCTGGCTGCAGAGGACGAGCCGTTTTTCCTCTTCCTGCGCCACATGGATCCGCACTCGCCGTATTTGCCGCCGCTGCCTTTCGAGCGGATATTCTATAGCGGTGACGAGACTGATCCGAACAACAAGTCGCTTGAGGCGATGTACAAGTTCAAGCCGTTCTGCGATTACCTAGCCAGTTGGATCCCACCCGGATGCTCCGACAAGGATTATGTCATTGCGCAGTACGACGGCGCCATTTCTTACATGGACGCCTGTATTGCCAATATCCTCAGCCAGATTCAACAGCTTGGTCTGGAAGAAGAAACGTTGATCGTGTTCGATTCGGATCATGGCGAAACGTTGTATGACCATGATTGCTACTTCGACCATCACGGCATCTACGAAACCACGCTGCATATTCCGCTGATCTTCGTGTGGCCGGGGCATGTTCCCGGCGGTCAGATGGTTGATGACCAGTGCTACATGAAGGATATTACGCCGACGATTCTCGATCTGATGGGCGCTACCCCGAAGCCGAAGATCAAGTTCGACGGCCGCAGCCTGGCGCCGTGGATGTTTGGTGAGCCGCGCGTCGTCGAGTCGGAGACATACATTACTGAGGCGACCTGGATGCGCAAGCACGGCTGGCGCACGCCGCAGTGGAAGTACATGCACGCGTTGGAGCCCGATTTTCACTTCAAGCCCGAGATCGAGTTGTACGACATGATTGCTGACCCGGACGAGAACCATAACCTCGCGGCGGAGCAGCCTGAAGTTGTCAAGATGCTTGAGGAGCGCATGCTGGCTCATATCGCGCGGCGCACCAAAGCGACGGGACGACCGAACCCGATGTACACGAACCTGAACTGGCATGGCAAGGGCACAGGGCCGTTCAAGACATCAGAAGAAGCTTACAACGCGATGTATATTGGCTCGCCCAAACAAGCGAGCGCGCTACAGGCGAAAGAATTGACCACACAACGCGGAGCCGCGAAACTCTGACCTGCACTGAGCTAACAATGTTGATCACGATCATCGGCCGGGGTCATTCCGGCACGCGCGCCATTTCACACACGTTGATGTCGAGTGGCGTGTTTATGGGCGGTCTGTTGAACGAATCCGGCGACATGCTGCCGCCGGATGATCTCTATGAAGCCTGCCGGGTGATGGCGAAATACGTCGTCTACAAGGGCGGGTTGGAATGGGACTTTACGTCCTTGCACACCATGCCGATCGATCCGGCGTTTACCCGCCTGGTCGAGTCGTATCTGGCACAGGTCTTTAGCAACCGATCTGAGCACAAGGGATGGAAGTTGCCAGAGACGACGTTGATTTACCCGTGGATTGTCAGGATGTTTCCTGACATCCACTATATCCACTGGGTGCGTGATCCCCGCGATAGCATCATGGGCGCGCATCTGACGGACGACCTTTCGGATTTCGGCGTCCCTTACGAGAAGACCGACGACGTGCGGCTGCGTCGGGCGATCAGTTGGAAATATCAGCGCGAGATTGTCAAGGCGACCCCGACGCCACAATATACCTGCAAAGTTCGGTTCGAGGACTTCGTGCTGCAACAGGACGAAGTGCTGGAGAAGTTGCAGGAGTACCTGGGTATCCCACTTGGAAAGATCATTGTCCGGCCAGATACGGTCGGGCGCTGGAAGAAAGATAGCGGTGAGCATTACTTTGAGTTCTTCCAGGATGACATGACCGAGCTGGGGTACGCATCGTAAGCAGGAGAGCAACTATGTTGCGTGTTTGCGTTATCGGTTTGGGGCATATTGGGAATCTACATGCCTCGATCTACCAGGGCGACCCCCTGGTAGAACTCGTTGGGGTATGCGACATCCGGCTGGACCGCGCGAAGGCGGCCGGTGAGAAGTTCGGCGTGCCGCACTTTCTGAGTGCGCCGGAGATGTTGGCAGCCTTAAAGCCTGATTTGTGCAGCGTCGCCACAGGCGGTTTTGAATACAGCAGCGACCACTATGAGCCGACCATTCAGGCGCTCGAAGCGGGTTGTCACGTGCTGTGCGAAAAGCCAATCTCGAATGACATCGTCAAGGCCGCGGAGATGGTGCGTGTGGCGCGCGAGCGACACCGTTGTTTCGGCCTCGATTTCAACCA
>Ga0118677_10002878_pt1 | contig 33752 bp, 27 predicted proteins | sample AliMusrvi5mmetaG_FD_86154 | JGI IMG/M metagenome (GOLD analysis project Ga0118677, IMG submission 86154) | reverse complement strand
TGTGCCCGAACTGAGCTAGTTAACCCCTGTTGTGGAAATCCTGTGGGTAACTGTGGACAATCTTTGTTTTTCTGTGGGTAACGTGGGGGTTTCGCCTTCTACTTCTTTTTTGACAGAGGTCAAGGTTAAGTTAGGCAAGATTCTCCACACCTTCGTCCACAGCTGTAGAGAGGGAAAGTAAGGCGCCGACCAGCGTTTTTACCCTTTCTCCACAGGAAGAGGGTCTGGTTACTACTACTAGTTAAATTAATAGATAAATGATGTGAATAGGGAGAACGAGATGAAGTTTGTTGTTGAGCCAGGCGAGTTAGTAGACGCCGTTAATTGGGTTGCCCGCAGCCTTTCTACACGCCCTATCAAACCCGAGCTGCTTGGAATCATGATTGATGTAGACAGTTCAATAACTCTGACAGGGTCAGATTTAGAAACCTCCACCAAAGCAATCTTAAAAGCGGACATTGTTAATAAAGGAAAAGTTTTAGTTCCAGGACGACTATTAGCCGAAATCGCACGATCACTCCCAAACAAACCGGTAAGTTTTAATTTAGACGGAACAAGAGTTTTGGTAACAGCAGGAGCAGCAAAATTCACCCTCCCAACACTTTCTGTTTCAGAATACCCAAACCTTCCCGATCTACCAGAAACAGCTGGCGTAATCGCAAGTGATGTCTTTGCAACGGCTGTCAACCAAGTTGCAATCGCGGCAGGAAAAGACGACTCACTACCGACTCTTACCGGTGTGCATATTGAAATTAATAAAAACACAATCACTCTTGCTGCTACAGACCGCTACCGTTTGGCAGTTCGGGAACTTGCATGGCAAGCAAAAGATGCAAACCTAGAATCAACAACACTGGTTCGCGCGCGAACACTTTCTGACGCCGGGCGCTCACTGACCACCCATACACAAGTTACCTTGGCTCTTTCCCCTAACACGTCAAATGAGCGACTCATTGGTTTTGTATCAGAGTTAAAAACAATGACATCTAGAACCTTAGATGGAACCTTCCCGCCATTTAAACATTTACTACCAACAGAGTCAGTAGCTCAAGCAACAATTGAGGTGGCACCATTTTTAGATTCTGTTCGCCGTGTTGCCCTTGTTACAGACAAGACGGTTCCGCTGCGCTTGATTTTTGGAAATGGAAAGCTCCAACTTGAAGCAGGGGCCGGAGAAGAAGCGCAAGCAACAGAAGAACTTGAAATTCAATATAACGGTGAAGAAATCAGCATCGCCTTTAACCCAACATATTTAACAGATGGTTTGCAAGCAATTGGAACGCCATTTGTCCAGATTGATTTCACCGGTGCTAGCAAGCCGGCTGTTCTCACAGGAAAGCATGAAGCAGCAGGAGTGAAAGATGAAAGTTATAAGTACTTGCTCATGCCTATGAGATATAGCGCTTAATTAGTGTGCACCTTTCACTTCTTTCACTAAAAAACTTTCGCTCTTATAGCGATCTAGAGTTGCCGCTAAAACCGGGCATCACTATTTTTCTGGGAAGAAATGGTGAAGGAAAGACAAATATTGTCGAGTCCATTCTCTATTTAGCATTTCTGTCTTCTCACAGAACAGCAACAGATCAACCTCTTGTGCAGCTTGGACACAACTCCGCTTATGTGCGCTCTAAAATCCAACAGCCTGATAGAGAAGTAATTGTTGAATTAGAGATCAATGCTGATAAAGCTAATCGCGCCCGAATTAACCAGAACCCAGTGCGCAGCCAGAAAGAATTATTTGGTTTAGTTCAGTGCGTTTACTTCTCTCCTGAAGATTTAGATTTAGTACGAGGGGACCCAGCAGAGCGCAGAAGGTTTATTGATCAGCTTCTTATATTGCGCAGCCCCCGTCTTGCAGGTGTAATCACTGATTATGAGCGCGCGGTGCGTCAACGCAACTCACTACTAAAAAGTAGAGCGGGATATTCATCTCTTGAATCATGGGATCAACAAGTGGCTCAATTCGGAGGGGAGATCATTGCTGCAAGGCTTGCACTCCTTGCAGATTTTGAACCAGTGTTTAGTGAGGTTTATAAAGAGATATCTGAGAAGAAGCCAGCACGAATTACATATAAGTGCAGTATTGATAACCCATCAACAGACCCCGCTACAAACACTGCGGCAATGCTTGCAAAAATGTCTGAGATTAAAGGGCAGGAAATTGAAAGAGGTCTTACGCTCATCGGGCCTCACCGTGACGACTTACTTCTTCATTTAGGCGATCACTTTGTTAAAGGATATGCCAGCCACGGTGAATCATGGTCTGTTGCGCTCTCTCTTAAACTTGCATCCTATAAATTATTGAAAAATGAGGGAGCGTCCCCCATATTGATATTAGATGATGTTTTCTCTGAGCTAGATGAAGAGCGACGCGATCAGCTCGTTGAACTTTCCCGTTCTGCTGAGCAAACACTTATTACCGTTGCCGTTGAGAGTGATCTACCAATAGAACTTTCCGGCGAAGTCTTTTTTGTTAAGTCTGGAAGCGTTAAGGTAAAAGTATGAAGTCTGATTTAGCCCGCGAGCTATATAAGTCGTGGCGCAACCAAACTCGAAAAAACAAAGGCAGGGCGAACGAAGAGGTCCGCGAAAAAATTGATGACCCAAAGTCAATGAAAGATTTACTGGCAGATTTAGTGGATAGACGCGACTGGCGCCAGGGAATTGCAGAAGGAACTTTATTTACGGAGTGGAAAAGCGTTGTTGGCGATGAGATTGCCAAACACGCAACACCCATCACTCTTGTCGATGGATTACTAACAATCCAAACAACATCATCGGCATGGGCAACACAGATGAAATTAATTTCAACGCAGTTACTGCAAACAATTTCCGGCTCTGCTCCAGGAGCTCTTGTGGAAGAGATTGAAGTAATCGGGCCACTTGCCCCAAGCTGGAAAAAGGGAATCCGCACAATCAAGAACGCACGTGGCCCCAGGGACACATACGGCTAAGAGCCCAGAAAAACCCGCTGGGTAGTAAGTACCCACAACTTGGCGCCCAAAAGCCCGCAAATCCACAGTTAGGCCGTTTTACGGCTGGCTGCTGCATTGGCTTTTGGCTAAGATTTGGGGTCTAACCCCAGAAAAACGCCTCAGATTTGATTGAGGCAGTTTTGATCAGAAGGAGAGTGCCTTGGCCGAGAAGTCTTATGACGCCAGCGCCATCACGGTCCTTGAAGGTTTAGACGCTGTTCGAAAGCGTCCAGGAATGTATATCGGTTCTACCGGTGAACGCGGATTACATCATCTTGTTTATGAAGTCGTAGATAACTCAGTAGATGAAGCGCTCGCTGGTTACTGCGATGAAATCAATGTCACTTTGATGCCAGATGGAGCAGTAAAAGTCGTTGATAACGGTCGCGGAATCCCTGTTGATCTGCACCCCATTGAAAAACGCCCTGCACTTGAAATTGTTCTCACAGTTCTGCACGCAGGTGGAAAGTTTGGCGATAGTGGTTATTCAGTTTCTGGTGGTCTTCATGGTGTTGGCATCTCTGTTGTAAATGCACTTTCAACCGACTTAGCTGTTGAAGTAAAGCGAGACGGCGCACATTGGTATCAAGAGTACAAACTTGGTGTTCCTCAAGCTCCAGTTCGCAAAGGTGAAGCAACAACCCAAACAGGAACTACTACTACTTTCTGGCCATCAGTTGAAATTTTTGAAACAACAGATTTTTCTTACGAAACACTCTCTGCTCGTTTTCGTGAAATGGCGTTTTTGAATAAAGGATTAAAGATTACTCTCGCAGATGAGCGCGAGGGACGTGTAGATGAAAAAGGTAATCAGCTTTCATCTATTTATTATTATGAAGGCGGAATTGTTGACTTCGTTCACCACCTCAACCTGTCAAAAGGTGAACAACACAAAACTGTAATTTATCTAGCTGCCGAAGATACAAAAGCAAAGATGTCACTTGAAATTGCTATGCAGTGGAATACAGGATTTTCCGAATCTGTCTACACATTTGCTAACACCATCAATACCCAAGAGGGCGGAACACACGAAGAAGGCTTTAGAACTTCTCTCACATCGATCGTAAATAAGTTTGGCGAAGAATGGGGATTTATCCGCAAGAAGGAAGACCGCCTCACCGGAGATGATGTCCGCGAAGGTCTCACTGCAATTGTTTCCATCAAGATCGGTGAACCTCAATTTGAAGGACAGACAAAGACAAAGCTTGGCAATACCGAGGCAAAGTCATTCACACAAAAGGCAATGAACGAAGCGCTCACCACATGGTTTGAAAAAAATCCTGGTGAAGGAAAAGATATTGTGCGAAAGAGCATTGACGCAGCAGCAGCCCGCGTTGCAGCCCGCAAAGCACGTGATCTGAGTCGTTCACGTAAGGGATTACTTGAAGGCCGTGGAATGCCAGGAAAGCTTGCAGACTGTCAGTGGACTGAACCAGAAAAGTGCGAGCTTTATATTGTCGAAGGTGACTCTGCTGGTGGTTCAACAAAGGGTGGGCGCGATTCCCGTTATCAAGCAGTACTTCCTATCCGTGGAAAGATTTTGAATGTTGAAAAGGCTCGCATTGACCGCGTACTTCAAAACAATGAAGTACAAGCACTTATCACAGCACTTGGTACAGGTATCCATGATGAATTTGATGTAGCAAAGCTTCGCTATCACAAAATTATTTTGATGGCAGATGCTGATGTGGATGGTCAACATATTCGAACATTGCTTCTTACTTTGCTCTTCCGCTTTATGCGCCCACTTATTGAAAACGGTTTTGTCTATTTGGCACAGCCTCCTCTATACAAACTTAAATGGGGCGGAAAAGAACCTGTTCAGTATGCATTTAGTGATCGCGAGCGAGATGGCTTTATCAAGATTGGCTTAGAAGCAGGAAAGCGTTTACCTAAGGAAGATGGAATTCAACGCTTTAAAGGATTGGGCGAAATGCCTGCGAAAGAATTATGGGACACCACAATGGACCCAGCACATCGTGTTTTAATCAAAGTAACTATTGATGATGCAGCAGCAGCCGATGATCTCTTCTCAGTTTTGATGGGTGAAGATGTTGAATTGCGTCGTAATTTTATCCAGCGCAATGCTAAAGACGTTAGGTTCCTTGATATCTAATGGACGATAGATTCCAAGAAGGCATGGCTACTGAGAAAGTTGAGTCAGTAGACCTGCAAGTAGAGATGGCAAGAAGCTATCTTGATTATGCGATGTCAGTCATTGTTGGCCGCGCACTTCCTGATGTCCGCGACGGTTTAAAACCAGTTCACCGACGTGTTCTCTACGCGATGTTTGATGCTGGTTACAGGCCAGATAAGGGTTACTACAAATCTTCTCGCATCGTCGGTGATGTCATGGGTAATTACCACCCACATGGTGACACGGCGATTTATGACGCAGTTGTGCGTTTAGCTCAGTTCTGGTCACTTCGTTATCCGCTCATTGATGGAAACGGAAACTTCGGCTCACCAGGTAATGATCCAGCCGCAGCTATGCGTTATACCGAAGCACGTCTTGATCCACTTGCAATGGAGATGATGCGCGATATTGACGAAGACACAGTTGATTTCATTTCAAACTATGACGGGCGCTCACAAGAGCCAACAGTTCTTCCGAGCAGATTTCCTAACCTTATTGTTAACGGATCAGCTGGTATTGCTGTGGGAATGGCGACAAATATTCCTCCGCATAATCTTCGCGAAATTATCGAAGCAACATCATGGGCACTTGAAAATCCAGATGCCACACCTGAAGTAACTTTAGAAAAACTTCTCACAATTGTTAAAGGTCCAGATTTCCCAACAAAGGGATTAATCGTTGGTCGCCAAGGTATTGAAGATGCATATCGAACCGGCCGCGGCTCAGTCATCATGCGCGCAGTTGTTGAGATTGAAGAAATCAATAAGCGCACATGTCTTGTCGTGACGGAACTGCCATATCAAGTTAACCCAGATAATTTGGCGCTGAAAATTGCTGAACTTGTTAAAGATGGCAAGATTAAAGGAATTGCAGATGTGCGCGATGAAGGTAATGAACGTTTAGGACAACGTCTAGTTATTGTTCTGCGCAATGATGCAACACCAAAAGTTATTTTAAATAACCTTTATAAGCACACCCAATTACAAGATTCATTCGGCGCAAACATGCTCGCACTAGTTGATGGTGTTCCAAGAACTCTTCGCCTTGATGAATTTATTCGCTATTACATTGACCACCAAGTTGAAGTTATTGTCCGCCGCACTAAATACCGTTTAGTTGAACGCGAGAAGCGCGCTCATATTCTTCAGGGTTACCTCAAAGCACTTGACGCTCTAGATGCTGTGATTGCACTGATCCGAGCAAGTAAGACACCTGAAGAGGCCCGCACAGGACTTATGAAACTTCTTGATGTTGATGAGGTTCAAGCCAATGCAATTTTGGATATGCAGCTTCGCCGTATTGCTGCCCTTGAACGACAGAAGATTAATGATGAATATGACGCACTCATGGCTGAAATTGTTCTGCTCAATGAGATTTTGGCTAGTGAACCAAAGCAGCGCCAGATTATTAAAGATGAATTACAAGAACTTGGTGAGAAGTATGGCGATGATCGCCGTACTCAGATTGTTTTAGCTGAATCAGATTTATCTGTTGAAGACCTTATCCCTGACCAAGATGTTGTTCTTACTATTACTCGCAGTGGCTATGCCAAGCGCACAAAGGCTGATTTATACCGTGCCCAGCGCCGCGGCGGTAAGGGCGTAAAGGGCGCAGCACTCAAGCAAGATGACATCGTTGATCATTTCTTTATTGCAAGCACGCACGATTGGTTGTTGTTCTTCACAAATAAGGGCCGCGTGTATCGGGCCAAGGTGCACGAACTTCCAGATGCAGGCCGTGATGCAAGAGGACAGCATGTAGCAAACCTTTTGGCGTTTAAACCTGATGAAACGATTGCGCAAGTAATCGCTATCCGCGATTACAACGAAGGTTCATATCTTGTCATTGCCACACAATCTGGAATGGTCAAGAAGTCACCCCTTGGTGAATATGACTCACCTCGCTCTGGCGGACTTATTGCTATTAACCTTAAAGATAGCGATGAAGTTGTATCTGCCGCTCTAGTCACAGCAAAAGATGAACTTCTTCTCGTTTCCCGCAAAGGAATGTCGCTGCGTTTCTCATCAAGTGATGAATCAATCCGCGCAATGGGCCGAAGTACATCAGGTGTGATTGGAATGAAATTTAGAGCCGGAGATCAACTCCTCACAATGGCTGCGATTAATGGCGCCTCTGATGATCAATTTGTTTTCACAGCAACAGATGGTGGCTATGCAAAGCGCACACCGCTGAGTGAATACCGCGAACAAGCACGCGGTGGTATTGGCGTGAAGGCTGCAAAGATTGATGAAGATTCAAGAGGTGTGTTAGTTGGCGCGATGATTGTTCAACCAACAGATGAGATTCTTGCAATTACATCTAGCGGCGTTGTCATGCGCACGCCAGTGAGTGAAATTCGTGAAACGAGTAGAGATACTTTGGGCGTTCGCTTGGTCAACCTTGATGGTGGAACATCGGTTGTCTCCATTACACAGGTAAAGGATGCGATCACCGAAGAAAACTGAAGAGATTTTGGGCTAATCCCCTTAGTCGGGTAGCCTTCACCACTCATCATTTCTTAGTTTCTAGCCTCTAGATCTCTTGGAAATAATGGGCCTGTAGCTCAGCCTGGTTAGAGCGCTTCCCTGATAAGGAAGAGGTCGGAGGTTCAAGTCCTCCCAGGCCCACCAGATTTCCAAGCCTTATAGAGTTCCTATAAGGTACGGATTCTGTAATAAATTAAAAAAGTACGTGCAGTAGATGGGGCCTTAGCTCAATTGGTAGAGCGCCTGCTTTGCAAGCAGGAGGTCAGGAGTTCGATCCTCCTAGGCTCCACAATTTTTACATTACTCACATCTTCAAGGAGGCACCACAATGGCAACAGCAACTCTTCACACAACTAAAGGCGACGTTATTGTCGAACTATTCCCAAACCATGCACCGAAGACTGTTGCAAACTTTGAAAAGCTTGCCAAAGAAAATTTCTACGACGGAACTATTTTTCACCGCGTCATTGCAGGGTTCATGATCCAAGGTGGTTGCCCACAAGGAACTGGAACCGGCGGACCTGGTTATCAGTTCAACGATGAGTTCCACCCAGAGCTACATTTTGATAAGCCGTACCTACTTGCGATGGCCAACTCAGGCCCAAATACAAACGGCTCACAGTTCTTTATTACAGCTGCCCCAACAGAGTGGCTCAATCGCAAGCACTCAATCTTCGGTGAAGTAAAAGACGCGGCCTCACAGAAGGTTGTCGACGCAATTGAAACGACAAAGACTGGTGCTGGGGATCGTCCTTCAGAACCCATCAAGATCACCTCAGTCACTATCGCTGAATAAGCTTTAACTGAACTGGCTTTCGCGTGAAGCTTAAAAACTCTCTCACCACACTTCTAATTGTTGTCATTTGCGGTGCTTATCTCATTGAGACTTATCTTCCTAACCTGACATTCGGTGGGATTGGGCTCCGAGAGAATCTTTTTCTCATCAAGAACGCGCAGTTCCCAGATGGTTCACTTCACGGCTTTGATCAACATGAGTACTGGCGCATTTTTACTGTGGCACTCACTCACGCAGGGTGGTTGCACCTTGGCTCAAACATGTTGGCCTTCTTTCAACTTGGAAACAACATCGAGCGATACTTTGGAAAAGCTCGCTATGCCATCATTCTTCTAATCTCACTTGCTTCTGCATCCCTTATTTCTCTTTACTTTGCTGCTCCCAACATCCCCTCTGTCGGGGCATCGGGAATGATCTTTGGCCTCTTTGGGGCGATCCTGGTTACTAGCCGCAAGATGGGCGCGGACTATAAAGAGGTCCTCGGCCTGGTCGTTTTGAACCTCGCCCTGACCTTCGTCATCCCCAACATTGACTGGCATGCCCACGTAGGCGGGCTTGTAGGGGGAGCACTCGCCGCCTGGGGAATAAATCTCCTAGCCCCGCGGTTCACTAGATAACTCGAACTTGAGTCGCCTCGACTCAATCTTTTGACAAGAAGAGGCTCAAGGTCCGAGAATTCAGTCAGGCCCAGACATAAACCGGGCAACTCTTAAAAAGAGAAGAAAAAGGAGCACCACACATGGCAAGAGCCGTAGGTATTGATCTAGGAACAACAAACAGCTGCGTAAGCGTGCTGGAAGGCGGAGAGCCAACAGTTATTGCAAACGCTGAGGGCGCTCGCACAACGCCATCGATCGTCGCATTTGCTAAGAATGGCGAGGTCTTGGTTGGAGAAGTAGCAAAGCGTCAATCAGTAACAAACGTTGATCGCACAATCCGTTCAGTAAAGCGCCACATGGGTACTAACTGGACTATGGATGTTGATGGAAAGAAATACACACCACAAGAAATTTCCGCTCGCATCTTGATGAAACTCAAGCGCGATGCCGAGGCTTATCTTGGTGACACAGTTGCAGATGCAGTTATTACTGTGCCTGCATACTTTGATGACGCCCAGCGTCAGGCAACCAAAGAAGCTGGCGAGATTGCAGGACTTAATGTCTTGCGTATTGTCAACGAGCCAACAGCAGCAGCATTCGCTTATGGTTTTGATAAGGGCGACAAAGAACAAACAATCTTGGTATTCGACCTTGGTGGTGGAACATTTGACGTTTCACTTCTTGAAATGGGCGAAGGTGTTATTGAAGTTAAGGCAACCAGTGGTGATAACCATCTTGGCGGCGATGACTGGGATAACGCACTCGTTGAGCACCTCATCTCAACATTTAAGGCACAGAATGGTATTGATCTAACGAAGGACAAGATGGCAATGCAGCGCGTTCGCGAAGCTGCAGAAAAAGCGAAGATTGAACTTTCAGCTTCTGCTCAAACATCTATCAACCTTCCTTACATCACCGTTGATGCTGAGAAGAATCCATTGTTCTTAGATGAAACAATTACTCGAGCACAATTCCAGTCAATGACTGCAGATTTGCTTGCGCGCTGTAAGGGACCATTCCAGACCGTATTAAAGGATGCCGGCATTCCAATTGCTGATATCAATCACGTTGTCTTGGTCGGTGGATCAACTCGTATGCCAGCAGTTGTCGATCTCGTTCGTGAACTTACTGGTGGAAAAGAACCTAACAAGGGCGTAAACCCTGATGAGGTTGTTGCAGTTGGCGCAGCTTTGCAAGCTGGTGTTTTGAAGGGCGATGTTAAAGACATCCTTCTTCTTGACGTCACACCACTCTCTCTTGGTATTGAAACCAAGGGCGGAGTAATGACAAAGCTCATTGAAAAGAACACAACAATCCCAACAAAACGCTCTGAAATCTTCACAACAGCTGACGATAATCAGCCTGCAGTGCAGATTCAGGTCTTCCAAGGAGAGCGCGAAATCGCAAACGCCAATAAGCGTTTGGGAATGTTTGAGCTCACCGGAATTGCTCCAGCACCACGCGGAGTTCCACAGATTGAAGTGACATTTGATATCGATGCCAACGGTATTTTGCACGTAGGTGCAAAGGATCTTGGTACCGGTAAAGAACAGAAGATCACTATCTCTGGCGGATCATCACTTTCTAAGGAAGAAATTGATCGCATGGTCAAGGATGCCGAAGCACACGCTGAAGAAGATAAGCAGCGCCGTGAAGAGGCAGATGTTCGCAATGCGGGTGACTCACTTGTCTATCAAACTGAAAAGTTTATTAAAGACAACGAAGAAAAACTCAATGAAGGTGACTCTGCTGCAAAGAAGGCAGATGTTGAAGCAGCCCTTGTCGGCCTAAAGAAGTTGCTTGAAGGTGCTGACTTTGAAGCGATTAAGAAGGCGACTGAAACTGTTGCTACTAAATCACAAGAACTCGGCGCATCTCTATATGCATCGCAAGGAGCTTCACAAGAAGCACCAAAAGCTGATGAGAATGTAGAAGACGCTGAGATCGTAGAAGAGCAGTAATAGCCGACATGAGCGATGAGACAAATATCGATGACACATCAGATAGCGCCGAACAAGCGCTATCTGATGCAGTCAATGAAGTCCTTGAAGATGTAGATCCAGTTGCGGCGCTCACTGATGATCTTCAACGTCTGCAAGCTGACTTTCAAAATTACCGCAAGCGTGTTGATAAAGAACGAAGTGAAGCAGGAGACTTAATAACGGCAATGGTCGTTACGCAATTTCTTGGCGCACTCGATGACATTGACCGCGCAGCTGACCATGGAGAATTAAGCGGCGGCTTTAAAGCTGTTGCCGATCAACTCACAAACACAACAACCAAACTTGGTTTAACAAAGTTTGAAGAAGTAAATATCGAGTTTGATCCAAATATCCATGAAGCACTCATGCACGAAACATCTGGTGATGTGACTCAAACACTTGTCACTAAGGTTTTGCGTCCAGGGTATAAATTCAAAGAACGTGTTATTCGCCCAGCACAGGTTGTAGTAACGGACCCTAGCTAATGGCCGCCAAGGACTTATATGAGAAGGATCTCTATAAGATCCTTGGCGTTTCAAAAAATGATAAGCCAGACGCTGTTAAAAAGGCCTATCGCAAACTAGCTAAAGACCTGCACCCAGATAAAACCAAGGGTGATAAGAAATTAGAAGATCGTTTTAAAGAAGTATCAGAAGCGTATGAAGTTTTATCTGATGATAAAAAGCGTGCTGAATACGATGAGATGCGCGATGCGTATAAATCTGGACGAATTCCGCAAGGTGGGCCACAAAGCGGTTATCAAAGTGGTGGCAACTTCCAAGACATCTTTGGCGGCGGGGACCCTAACGATATTTTCTCCACGTTATTTGGTGGCGGACGCAGGGGCCCAAGCAAAGGACAAGATTTACAAACCGAAACAACTATTTCATTTCGCGATTCAATCTTTGGGCGCGAAATCAATCTACGTTTAAGTGATCAAACAGTTACAACTAGAGTTCCCGCAGGAATTAAAGATGGTGCAAAGATCAAACTCAAAGGCCGCGGCGCTCCAGGCCAAGGGGGACCAGGAGATCTTTTTATAACGATCAACGTCACTAAACATCCTGTATATACCCGCGATGGTGACAACTTGCTTATGACACTTCCTGTGACATTTGATGAAGCGGCGCTTGGCGCCGATATTGCTGTTCCAACTTTGCAGGGTGAAGAAGTAAAAGTGCGCCTTGCACCGGGAACAAACAACGGGAAAGTATTACGTCTCAAAGGCCGCGGTGTAACTCGTAATCATGCATCAGGTGATTTATTAATCACTATTGAAGTAACTGTTCCGCAAAGACTTGATGCAAAAGCTAAGAAAGCACTTGAGGAATTTGCAGAAGCAACTTCATCTGAAAGCCCACGTAAAGATATATTTGAAAGGGCACGTGCATGATCAACGAAAATCAACCAAAAGAAGATGCAGCAGTTTATGTCATAAGCGTTGCAGCAGAACTTTCTGGACTTCACCCTCAAACTTTGCGTCAATACGATCGTATGGGATTAGTTTCACCAGGCCGTGCATCTGGCCGTGGCCGTAGATACTCTTTGCGAGATATTTCAGCGCTGCGCACTATTCAGCGTCTAGTAGGCGATGGAATTAATCTTGCAGGAATTAAACGGATTATGGAATTGGAATCTGCCGTTGCAAACATGGCGATAGAGATGGCGAAATTACGCCTAGAAGTTGATGCAATCATGCAAGTGACCCCAGGCGCCGCAAAGGCTGCATGGAACTCGACTCGAGAGTTACCAGCACCAGATACCAAAGGATAAGGTTGCCCCATGACAACTCGCGATGATCTCAAAGCAGAAATAATTAAAAAAGCCGTTGTTCACGGAAAAGTTATCTTGTCTTCAGGCAAAGAAGCTGATTATTACGTTGATCTTCGCCGCATTACTTTAGATTCAGTTGCAGCTCCACTTGTTGGACGCATAATGCTTGATCTAACAAAAGACTGGGATTATGAAGCAGTCGGTGGTTTAACACTCGGAGCAGACCCAGTTGCAACAGCGATGATGCATGTTGCAGCAAGTGAAGGACGAGTTCTTAACTCTTTTGTTGTTCGTAAAGCAGAGAAAGCACATGGACTTCAGCGTCGCATTGAAGGACCAGATGTTAAAGGCAAGCGCGTATTGGCTGTTGAAGATACTTCAACGACAGGTGGTTCTGTTTTAGCTGCTGTTGAGGCGCTCAAGGAAGCAGGAGCAATTGTTGTTGGTGTAGCAGTAATTGTTGAACGTGGCGCAGCAGATACAGTTGCAGAGGCTGGTCTTGAATACCGCGCTGCATATCAACTGACAGATTTAGGTTTATAAAACTTAAGACAAATGCTTTCGACTTCGCCACTCTTTAAAGATTTCTAAGAAGATTGGGAAAATGCTGATCGCTGCAATTCCAAGCACAATGTCTGTTAGATACTTTGCGATTGTGTCAGCGAATGTACTACCCGCTGCATAAGCACCCCAGATAAGAACTTGCGTCCATATGAGGGCGCCAAAAACATTCCAGAACGCAAATGTTTTAAATGGAACTCGGATAATTCCGGACAAAGGGTTAATAAGTCCCCGGATAACAGGGATAAAGCGTCCTAAAACAATTGCGCGCCCACGCCCATATTTCGTAATGTATTTCTCAGCTGATTTAATTTTGCCTGGATCAAAAAATTTAGAACCTTCTCGACTAAATATTTTTATTCCGTAATGCCAGCCAAGCCAATGGCCGAACTGTGATCCGATCATTGCTGCTACCGGGCAGCCAAGTGCAACGACCCAAATACTTAAGTGGTGGTGGCCAGGCTTGACGCCCACCCCGCTGGCAAAAAGCCCGGCAGAGATTAAAAGGGTGTCCCCAGGTAGACCAATGATCAGTGGTAGGCCTGTTTCTAGGATCAAGATGGCAAAAATGATCCCCAGGGCGTAGTTGGAATTGAGCGCGGTGGTGACGCTGATGAAGCTCATTGCCCGATCATAGACAAAAACAGATACCTATTTATTTGTATCTCCCCCTAGGTCTATGTGTAACCTTTCCAGCCAGTACCGGGCCAACCAGCTCATATCTGGCCCACCCAGACCGACCTACTCAACGAGGAGTCCTCATAGTGCAAACCACTGTCCAAGTTACTGGCTCAAACCTGACATATGTTTTTGGTGTTTTAGCCATCTCACTGATTGCTCTCGCGATTGCCTTTGGTCTTCGCGCCCAGGTATTGGTTCAACCTGAAGGCACAGCAAAAATGCGTGAGATTGCCGAAGCTGTTCAAGAAGGCGCAGCTGCTTATCTCAACCGCCAATTTAAAACACTCAGTGTTTTTGTTGCGATTGTGTTTGTACTGCTCTTTGCTCTACCTGGTCAAACAGATATTCGTATTGGCCGATCAATTTTCTTTTTACTTGGCGCACTCTTTAGCGCAGCTGTTGGGTATAACGGAATGTGGCTTGCAGTACGGGCAAACGTTCGCGTGGCAGAAGCTGCTCGCCAGAAGTCTGCAGCTAACGCTGTAAAGATTGCTTTCCGTACAGGTGGCGTTGTTGGTATGACAACGGTAGGTCTTGGTTTGCTTGGTGCATCACTTGTTGTTCTTATTTATCGCGAAAATGCTCCTGATGTTCTTGAGGGCTTTGGTTTCGGCGCAGCGATGCTTGCAATGTTCATGCGTGTTGGTGGCGGAATCTTTACAAAAGCTGCTGACGTTGGAGCAGACCTAGTTGGTAAAGTTGAAAAAAATATTCCAGAAGATGACCCACGTAACGCAGCAACTATTGCTGACAACGTTGGTGACAACGTTGGTGACTGCGCAGGAATGGCGGCAGACTTGTTCGAGTCTTACGCGGTCACACTTGTTGCAGCGCTCGTACTTGGTAAAGCAGGCTTTGGCGATGCAGGACTTATTTATCCACTGATAGTTCCTGCGATTGGAATTCTCACCGCTGTTATCGGTATTTTCATCACACGCCTTCGTCCAACAGATAAATCAGCAATGAATGCAATTAACCGTTCTTTCTTTGCCTCTGCGATTATTTCTGCGGTTCTAGTAGGACTTGCAACATTTACTTACCTGCCAAGTTCAATGAAACTACTTAGTGGTTTAGATCCAGTGCACGCTGTTAATACAGTCAATCCACGTCTGCTTACATTCGGCGCTGTATTGATCGGTATTGCTCTTGCAGCAGCAATTCAATTGCTAACAGGTTTCTTTACTGAAGTTGGCAAGCGTCCAGTAAATGACGTAGCAGCATCATCAAAGACAGGTGCTGCAACAGTAATTCTTGCTGGTATCTCAGTTGGTTTTGAGTCTGCTGTTTATTCAGGACTTTTGATCGCAGCTGCAGTATTTGGAGCATTCCTGCTAGGCCACGGATCTATTGTTCTCAGCCTCTTTGCAGTTGCCCTCGCTGGAACAGGCCTTCTAACAACTGTTGGCGTGATCGTTGCGATGGATACTTTCGGACCAATTTCAGATAACGCTCAAGGTGTTGCTGAAATGTCTGGAGATGTTCGTGGGGAAGGTTCAGCAATCTTGACTTCTCTTGACGCAGTTGGAAACACAACAAAAGCAATTACAAAAGGAATCGCAATCGCAACTGCAGTTCTTGCGGCTACTGCGCTCTTTGGCGCATTTACAAATGCAATTGTTAAAGCCGTGAGTGATGCAGGACAAGCAGGAAATAACGCATTGAATATCGAGTACCAAGGAATTCTAGATATCGCTAACCCTCGTAATCTTGTTGGTTTGATTATCGGCGCAGCAGTTGTCTTCTTATTCTCTGGACTTGCAATCAACGCAGTATCACGAGCAGCTGGCGCAGTTGTTGTTGAAGTTCGTGAGCAGTTCCGTTTGCATCCAGGAATTATGAAGGGCACAGAAAAGCCTGAGTACGGCCGCGTTGTAGATATCTGCACACGAGATTCACTTCGCGAGCTTGTCGCACCCGGCTTGCTTGCTGTGATGGCTCCTATTGCAGTTGGTTTTGGTTTAGGTGTTGGCGCACTTGGTGCATACCTTGCTGGAGCAATTGGAACAGGAACATTGATGGCTGTATTCCTTGCTAACTCAGGTGGCGCATGGGATAACGCAAAGAAGATGGTCGAAGATGGCGTTTACGGTGGCAAAGGCAGTGAAGCTCACAAGGCAACCATTGTTGGTGACACAGTTGGAGATCCATTTAAGGACACCGCAGGTCCTGCTATCAACCCATTGATTAAGGTAATGAACTTAGTTGCACTACTCATTACCCCTGCAATCGTTTCCTTCGCTCTGGGTGGCCACAAGTCGATCTCACTGATCATCGCGCTACTTGCACTTGCAGTTATCGTGTATGCATTAGTCCGCAGCAGACGCGGGTCAACTGCTATCGCTTAAGAACGCGTTCTAACTTCCCCGAGTAAGAAATGAGTAAATGATTTGGGCACCAAACTAGTAATCGTGGAATCTCCTGCGAAGGCGCGCAAGATTGGCGCCTTCTTAGGAGAGGAGTACGTAGTTGAGGCCTCAGTCGGTCACATCCGCGATCTACCCCAACGCGCTGCTGATATTCCAGCGGAATATAAGAAAATCCCTTGGGCAAAAGAGGGCGTAAATATTGAAGAAGATTTTGCTCCTCTCTATGTGATTAATCCAGATAAGAGAGCGAAAGTAAACGAACTTAAAGCGCTCATGAAAGATGCCGATGAGTTGATTCTGGCAACCGATGAGGACCGCGAAGGTGAAGCAATTGCCTGGCATTTAATTGAAGTCCTTCGTCCAAAGATTCCCATTAAGCGAATGGTCTTCCATGAAATTACAAAAGAAGCAATTCAAGAAGCCGCAAATAACACACGTGATCTTGATTATCGCTTAGTAGATGCGCAAGAAACGAGGCGTGTTCTAGATCGCCTCTATGGATATCGCTTGTCGCCAGTTCTATGGAAGAAAGTTATGCCACGTATTTCGGCAGGACGCGTACAGTCTGTTGCAACAAGGCTTATCGTTGAAAGAGAACGTGAGCGCATGGCTTTCATTTCATCTTCATGGTGGGATCTGAAAGCTGAAACAACACAGAATTTCACCGCGCGCTTACTGAGTTTAGATGGCAAGAGAGTCGCTGCGACAAATGACTTTGATGAAAATGGTGGGCTTAAAGAAAAGTCAGCTGGAAATATTCTTCTTTTAGATGAAGCATCAGCAAACGAGCTGACACAAAATCTTCAAGGCCAGTCACTTCTTGTAAAGAGCACAGAAGAGTCACCACGTACTGAACGCCCTAAGGCACCTTTTACAACATCAACTATGCAACAAGATGCAGGTAGCAGACTTGGTTGGGGAGCCCAACTAACAATGCGCGTTGCACAGCGCTTATATGAAAACGGCTACATCACTTATATGCGTACTGACTCAGTTACTTTAAGTCAGGCAGCAATTGGATCAGCTCGCGCACAAGCTTCAAGTTTGTATGGCAAGGAATATATTCCTGCAACACCACGTGTATATGAAGGTAAGACAAAGAATGCACAAGAAGCGCACGAAGCAATTCGCCCTGCTGGTGATGTTTTTAAGACACCAGGAGAACTTGCTCCAGAGCTGAGTCGTGATGAGTTTGCACTTTATGATCTGATTTGGAAGCGCACTGTTGCTTCACAGATGGCTGACGCTAAGAAAATGCAGATGCGTGTTGATTTTGATGTGAAGACAAAGACCGGCGCAGATGCAATCTTCCGTGCCAACGGCTCTGTTATTACCTTCCCTGGATTTTTAGCAGCGTATGAAGATGTTGCTGATGAAAACGCAGTAGATGTAGAAGATGATTCCAAGAAGCTTCCGCCTATGAAGCAAGGCGACACAATCACTGTTTCTAGCTATTCATGTGAAGGCCACGATACAAAACCACCCGCCCGGTATACCGAGCCAACACTTGTAAAAAAGCTTGAAGAACTTGGTATCGGCCGCCCGTCAACATTCGCATCTATCATTTCGACAATTCAAGACCGCGGTTATGTTGCAAAGAGAGGCCGCGCGCTAGTTCCAACATTCCTTGCTTTTTCAGTGACAGGACTTCTCGAGCAACACTTCTCCAAGCTAGTTGATTATGAATTTACAGCGTCAATGGAAGAAGATCTCGACAAGATTGCTAATGGAGAGGCGGATCGAGTTGAGTGGTTAACTCGTTTCTTCTATGGCCATGATGATCAGCCAGGACTTGAATTTATGGCTCAGGATCTTGGAGCAATTGACGCTCAACAAATTAACACGATGAAGATGGGCCAAGATATTGAAATACGTGTTGGTCGCTATGGTGCGTATATCCAGCAAGGTGAAGGTGATGCACGTAAGTATGCAAACATTCCTGAAAATATGGCGCCAGATGAACTCACACTTGCTATTGCTATTGAATTACTTGCAAAGCCATCAGGAGAACGTGAACTTGGTGTTGAACCAGAAACTGGGTATCCCCTCATGGCGAAGTCTGGACGCTTTGGTCCTTACGTCACACAAATATTCCCTGAGCCAGAGATGGTTGTTGATAAGAAGACTGGTGAATTAAAGAAGCCACGTAAAAAGAAAGATGCTCCTAAACCTAAGACCGCATCACTACTCAGCACAATGTCTCTGGACACAATTACTTTAGATGATGCGCTCAAGCTCATGTCATTGCCTCGTGCACTAGGTGAATACGAATCTGAAGTTATTACTGTTCAAAATGGCCGCTATGGCCCATACCTGACTAAGGGTGCCGATTCACGAACTCTGACAAGTGAAGATCAACTTTTCAGTATTACGTTGGATGAAGCGGTTGAAATTTATAAGCAACCAAAGGTAAGACGCCGTGGTGTTGCAAAACCTCCACTCAAAGATCTTGGGATTGATCCAACGAGTCAAAAACCTGTACTTGTTAAAGACGGTCGATTTGGTTTATATGTTACTGATGGTGAAACTAATGCGACCCTTCGACGTGGTGACACAGTTGAATTCTTAACGCTGGAACGTGGAATGGAATTACTTGCCGGACGCCGTGCATGGGAAGCTGAAAATGGTGGAGCTGCGCGCCCTAAAAAGAAGAGCGCTCGTTCGAAGAAGAGTGCGCCCACTTTGACATCAAAGACAGTAAAGGCAACAGGAGCACCAAAGGCAAAGAAAAAAGCTGCTTCAGGCAAAGGAAAAGTGGCCGAAACGGCCACCCTCTAGACTCGCCATATGTCTCACTCGCTGCCATATCCAGCTGCCCCCGCGCAGTCTGAGTCTCGTAGCGTTTTAGCTATTCCAGAATTTCGTAAGTTATGGAATTCGATGGCCTTCTCTTCATTTGGCGATTGGCTGGGGTTGCTTGCAACGACTGCTCTTGCTCAAGAACTTGCAGGCGGAAATTACAAAAAGGCTAACTTTGCTATCGCTGGCGTCTTTATTGTTCGCTTGCTTCCTGCAGTATTACTTGGACCAATAGCAGGAGTAATTGCAGATCGCTTTGATCGGCGTAGGTTGATGATTGTCTGTGACATCCTTCGTTTTGGTTTTTACCTCTCTATCCCATTAGTTCATAACTACATCTGGCTTTACACGGCAACTGTGATTGTTGAGGCAATTACACTTTTCTGGTCTCCAGCTAAAGAAGCTTCAGTTCCCAACCTTGTTCCTAAGGATAAATTAGAAAATGCAAACCAAGTCACTCTGCTTGCAAGTTATGGAACAGCGCCTGTTGCAGCGCTTATATTCTCAGTCTTAGCAGGAGTCGCAGTGGCAATCTCCTCATTTGCATCTAAACGCTTTGCAAGCACCGCAGATCTTGCCCTATATCTTGATGCGCTTTCATTCTTATACACAGCTTGGGTGGTTTTCAGACTTCACTCTATTCCAAAAGGTCCTGCAGCCTTAAGTACAAAGAGTGAGAACATCGGTAAATCACTTTCTGAAGGATTTAAGTTTGTATCAAAATCTAAAATTATTTCTGGTTTAGTCTTTGGAATGCTCGGAGCATTTTTTGCAGCCGGAGCTGTTATTGGGTTGGCTCGAACATTTGTTGGCGATTTGAGAGCCGGAGATGCTGCATACGGTGTTCTCTTCGGCTCAGTTTTTACAGGTTTAGCGATCGGCATTGCACTTGGCCCCAAGATTTTTAGTCAGTTCTCACGCCGCCGGATTTTCGGCGCAGCACTTACAGTTTCCTCTGCATTCTTAGTCGCGCTATCACTGGTCTCAAACCTTGTTCTCGCACTTATTATGACTGTGTTTCTTGGCGCATTTGCTGGGCTTTCATGGGTAACAGGATTCACAATGCTTGGGATGGAAGTCGAAAATGAAGTACGGGGTCGCATATTTGCCTTCGTGCAATCACTTATCCGAATTTCACTTGTTCTTGTATTAGCAATTGCGCCCATTATTGCTGCTGCAATTGGTCGTCATACATTTATTGTCCTTAACCACACCTTCAATTATGACGGCGCAGCATTCACAATGTTTGGTGCGGGAATACTTGGAATGATTGTCGGAGCAGTCTCTTATAAGAGAATGAAAGACCGACCTACTGTTTCATTCTTCTCCGATGTCATGTCTGCTCTTCGCGGGGAACTTGGCGGGATTACAGGTCAGTCACATACTGGGGTATTTATTGCATTTGAAGGTGGAGAAGGCAGCGGTAAATCAACTCAAACCGTATTATTAAAGAAATACTTAGAAAGTATTGGTGAGCAAGTTCTCACAACGCGCGAACCCGGTGGGACAGAGCTTGGTAAGAGTTTGCGCACAATACTTCTTGATCCAGCAACAGGTGCGATTAGCCCAAGATCAGAGGCGTTACTTTATGCCGCAGATCGCGCACATCATGTGTATTTAACTATTCGCCCAGCACTTGAAGCAGGGCAAGTTGTAATAACCGATCGCTATCTTGATTCATCTATTGCATACCAAGGCGCAGGAAGAGTTCTGCAACCATCAGAAGTTGCGCGTATTTCTCGTTGGGCAACTGAATCACTTACCCCAACGCTCACAATTATTTTAGATATTCCAGCCGAGAAAGGCCTAGCTCGTTTAGATGGAGCAGACCGCATTGAACAAGAGTCACTAGCTTTCCATGAACGTGTAAGACGTGAATTCCTTAATCTTGCTAACGTCGATCCAGAGCGTTACTTCGTTGTTGATGCAACACAAGGGGAAGCAGAGATTAGTAGACAAATTAACGAACGCGTTTCGCATATTCAACTATTAAAGATTAACCGCGACAAAAAGCAAAAATAATGTCTGTATACGACTCACTCATTGATCAGGGCGAAGCAGTCGCAATTCTTAAAGATGCAGTTACTTCGGCAAAAGATGATGCTGATCAAACTCAAGTGATGACTCATGCGTGGCTCTTTACTGGCCCTCCTGGTTCAGGGCGTAGTAATGCTGCTCTTGCTTTTGCTGCTGCTCTTGTTTGCTCTAAAAATGGATGCGGAACATGTACTGACTGCGTCACTGCTTTAAAAGGAAGTCATGGTGATGTCGAACTTATCCGTACAGAAGGTTTATCCATCAAGATTGATGAAGTGCGAGAGTTAATCACACGTGCTTCATGGGCGCCGGCGATTGCCCCCTACCGTGTTGTCGTTATTGAAGATTCTGACCGATTGACCGAATCAGCTGGTAATGCTCTTCTTAAAGCAATTGAAGAGCCAGGACTGCGCACCGTTTGGCTCTTATGCGCTCCAACTCTGACAGATGTATTGCCAACAATTCGTTCCAGAACACGCAACATCACTCTTCGCACGCCGTCTATTAATGCGGTTGTGAAACTTCTTGAAAGTGAAATGATTTCCACAAATATCGCGCAGGCATCTGCTCGCGCATCACAAGGACACATTGGAAGAGCTAGATATTTAGCTAATCATCCAGATGCCAGAACAAGACGAGAAGATATTCTTAAATTACCTTTATCTATCACAGATATAGCATCAGCGTTTAAAGCAGCAGCAAACCTTGTGGATGCAGCAAAGGGCACTGCAGAAGAAGATGCTGAAAAGCGTAATGACGTTGAGAGTGCACAATTAAAAGAAGCATGGGGACAGCAAGGCAGCCGAGTAGTCGCAGGTGGCGCTAAAGCACTGAAAGAACTTGAGAAAGAACAAAAGTCACGTCAGACCAGAATGGTTCGTGACTATTTGGATGCTGCGCTTCTAGATATTGCTACGCTCTATAGAGATGTAATGCTTGCCCAATCTGGGGATACAGATTCTTTTATCAACAGTGAGATGAGCGATCAGATAACAAAGATGGCACACTCCACTGCCCCCGAAGATACTTTAAGGAAGTTAGAAGTCATTATGAAGACCCGTGTCAATCTTGGGCACAATGCTGCCCCCTTACTTACCATCGAAGCCATGATGGTTCAGTTGCGATAAGAAAGAGCTATGAGATTTACTAAACAAAAAAGGCTTATAGCTGCGGTCTTGGCATCGGTACTTGTCATTTCAGGTGGATTTGGTTTTTATCAACTCAAGCATCATAAGAAAACCACTCAGTGGACTTTACAAAAATTTCAGACACAAACACTCGACTGGAAGCCCTGTGAGAGCGGCTTTACATGCGCGAGTTTTCATGTTCCGGTCGATTACAACCATATAGACCAAAATACTTTCCAACTCAAAGTTCTTGTTCATCCAGCCAATATTCCAAGCCAAAAGCTTGGGGTACTTTTCGTTAATCCTGGGGGCCCTGGGGGGTCTGGCGTTGATTACGCATTTAACGCTGATTCAATCGTTTCTAAATCTATTGGGGATGTTTATGACATCGTCGGTTTTGATCCTCGCGGAGTTAATCTCAGCCAGCCAATTCGCTGTCTGACAGACGCGCAAGAAGATCAAATAAATGCAGATGGCGGAACGATTCAAACCCCCGAAGATTTAGCTGTGCTGATTAACGACAACAAGCTCATCGCTTCATCATGCGCCAAAGCTGCTGGTACTCGCCTGGGACACTATTCGACGCTAGAGAGTGCAAAAGATATGGATATTTTGCGCGCTATCTTGCATCAACCAAAACTTAATTACATTGGTAAGTCATATGGAACTTTCATGGGGACACTCTATGCAGCGCTCTTTCCAGAGAAAACAGGAAGAATAGTTTTAGATGGCGCAGTTGATCCAAATCTTTCTACAAGAGATCAAGATATTGTCCAGGCACAAGGCTTTGATGCTGCTCTCAATTCATTCCTGAAATCAAACCAAGAATTCACACTACAAAATATCTTTGATTTACTTAAGAAGTCGCGGACCCAACCGCTTATGGTGGGCACAAGGAAACTTACTGAATCATTAACAATCACAGGATTTGCATCTGCTCTCTATGACTCTCAATCTGGGTGGCCAGAGTTAAAGAAAGCCCTTGATCAAGCAATCCACCAAAATAATGGCAAACCCCTTTTAGTCCTTGCTGATCAATATAACCAGAGAGAGGCAAACGGTCATTATTCTTCAAATCAAAATGACATCTCCCAAGTTGTGTCGTGTTTAGATTTTCCCCACACACAGACAATTGAACAGATGCAAGCAGATGAACCAAACTTCGTTGCTGTGGCGCCAGTATTTGGCCCATATTTAGCCTATGCAGGTATTTCTTGTAATTACTGGCAAGCAAAACCTGTTGCTAAACCAGCGCTCATTGATCTCAAAACAAATCCTCTGTTAATTATTGGCACTACACGTGACCCCGCAACTCCATATGCATGGGCACAAGCGCTCCATAAAAATTTGTTAAATAGCACTCTGATCACACTCAATGGTGATGGCCATACTGGAGCGAATAGAGGCAGTAGTTGTGTCGATGATGCTATGAATAAGTACCTTCTGACCGGGATTACCCCAGAAACTGACCTTTACTGCGCTAAATAACGCATGGAAGTTGGTAAAAAGCACCCCTTCGGATACGGCATTATTTCCCTATGCGCTTAGACCACGTCTCATATGTAACCAGCCACGATCAACTTGCTGACACAGTTCAAAGGCTCGGTGCAAAACTTGGTACCTCCTTTAGTGACGGTGGTATTCATCCACGTTTTGGAACACGTAACTTCACTGCGCCACTGAAAAATGATCGCTATGTTGAAGTTGTATGCCCGCTTGATCACCCTGCAACCGAATCAACACCTTGGGGTAAGGCTGTTTCAAAGAAAGCAAACGAAGGTGGAGGTTGGCTCACTTGGGTGTTTTCAACTGAAGATATAAAACCCATTGAAAATAAATTTGGACGCCCGGCACTTGATGGTCACCGCACCCGCCCAGATGGAAGTGATTTAAAGTGGAAGCAAATTGGTGTTATCGAGATTGCCACTCAACCAGAATTACCATTCTTCATTCAATGGCTGACTTCTGACCATCCTTCACAAGAAGGAAAGCCCGCATCTGAAATTACAAAGATTGAAGTTGCAGCAAAAGGTAAGCTTGATGAGTCCTGGTTCACGGATGAAATCGTTGCTGGTCTTGATGGAGTAACTATCGATTGGATTGATCCTTCTGAAAATGAAGGCGAAACAGGAATCGTTGCAGTACACATCAAGAGCGATAAGGGTGAAGTTCGCCTCGACTAGTTTAGCTTTGTTGTTCTAAGAATCATTAGTAGTGCCTCGGTGGCTCAGTGGTAGAGCAGCCCACTCGTAATGGGCAGGTCGCCGGTTCAATCCCGGCCCGAGGCTCCAGAAAACATTTCATGAACTAAACAATTTTCCTTGTAGATATTCTGTTTAAATGCCTTTTGGGGGGGTACGCTTCCCTTGTATCTGTTCACCTACCGCCTCTTCGGATGCCCTCTCAACTCGGAGGTCTTTAAATGGCAACACAAACTCACGAACACAAATTAGCTCCCAATGTATTGGGGCTTTTTGAGTCATCAGTCATGGGTGTTGCAGGATCAGCTCCTGCATACTCAATCGCAGCTACAACTGCAGCACTTGTTGCAGCAGTTGGTTTAGCCGGACCAGCGGCACTGCTTTATTGCGGTATCGCTATGTTTGGAATTGTTTTTGCGTTTAATTACTTAGGTCGTACAGAGTCAAACTCTGGCGCCACTTACACATGGGTCCGCTCTGGACTACACCCAGCACTGGGATATATCAGTGGCTGGTCACTAGTTATGTGTTCCTCCATTTTTATGGTTGCAGCGACACTTCCGGCAGGCCAAGCAGCGATTGGTCTTTTTTCCGAGAAGGCTGCATCTAGCACTGGCTGGGTAACACTTTTTGGTGCAATCTTCTTCCTATCAATGGTGGCAGCTGTTGCTTTTGGAGTAACTATTACAGCCCGAGTCCAAGTGATTATGTCTACCGTTGAAGTAGTTCTTCTTCTCCTCTTTGGAATTCTGGCAATTACTCACGGTAATCCTGTAAATAAATTTACATGGTCATGGTTTAGCCCAAGTGCTTTCCATACTTCAAGTACTTTCTTTGCAGGAGCACTTGTCGCTGCCTTCTATTATTGGGGCTGGGATGTAACCGCTAACCTCAACGAAGAGACAAAAGGTTCACGGAAGACTCCTGGTCGTGGTGCGATTATCGGAATGATCACCACTTTCATGCTATTTGAAATCTTTACAGTCGGTTCAAATATGGTGCTTTCTACTAAGGATCTATCTGATAACTCTGGCAACATCCTCAGCGTTCTAGGACAGAAAGTTTGGCCGGGCACTGGTGGAAAGCTCATTGTTGTTGCTGTTTTGCTATCAACAGTGGCAACCCTTGAAACTCAACTTATTCAAGTAACTCGCACCCTGTTCTCAATGGGCCGTGATGGAACCTTGGCGAAGAAGTTTGGCACAACACACGTAAAGTGGAAGACACCAATTGTTGCCACAGCGACGATCACAGTTGTTTCCATTGGTCTGTTTATAGGGTCACAATTTATCGGCTCTGTAGGCAGCATCATGGGTGATGCAATCAGTGCAATTGGTTTACAGATCTGTATTTACTACTGCTTTGCTGCATTTGCTGCAGTTGTGCTCTTTAGAAAATATATTTTCAAGAGCGTAAAAAACTTTATCTTCATGGGTCTTTGGCCTTTAATTGGTGGAGTTTTTATGGCGGTTATTTTCATCAAAGTGCTCCCAACACTTAACGGTGTTACGAAGAGCGTTGGTTTAGGCTCGATCGCCTTAGGTTTGATACCAATGTTTTGGTATTGGTCACGGGGACATGTTTACTTCAAGATGCCAACTAAGGAAGAGCGTCTAGCTCTTGCTCGTGAGATTGAGATGAATCTCTAGGCGTTAAACCTGCGCGTAATCCCAAGAATTCTCGGGTGAACTCGCGATAATGGCGGCGTGAAGAAGTTACTTTCAAGCGCCGCCATTATCGTTTCTATATTTTCTCTTTCTACGTCAACTCTTCCTGCTGCGCACTCGGCGACGCCTGCTCCCACTGCGACAAAGAAGCCACCGGTAAAAAAGGTTGTTAAAAAGAAAGCAGTCAAAAAGAAGGTAGTACCGAAAAAAGCAGTAAAGAAAAAGCCGGTAGCCAAGAAAGCCGTCAAAAAGAAAGTAGCAAAAAAGAAAACCAGCGTGAAAAAAGCTGCAGTAGCAAAAGCTCCTGCTACCGCTCCAATCAGTACTGCAGTTGTTCCAGTAGTGAGCGTCAGCGCATCTGGTCGTGTCATTACTATTACAGCAACAGGCGGATCGGTAGTTGCAATGATTAATGGGGTCCCTGCAATTGTTGGGCCTAATACGGTGCCTGCAGGTAATGACCTTGTAATCGTGCAATTTGAAGGAAATATAATTTATAACCGCGTTTTCACGATCCAATAGCAATTTAAGGCAGCACTGTGACTGAATCTAAAAAACGCTTGGAGCTGGGTTCTGTAGCGTTATTGGTCGCGGGTTTGATGTTTATGGAGTTTCTTGACGGGGCAATTTTGCCTACCGCCGCCCCAACAATTGCACGCTCATTTCATTTACTCTCATCTCAAATAGGTATTTGTGTTACCACCTATATGGTGACAATCGTTTGCTTGATTCCAGTTGCTACGTGGCTTGCTGAAAAATATGGAGTTCGCAAGGTAATGCTCTCAAGTATCACTCTTTTCACAATTGCTTCCGTGCTGTGCGCACTGAGCACAAACCTCGTTGAACTCACCATCATGCGTATTCTCCAAGGCCTAGGTGCATCAACAATGGTTCCAATTGGTCGCTTAGTTGTTATGCGTTCGACTGAGAAGAATCAAGTAATCACTGCTATTTCATACTTGGTGTGGCCTGCCCTTATTGCTCCGGTAGTTGCCCCAGTACTTGGTGGACTCATCATTGCCCACCTGTCATGGCCGTGGATCTTTATGATCAATCTGCCACTTGGTGTGTTTGCACTATTAGTTGCCATCAAAATCGTTCCAGATGTCGAGGGAGTAAACACAGACAAACTTGATTGGACAGGTTTTTACGGAACTACGATCGCTCTTGGTTCAATTGTTTTTGGGTGCGCAGCCCTGGGTGCACCACATATAAATGTCACTGCCACAATTATTCTTTTTGCTATTGGTGTTGGAATCGGTTGGCCAACAATTAAACACTTTGGTAAAGCTGATAAGCCGCTCATTGATTTAGCTCCAATGAAAATTCAAACTTTTAAAATTAATAATGTCAGTGGACTGCTCTATCGCACCGCACACAACACAGCTCCTTTTGCTCTTCCTTTACTCTTCCAAGATAAATATGGCTGGAGCGCTGAGAGATCGGGGCAAGTACTTTTCTTCTATATGTTAGGGAACTTCGGATTTAAAGTTTTTACTACACCGCTTATGAAACGCTTTCGTTTTAAACCACTAATTATTTCCACCACAACTATCTCACTTGTCATGGCATTTGCTATGGCGATTATGAGTTCTAGTCTCTCACTCATCTTGATGGGAATTTTGCTAGTTATTGCAGGCAGTATTCGCTCTCTAGGAATGACCCTCTATAACACTCTGACATACGCTGATCTAGAGCAGGAGATGATGGCCCACGCTAATTCTCTTGCCGCAATGACCCAGCAGATGGCCTCGGTATTTGCAGTAGCGGTTGCAGTTATCTCAATGAAGTTTGGCTATCTAGTTTTTGGCAGAGCCAACGAGTTCACTGTTGTTTTTGCAGTAACCGGGGCAATGCTGCTTCTCTCACTCATAGAAGTAGTGCAGTTGCCAAAATTAGCCGGCGACTCACTGCGTAAATAGGCGTACTCTTAGCAAGTGGCAAACCCAAGGCTGGCATTCGCGATTGCAGTTGCAAAGAGCGCCGGGTTTGCATCCAAACTCATTGGCAATAAAGGTGAAACACTTCCTGGCCGCATCCTTCTTGCGCTAGAACCAGAGGCAATCTCACTTCTTGCACGGAATAAAAAGATCATTCTTATATCTGGAACTAATGGAAAAACCTCGACAACTAAAGCAGTCGCCACAATCGTTAGACAGTTGGGCACGGTAACAACAAGTGGTTCAGGCTCAAATCTTTCATGGGGAGCAGCAGGAGCTCTCATGTCCCGTGCAGAGTATGCGGTACTTGAAATTGATGAGCTCCATCTTCCCTCGATTATTGCTCAGAGCGATCCAGAGATTGTTCTGCTTCTTAATCTCACTCGAGACCAGTTACATCGTATGCACGAAGTGAAACGTGTTTCAGATAGATGGCATGTTGAATGTGCTGAAGCATCTAATACTATTTTTATAGGTGACATCGATGATCCTTACATTAATTATGCACTTGCAAACGCAACTAACTCAGTCAGAGTTTCTTTTGGTGGGCGCGCTCACCCAGATGGCGCTGTATGCCCTCGCTGCGGCTCGTATTTGAAATGGGTTGGCGCCAACTATTCCTGTAGCTGCGGGCTGACGAATAAAATTAGTGATCGTAAGTTTAAGAAAGGTAGCGCTGCATCTAGAAATGCAGCACTCGCCAATGTTGTCGGAGAAGTGTTAGATGCCAAGCCAGTAAAATTTAAAGAAAGTGAGCTCCAGCGGAATATTACAAAAGAATTTGCTGGCAAAAAAGCGCATTTTCGTTTAACAAAAAACCCTGCATCATGGACTGAAGCCCTCTCTGCTGAACATAAATCAGATGTGATACTTGTTCTCAATTCCCGACAGGTTGACGGCATCGATACCTCATGGCTTTGGGATGTCTCATTTAAACCTCTTAAGGGCAAGAAAGTAATTGTCTGTGGTGAGCGAGGAATTGATATGGCTTACCGATTGCATGTTGAAGGTATCGAAAGCACCTTAGTTAATAACTTTGATGAAGCGATTGCATTAGTAAAGAAGAAAGAAGTTTCAGTATTAGCTGCATATACCGCCTTCTTTGAGTTGGTGATGTGATGCTAGAAATTATTCGTATTCATAATGAACTTATGGGCACATACGGTGATCGGGGTAATGCTGATGTTCTAAAGTTCCGTGCTTCTATTGGAGGAATCCGCTCTCAGGTAACTGATATTTCATATACACAGGTGATACCTAGAACGGCAGATATATACCTCTTAGGAGGCGCAGAAGACGCCGCTCAGGTGCTTTCATATGCTGCGCTAGCAAAGAGTAAGGCGCTTGGTACTGCAGTATCAAAAGGCGCCGTCGTACTTGCTGTTTGCGCGGGCTTCCAAATAATTGGAAATAGCTTTGTTGCAAATGATGAAAAGTACTCAGGGTTGGGCCTCATAGATGTTCATACAAGCGCCGGCAAGAAGCGTTTAGTCGGAGATATTGCTATTGAATCTGAATTTTTTGACGCTAACCTCACTGGGTTTGAAAATCACAGCGGGATCACAGCACTCGGCAAATCTGTTATGCCTCTTGGAAAAGTTGTCGTGGGCAATGGGAATGGTGTCGCAGATGTAGATGGAGCAGTCTCTGGCAATATTTTCGGTACATATTTACATGGACCAGTACTCGCGCGTAATCCAGAATTTGCGGATTTATTGTTAGAAAGAGCTGTCGGTGAGCCTATAAAAGTGATTCATGATGAGTTAGCTGATCAATATGCAAAGTGGCGAAGAGCAGCAATTAAGTAGGGTAGAATTCGGTTATTCGCTTGCGAGTCTTGAGCACTAATCACCAATGAGACACGCATTTATGTCTCTTGATTGGTTGTTAGAAAATGTCATTTAGAAATTTAGGTGTTACTCCTGCGCTCTGTGACGCGCTGGAAAATGAAGGAATTACCTCACCATTCCCCATCCAGGTAGCAACACTGCCGGATGCAATTGGTGGCCGCGATGTCTTAGGACGCGGGCAAACCGGATCAGGTAAGACACTTGCATTTGGTTTAGCTATGTTGACCAGACTTAATGGACGCACCGCTAAGCCTCATAAGCCACTGGGATTAATTCTTTCTCCAACACGTGAGCTTGCTGTTCAAATCAACGATGTTATCGCTCCTCTCTCACGCCGTGTCGGACTTGGTTCACAAGTTGTTGCTGGTGGGCTTTCCTATATTGGCCAGATTCAAGCGCTCAAGCGCGGTGTCCCAATCATTGTTGCAACACCAGGGCGCCTTATAGATCTTTTAGAGAAGAAACATATTGATCTTTCAGATGTAATGATCACCGTTCTTGACGAAGCAGATCAGATGGCTGATATGGGATTCTTGCCTGTCGTTAAAGAGATTCTCTCTCTGACCAAAGATGACGGACAACGTTTGCTCTTCTCAGCAACACTAGACCGTGATGTTGACACGCTAGTTAAACGCTTTTTAAAGAACCCAATTACTCATTCTCTTGAAAATGAAAAATCGCGTTCAGTAGATATGTCCCACCACATCCTGATTTTGGATCAAGGACATAAAGATGAGATCTCTACTCAAATCGCAGCTCGTACCGGCAAGACGATTTTCTTTGTCCGCACAAAGCATGGAGCAGATAAGCTCGCTGAGAAGATGCTTCGAAGCGGTGTACCAGTAGGCGTATTGCATGGCGGTAAGTCACAAGGTCAGCGCACACGAGTTCTTAAAGCATTTAAAGAAGGTCGCGCCAATGCCCTCGTTGCAACAGATGTTGCTGCTCGCGGTATTCACGTTGATGATGTTTCACTTGTTGTGCATGTTGATGCACCGGCTGATCATAAAGATTATCTCCACCGTGCTGGTCGAACAGCGCGCGCAGGAGCGACCGGAACTGTTGTCACACTTGCCACTCACAAGCAAAAGAAAGCCGTATTCGGAATTACTAATCGCGCTGCTGTGAAGCTTATTGAAAATCAAGTTCGCCCAGGAGATCAAGAGCTTGTGAAAATTACAGGCGCTCAAAAACCATCTGGTATTCCTATCGCTGCTGAACCAGAAAAGCCAAGCCGTAATGATCGCAAACCTGGAAGCCGTAACCGCGCTCCTAAGCGTGAAGGTGAATTCAAAAAGCGCCGCGAAGGCGGAGGCCGCTTTGCTAAATCTGATTTTAAAAAGGAATTTAAGAAAGTAGCGCCAGCAACTGATCGCTACTCTCGTCCTGATAGAGCTGATCAAAGTGAACGCCCTGCGCGTTCTGAAAGACCAAATAGATATGAAAAGTCAGATAGAACTGATCGCAGCGCTCGTCCAGAAAGAAGTGCAAGACCTGCAAAGAAGCAACCTCGCATGCCAATCGAAAAGCGTAAAGCACTCGATGAAAAGCGAAGTCCTTCAGGCCGCCCTGCATTTAAGAAAACTGCGGGTAAGAAAAAGTTTGCTGGTAAAAAGTTTGACGGTCCCCGCAAACCTAAGAAAGCTTAATTTCCCGATCAAAGTATTGAGTAAGGGCTTCTTGGTTATGACTAATGACCAGGACGCCCTTATCTGCTTTCTGAAGTGATTTAATTACCTTAATAATGTTCTTGATCGATTTACTATCTTGCGCACTAAATGGCTCATCAAGTAAGTAGTAATCAGCCTTCTGACTAAATGCAAGAGCCAAACTCACACGCTCTTGTTCACCGCCTGAAAGTTCAGTGACTTTCTTATGGAGTAATGACCTGAGCCCCAAGGTATTAATGATGAAGTTGGTATTTTCAACTTTGAGTTTCTTTGGAACAAAGTTAATTACCTGTTCAACCGTGTAGGCAAGAGTGAAATTACGTCTTTGAGGAGCGACAGAGCGAACGTGTGCTTGCTCTCTTATGCTGAGCTCCTCAACGTTCCTGCCGTTAATTAATATCTCCCCAGATTGAACTCTAAGAACTCCGCCAATGAGTTGAAGAAGAGTTGTTTTTCCAACCCCATTTGATCCGCTGATAAGTACTGCTTCACCAGGCTTTATTCGTGCACTCAGGGATGTAAAGATTTGATTCTCGCCCCGCTTGAAAGCAATCTTCTTAATCTCAAGCATTGCTCACCCACGATGCGCTGCGCAGCTTGAGCAAAACAATGAGCGCAGGAGCGCCAAGTATTGAGGTTAAAAGTCCTAAAGGAATTTCATGAGGTTCAAATAAAGTTCGAGCAAGGAGATCTGCAATGAGTAGAACAATTGCTCCTACAAAGCCGCTCAGCGACAGAAGACGTCTATGTGCTGGGCCGATCATCAACCTGACAATATGTGGAACAAGCAAGCCAAGAAAGGCAATGGAACCGACTGCGCTTACCGATGCACCAATAAGGAATGCAAGTGCGATGACTGCCCACAGACGTAATCTTTTTGGATTCACACCCATGTAATGTGATGAGTGTTCTCCAAGTGAATAAATATCGAGTCTTCTAGATACAAAGAAGGCAATGATGATTCCTGTTTCAACGTAAGGCGCAATGAGGCCAACAGTCGCGTTGTTGAGTAATGAGAGTGAACCAAAATTCCAGAATGAAAGTGATTGAATTCCAGGCTTAGGCGACATGGTTATGAGAAGCCCCGCTGCAGCTGTGAGAATGGCAGAAACAGCAATATCAGCGGAACCAGACAGAAAACGGCCATCCATTCAAAACCGCCAACCGCCATGCCGTCTGCATAGCCCGAACCCGCGAGCCCGACAAAATGCTCGGCCGAAATATTCGCGGCAAAAAGCGAGGCTCCGATAAAGGGCCACGAAAGGGTCCGCCCGGCCAGGAAATATCCCTCGGCGGAGGTCGGCTTTTTGCGAACGACAAAAAAGGCCACACCGGCGATTGCCGCCGCATAAATTGCAATGACTGTAATATCCAGGGGGTGTAATGTCATTGTGTCAGATCAGATTAGGATTTTGCCCACCACTCGCGCAGTCTCGTAACTGATTTCCGAACCGCCTCCTCACCCGCGATTTCGAGCGTTGTAGGGCCGTTAAACCCGATTTGCTTTAGACGGCTGATGATTGCTGGAATATCAATAACCCCGTCGCCGAGAGGGATGGTAGCCATTCCGCATCCATAGATCTCGCCTCTCTTCGGCAACCATTCCTTCCCCATGTCTTTCCAGTGGACGTGCTTGATTCTCGAGCAGAATACATTAACGAACTCCAGCGGATCACCGCCGCCAAGCCAGCAGTTTCCCGTGTCGAGATTAATACCAACTGTTTCCGGTTCTCCCAAAGCTTCAAGGATTGAGGCCATGCCTTCAAGTGAATCGGTTAACACTCCATGAGGCTCGATGAGCAGTTCGATTCCGAAGTGCTTGGCCCAGCGCACCGGCTCGAAAAGCTTTTCCCGGATGGAGAACAGACTCTGCTCAGGAGTCAGGTTATGACCGAACCCGGTCTTTGGATCCCCCTCGGTGGTAATCACCTGTTTTACTCCCAGAAAAGAGGCAAGCTTGATCGCCTTGATAATCTGCGAAGTCCCATAACGCGAAGGGCTGGCCGGATCGAGAAGGTTTGCATGGGCGCACACACTAGTGAGCGCAATATTGTATTTTGAGGCGATCGAAAGCAAATCGGCCGGATGAGAGTCGAGGCTGACCG